>Ga0209305_1001383_pt1 | contig 15600 bp, 9 predicted proteins | sample COGITO_mtgs_1103_FD_184792 | JGI IMG/M metagenome (GOLD analysis project Ga0209305, IMG submission 184792) | Pelagic marine microbial communities from North Sea - COGITO_mtgs_110321 (SPAdes) (version 2) | ecosystem: Environmental > Aquatic > Marine > Epipelagic ...
AACGAACCACCGTTCTCGACATCGCGTCGTTGTTTTCCAATCATCGCTCAGGAGGTCTGCGCGCACATCGTCTCGTCCTCGAGCGATTGAAATGAAATGAAGAATTTGATTTTGAATTTCCCCAAAGACTTCATTAAAAGCGCTTCTATACTGAGAGTCTCTTTTAGTACCATTCGACTGCTTCTCTGTTCGTGCTCTCCGAGAGAACGTCTCGCTCGCAACAAGAATGGACCACCACCACCCCTCATCTTTCACTCACGCGCATCATCGTCATCAAAACAGTGCGACGATATCGACGGAATCCGACGGAAATCTCGTCTCGAACATCTTTACCAATTACATCAAGAAAGCGCTGAAAGAAACAGGCCCGGGAATGAAATCGTTACTGGTGGACGACTTCGCGCTGGCGATGACGAGCAACGGGATGAACCAGACGGATATTTTAAAACGCGAAGTCTTCGCGGTGGAGCCTTTGATGATGACGAGCAATAAAAGTAAAAGTAAAAGTCTCGAGAAGGTGGTGGTGGTGCCTTCAAGAGAGGAGGAAAGTTTGCGGTTCGTGAAAGCGGTGTGCATTTTACGACCGACGAACGAGAACGTGAACGCGCTGTGCGAGAGACTACGCGGTGGTGGTAACGGTACGTCGACTTCGTCGTCGTACGGGGAGTTTCACGTGTTTTTTACCAACGCGATCGACGAGCGCAAACTTCGCGCGATTGCGAAAGCGGACGCGAGAGGAGGAGGAAACAAAGTGAAGCAGATTCAAGAGATTTTTTGCGACGTGATTGCGATGGACGAGTGCGCTTTCGTCATCGACTCGAGAGATTGTTTTAAAGAGGACGCGATGCGAGCGTTCGATCCGAACGGCGGGATGCGGAAGAGAGTCGGGAATAATAATAGTAGTTTTCAAAGAACCAACTACGAGTACGCTTTGATGTGTGATCCGAGTTGGGGGGTGAGGAATGGGACGCCGTTGATTGATAGGTGCGTAGAAGGTGTAACGAGTGTATGTTTAGCGTTGAAACGACCTCCACTGTTTCGATATTCTGCGAAGTCGAACATTGCGAGACGAATCGCCGAGGACGCGCAACGCGTCGCCTCGGAAAGAGAACCGGGATTGTTCGATTTCGGAAGGCGTAACGACGAAGGGTATTGCCACGTGCTGATTGTTGACCGATTCGACGATTGCGTGACGCCTTTGTTAACACAGTGGACGTACCAAGCCATGGTGCATGAGATATTCGGTATTTCGAGTTCGAACAGAGTGAGAGCGCCGGACGCGCAAAAATTAAGCAAGAAGCCGGAGGAGTTTATTCTCTCTTCCAGAGAAGATGCTTTTTTTAGAGATCACAAGTACGACGATTACGGCGACGTCGGCGCGGCGGTGAAGAAATATGTGGACGATTTTGCGAACGAACGATCGAAAACGACCGCGAGTAAATCCACGGCTTCGGTCGACGACGTTGCGAAATTCGTCGAGCGCTTCCCGGAGTTTCGCCAAAAATCCGCCACGGTTGCGAAACACGTGCAATTAGTGCACACGTTGTCGAAAGTCATAAACGATAGGCAGTTGATGAAAGTGTCGGAAATCGAGCAAGAGCTCGCGTGCGCGGGAACCTCGGTCAACGGATTAGAGAAACAAGTCGAAGAGATTGTCAACGACCCGTCCTTCGGAGAGTCCGAGAAAGTGCGATTGGTCGCGCTGTACTGCCTGAGACGCGAAACCGAAGCGCCACAAATATGTCAACATCTCATCCGCGTTCTTTCTAATCACGTCGGTGGAAAACGAATAGACGCTTTAGATTGTATGCTCCGGCGAGGCGGTGAGAACGCGCGCACGAGCGACTTGTTTGGAACGAAAACGATCGCCGCGCGAATGCGCACCTCGGTTTCCGCTTTAAAAGGAGCCGAGAATGTGTACACTCGACACGTTCCGTTGGTACGCTCGTTAGTCGCTCAGTGCGTCAACGGTAAACTCCCAGCTTCGGAGTACTCGCCGACGTGGGACGGTTTCACCCCGGAGTGCTCGAAAAAACCAGCGGAAATCATCGTCTTCATCGTCGGCGGCGCCACGTACGCCGAAGCTCGCGCCGTCGCCAAGTTCAACGCGAGCAAAGAATCCAACAATATTAAAGTCACCATAGGTGGGTACAGCATGCTCCACCAATCTAGATTCATCGAAAACTTAGCCAACGTGTTCGACGAAGAGAGAGGACCGTAGAAAAGTATTACCGTAGAAGTGTATTATAGAAGTATTCTTAAAATCTCACATTTTAAACTCCTTTTCCTCCGCACAACGACGCCTCTGACGACGACTTTTTAGTAAAGAAAAGAAATGCGCCGCTCGCCGTCCGGGGCGACGTTGCTCGATTTCGACGGCGCCGCCATCGACAAAACTCGTAAATCTTTGAATACTACTGCCACGACTGAGAAACACGCGACGAAAGCGTCTGAATCGTCGTCCTCTCCGGCGCATACCGATGGGGAAAAACGTCCTCCGTCGTCGTCGGCATTAAAACCTTCGACGACTCGCGTTACGAATAACGCTGCTTCTACGACTCAGAATGCGACGACGACCGCGAATACTACAAACGTTGGACAACAGCAACAACAAGCGGCACCGTCGATATCGCTCCCTCGACAGCGAGGGGACGCGGTGAAACATTTCGCGTTGGATTTAGGCGGGAGTTTGATTAAGCTGGTGTATTTTAGCGCGAACAGCGATACCAACGCGATGAATGGAGAGGATGGAAGTCAGCAACAGACGAAAGAAGCGTCCTCTAAAACGACGACGGCGACGCTCGGAGGCCGATTACACTTCCGCCGATTCCCGTCGTCCAGTTTAAAGGAGTGTTTGGATTTCATCGAGCGGAAGAAGTTACACTACAGCGGCGGCTTCGGGCAACACAAATCGGAAATCAAAGCGACTGGTGGCGGGTCGTTCAAGCATCAGCGGACGTTTCGAGACGCGCTCGGGATCGAGTTGCAAAAGGAGGACGAGATGGCGTGTGCGGTGAGAGGGGCGAATTTTTTGTTGAAGACGATTCGGGACGAGGCGTTTACGTTTGAGAACGATACGAAGACGTTTGTGGATACGAATTTTAACGTCAACAATTTTAACTCGACGGCGACGACGACAGGTGGTGCGAGTGGTAGTATTAGTGGTAGTATTAGTGGTGGTGGTGGCATCGGCGGCGGCGGCGTGGAAAGTCATAGTTATAGCGCTAGTAGTAGTAATAGTAGTAGCAACAATTTGTTCCCGTATTTGCTCGTGAATATCGGCTCTGGGGTGTCGATTATTAAAGTCACCGAGACTGGACACGAACGGATATCCGGGTCGAACATTGGCGGTGGGACCTTTTGGGGTTTGTGTCGTTTGTTAACCGGGATGAGAGATTACGACGAGATGTTAAAGTGTTCGCAAAACGCGGATTCTGCGCGAGTGGATATGCTCGTCGGGGATATCTACGGTCGAGATTACGCTAAAGTTGGTCTATCCTCCGACGTTATCGCGAGTTCGTTTGGTAGAGTCGTCATGGAGGAAGGTGATTTGAGCGATTATAGCAAAGCGGATATTACTTTATCTTTGCTCAGAATGATTTCGTATAACATCGCGCATTTGGCGACGATGAACGCTAAAGCGCACGGTTTGCAGAGAATATTTTTTGGCGGGTACTTTATTCGTGGCCACGCGTACACGATGAATACGATTTCTTTCGCGGTGAACTTTTGGAGTAAAGGCGAAACGAAAGCGATGTTTTTAAGGCACGAAGGTTTTTTAGGCGCGCTCGGAGCGTTTTTGAGCGACACGACGGCAAAAGAAAAGCTTGGGGCGGCGGAAACGAGAGGATCGTGGATCGAGAAGTTTATCAAGTACTCCACGAAAGCCGCGAGCGAAGAGAACAACAACGGTAAGAGTGGAGGAGGTAAATCGTCATCGCCGCCACTGTCGAGTCTACGAAGATCGAACAGTTACACGTCGTCGGGCGAGAACGTTTTAGCCGTTGCAACGGCTGCTTTACACATAGAAACGGATGGTAGCGGCGCTGACTCTAACGCACGCGCGTACTCTTTAGACGGCGGCGGCGCGCCGAGAGATTCACTTTCAGGTTTAGCGAGAGAACAACCCGCGCCGAGACACAATAGTTTCTCGCATCAAAGTCGACATCGACGTGGATATTCGAATTTATCGAGCCACTTGGGCGTGCGCGCGCCGCCGAACGACTTTGACGTTGGCGTTTTGCACTACGCGCCGTTGTTAGAACCGTACCCGTTGTTACAAAACCCGGAATCGTACGTGCCGGATACGTTTGATTTGCAAGCAAAAACGACAATCAGCGCCGAAGATCGCGAGTACTGGCTGATGGTGTTGAAATCGCTCACCGCGGGCGTCGCGGAACGCGCGAGAGATTCAGAACTCGAAAACCACGACGAAGAAGAGCACGAAAAATCGAGCGCGCGCGCTTCGTTGGACGAGCACCACGCGTTCGTGAACTACGACGCGTACGATTTCGAGTCCAACAACAACTACCGCAAGAAAACGCCCTCGGAACGCGCGGAACAGTTTCGAAACGCGTACGATTCGTTGCTCGACCGGTTGCTCAAAGACCCGTTTGGATGCGGCAAAATCTCTCTTTCCTCTTTGTTCGAAGCGAGAGAAGAGTGTTTACGAGACTGCGGTTTTGCCGACGCTTACGCGGACGTAAAACAACGGGAAAACGATGCCGCTTTAGTCGTTTTACCCGAACTCCTCGAAGAGCTCGAGCAAATGGAAGATGAAAGTCAACGCTTGATTCAAATTGTCGAAGGCGTACTCGCCGGAAACGTCTTCGATTGGGGGTCGCAAGCGTGCGTAGATTTGTACAACAACGGCACCATCCTCGACATTTACAAAGCGGCGAGAAAAAACGCGACGCGGTTGTCATGGAAAATTGACGGTTTCGAAGAGTTTGCAAAGAAGTTATCCTCAAACGACGGCTACAAGAAAGCGCACATCTTTGTCGACAACAGCGGCGCGGATATCGTCCTCGGCGTCCTTCCGTTTGTCGTCGAACTCTTACGACGAGGCACGGAAGTCGTTCTCGTCGCGAACGCCTTACCCGCGCTCAACGACGTCACCGCGGACGAATTGTCCTCCTTGCTTGATCGCGCCGCGGAAACGTGCGGTGGCATACTCAAATCCGCGTTATACTTTGACGAAGATGAAAAAGAAGAAGCGCCGAGAGAAGAAGAACGCGCGACGGCAAAACTCTCCGTCGTTTCCTCTGGTAACGGCGGTCCTTGCATCGACCTTCGCCGCGCCAGTCGCGAACTCATCGAAGCTTCCGAAAACGTCGACCTCGTCGTCCTCGAAGGTATGGGTCGAGCCGTGCACACGAATTACAACGCCGAATTCGTTTGCGACTCGCTCAAATTAGCCATGATTAAAAACGCTCGCTTAGCCGAGCGCTTGTGTCGAGGCGAAATGTTCGATTGCGTCGTTCGCTTCGACGACCCAAAGAAGAAGAAGGAAATAAAGTATATGTAATAACGTAAACAATAAAAACATCATGTATCATCATTATCATCATCATCGCCTTTCAAAAGGTTGGTGTGTTCATAATGTCGTCTATTAATATATCAAAAACGCCATTTTTTCTTCTTTGACGAAAAACAAATCGTTATAACACATTTAATTAAAAAGACTTTCGAGAAGGAAGAAGAAAAAGAAGAGGAGAAGTTGGTGTCGCGAGACAAACGTCATGTCTTCTGGAGTGATAACAACGAGAGCGCAGAAAAGACGAACGGGGGAGAGAGATTTGTGGAGTTTGATCGTGAATGACGATGATATTTGTTTCCAACACATTCTTCCGAGATTGAATGCGACGGATGTGAAATTCTTGTACGAGGTGAATACGGAGACGAGAAAGTTGATCAAGAGATCAACTCGCGCGAGTGATTTGAGAAAGGGCTTTAAAGTTCAAGAGATGTCGTCGATATCGACTTTGGAGTTTGTGTGGGAGAACAAATCGTTGTGGTGGCTAGGATGGGACGAAAGTTCTTTCTCCCACAAAGTTGCTGAAACGAATAAACTCGAGTTACTCAAGTGGGCGCGAGAGGAGAAAGAGTGTAAGTGGAATGGATGGACGATTGATGCGGCCGCACGTCAAGGTAATCTGGAAAGGGTCAAGTATTGCGTTGCAAATGAGTGTCCTATCAGATCGTCGGCGTGTAAGGATGCTGCCGGAAACGGTCATCTCGAGGTACTCAAATACTTACGCGAAGAAGTCAAAGCGCCTTGGGATTGGAGAACAGCCGCTTGGGCGGCTGGAAATGGTCATCTCCACATACTCGAATATCTTGTTGATCGTAAGTATGATAAATTTGACGAAAGTGCGTGTACGTTTGCAGCCGAGAACGGTCACTTCGACTGTTTGAAGTACTTGCGCGAAACCGCCAAAGCGCCGTGGAACTCTCAGGCGGTACGAAGAGCGCACGAGAACATACATCCCGACTGTGTACAATACCTCCTCGACAACGACTGCCCGTTACCAGATGGTTGGTCTTACGAAGATGGAGAGTTATACTCTTCTGAGGAAGAGGAAGGAGATTACGCCGACTGGGAAGAAGTCATGGAATACTGGGCCGACCCGGAAGACTGGGACGAATTCATGGAACACTGGGCCCACGGGATGTGAGTAAACATCATCCTTTTTTTTTTCGCTTGCTTTTTTTTAATAAACACACGCCACTTTTTCAGAGCGGCTGCTGCTCTCTCGACTCTTACACACAAAGCACTACGTGTTGCATACGACGTGAGAATACTAATAATGCCGTCTGCGCGACGAAATCGAGATAATACTAAGAATAAGAACAACAACAACAACAACTCGAAGAAGTTAACGAAGAAGACGAGCGGTGGTGGTCGTGATAATGGTTCAAAGAAGACGACGGAAACGAATTCCGGGAACACCACCATTGGCGGCGGAATCAACATCGAAAAGAGGAAGAAGAAGACGAAAGAAAATGATTCAGAAAACGACGACGAGGATTCAGACGACGCGTACGACGATTTACCGAACGACTTCACGGACGAAGAAATCGACGAGGACGAAGCGTTCGCAGAGGAGGACAAAGAGACGTATCGAGGGATGCGGTTTTACGACGAGAAGAGAAAGGAAGAAGAAGAGGAGGACGAAGACGACGACGGGTATGGCGAGCTGATTGCGAGAGCCATGCAGACGAATAAGACGACGACGAGCAAAAATTCACAATCAGAGGACGGCGATAATGCTGCTGCTCCCGTTAAAAGAAGCGCAATAGTACCACCGTCCGTAACCGCCGTCGCGAAGAAGAGGAAAGTGCGAGGCGTGAACGATGCGTTGGACGAGGAGGAGCGAGTCGATTTAGATTCCGAGGACGACGAGGAAACGAGAGCGTTGGACGACGACGAGAAGGACGATAAGCGGAAGAAGATGTTGGACGATATTTTAGGCGAAAACAGACGAGAGAGGAGGTTGGAACAACCCAAACCCGGTTCGGTGACAGAGTACGAGAAAGAGGGCGAGTATAACGCGCCGGTGGATTTGAACGGAGAAACGTTGACGTTAGAGGATGCGATTGCGGCGTTGACCAGAGCGAAACGATCCACCGGGGAGATAGCCAACGATGAAGACGAGGGCGACGACGGCGGTGACGACGACGACGACGACACCAAGCCTAGAAAAGAAGAACATTTAAGCGGCGCATCGTTACGTGCGCTTCGGCGAATCTCTGGTAAAGAAGCTACGCAACAGCCGGCGAGGAAATCGGTGACGGAAAAAATGACCCGCGCCGCGGCGTACGACATGAACAAAGAGGATCTCGGCAAATGGCAACCTATCGTCCAAGAAAACAGAAAGAAAGAAACGCTCACGTTCGACCCATCCTCGAAGAAAATGATCAACAGGAAAGATACTTTAGGTGCTTTGAGAGACGACTTTGAGCCAAGAACTGAGATGGAGAAAGAAATTGCCGCCATTTTGAAGGATGAAGCGGAGGCAGCTGACGAAGAACAAATCGCGAAAACCGAAGAACTGGCTTTATCGAAGATGGATCCGGAAGAAGCGAAAGCGAGACGCGCGCGATTGGCAAAAATGAAAGCTTTGATGTTTTATCACGAACAAAAAGCAGCGCGGTTAAAGAAAATCAAATCTAAAGACTATCATCGACGCGAGAAGAGAGCGAATAAGCTCAAGGCGAAAAAGAACGGCGAGCTGATGGGAGACGGCGGCGACGACGAGGATCTCGGTTTGACGATGGACGATGACGATCTCGATGAAAACGGATTAGATAGCGAAGGTCGAACGGCTGAAGAGCGACGAGAATACTTTCGCGTGCGCGAGCGCGTGTTGTTAAAACATCGCAACACGTCCAGATGGGCGAAAAGAGCGATAAAAAAAGGCATCGCGCATTTGCCGGGTACGAGAGAAGCCATGGCCGAACAACATCGGTTGGCGCAACAGTTGAAGCAGAAAGTGTACGCGCCCGGAGATGAAACCTCCGACGAGGACGGCACGAACAGCAGTTCAGAGAGTGAGTCCGATTCTGAAGATGAAGATCCAGAGCAAAGGCGCAAACGCGCGAAGCAAAAAGCGTTGGACGCTTTGTACCAAGCCAACGGCGGGGACGAGGATATGCCGGAAGGATTATCGAAAGGTGTTTTTGCGTTACCATTTATGAAGCGAGCGCAGGAGAAAAAGAAGATGGAAACAGCTGAAGCGGCTAAAGCGATCTTAGAGGAGATGCAGCGGGAAGATGACGGAGACGGTTCCGGCGACGGCTCTGACGACGACGATGATTTGAACATCGTCGACGAGAAGGACGCGCAGGAGTGGCAAGCGATTGCCGAAAAAGCTGGCGCGGCGACTATGAAGAAGAAGAGCAGAACTGAGAAACAGTCCGAGCAACAACAGAAAGAAGTGGAGAAGAAAAAAGCAGCGGCACCGGTACCAGCGAAAACGGTACCAATTTCGAAATCTGCGAGAGCTCTTCGCGAACGCGCCGCGCTGCGCAACAGACCTCCAGCGCGATTTGAAAAGTTTGAACCCGTGCTGATGGAAGACGACGAAGATGAAAAGAAGAGAAAGGCTGCCGCGATGAAAAAAGCTGAGCTGTATGCAGAACCGCGTCACATCGCCGAAAAGGCAGAGAAGGAGAAGCAAAAGAAAAAAGCCATCGCCAACGGAACGTACGTTGAAGAAGAAGGCGGCGATATAAACGACGACGCGAATGACTTTCCAACTACCGCTGCGACTGAATTAGACGACCAAAAATCGTTAGTTTCGCGCGCATTTGCCGGTGATGACGTCGAAGAGGCGTTCAAAAAGGAGAAACTTAAAGACATCGAAGAGGAACTTCCGGACGTGGAAAGGCCAACTTTACTCCCGGGGTGGGGCGCCTGGGAAGGAGAGCGCAAAAGCACGCCAAAATGGATCATCGACCAGAACAAAAAAGCCGACGCCATTCGCGAAAAGGCGTTGAAATCTAGAAAAGATGCCAAACTGAAGCGCGTTATCATCTCGGAAAGGTACGATAAGAAAGCCGCGGCGTATAACGTCGAGCAGCTTCCTCGCGGCTACGATTCCAAAGCCGTCTACGAAGGCAGCATGCGAACGCCCCTTGGAGCAGACGTCAACACGGATAAACAGTTCAGAAAATTGACGAAACCGAAAATCTTGAAACCGTCTGGGGCGGTTATTGCGCCAATTAAGTTCCCTAGAAACGCGAGACCGCCAACCAATGACGACGAGTCTTCAAAGAAGAAGCGCAGAACGAAGCTTTAAATACATGTGTACATTTTACTAGACTAGAACAACACGCGTGACTATTCCTAACTGACAAAACTACCGCTCGCACCACGTGTCTTCATCTATGGCAATTCCCGTGTGCCTCGCTTGCTTACCGATTTTAATCAATACCTCGTCGCCTTTTCTCAAAGCCGCGACCGATTTCGCCTCGCCTTTATTGTTACAAATCAATCGAACCGTTTCAGCGTTTTGAAGTAAACACGAATACGTTTCGCCATCTTTTTCGGCTTCGACGAGAACCATGCTTCTCCTTTCAATTTTCACGCGTCCAACCGTCGCTTCTTCGGTTTCGCCTTCCGCGTTCACCCTTAAAACAACCTCGCCGGCTTTCAATTCCGATAAGTACCCCGTTCGTCCGTCGGGCATCTGCACGTACGAATGCACAGCCCCTGCGTTTACTCGAAACGGTCTCGAATTGACGTACCCTTCTCCGCTGATGCATTCCGAGTGTACCAAAAACAAACCGTTGGCGAAATTTCCCACGAGCAAACCCTCGCCGGGTTTAAAATTTGTCGAACAATCCACGCAAGCTCGATCACCCGTGCCGCAATTCTTCACGTTCGTCACCTTCGCGACTTCCAGTCGCTCGTTCTCTCGTCCTCTTTTCTTTATTTTATCCACCACTTTGCTGAATAATCGCACCTCCTTCACGTCGTCCGTTTTCAAAACCACCCCGTTCACTCCAGTTTCCAACGCTTCCAACTGTTCCAACGCCTCCTCGCTCGTCTTCACGCACGCGATGAACTCGACTTCACCTCCTCGTTCCGCGCTCGCGGCGACTAAATTTTCCGCGGGAATAATCGACCAATCGTTCTCCGAAACATCCACCACGACGACGCCGGTTCGCTTCGCCGCCAGCGACACGTCCTCTGGATTCGTAATCGTCACGATCGACGCGATTGTTTCGCCGCTCGAAAATTCCACCACGAACGATCCTCCTCCCCCGTTTGCATTGGTGTTTTCTTCTTCTCGTCGAAACCATCGCAGCATCGATGTCTTTGTTTTTCCTCCGTCAAAATTTTCACCGCTTGTTCGAGCAGCATCAGCTCCCACATCCGCATGTGTCGTGAATTTCATAAACTTATCAAGCATCGCTTCATCGCTGACGATGAACGCAGACGCGCATCCCGACTCCAACGCGGCTAAGATGCACTCTTTTGATGTAGTTTCCATCCAAAATGTCTTTCCCTCTTCTTTCGATGATGATGAGGATGATGTTGATGTTGATGATTTTGCTTCTTTCCCCGTGGGGTGATGACTCAGTCCCCTACCAATCGTGCAGCTCTTCTTGCTCCGCGACGATGATGAAAAGGGCAACATTTTCATTTTCTTCTTCATCAAGGAACACGCGCAATAACAACAACGAGGGGTTTTGAGAGCGCTCATCGTCGTCATCTTTCTTTCTGTTTATATCTTATGAGAGTCTTTTTGTGTTGAATTCTTTCGCCACTTTTTCCCCAACGCGTATTCTATCTGCTTTGTTGAGATGCGGAAAGGCAGACTCTCCTCCTCTGCTTCCTCCTCTTCTTCGTCGTCGAAAAGGCAGAGGAGGAGGACGATCGAGAACGTCGTGCTCCGAATCCTCATCGTCGCCGTGCTCGCGAGCATCGTTCTGTCGCATAAAAAACATTCGAAGATACAGTTGATGGATGTTGAAGATGATGAAATGATGAGGACGAGAAGTAATGACGACGAGAACGCGATATTGGAGGATTTAGAGATTGGAGAGTACCAAGACATGGAGATGAACGAAATGTTTGGAATTAACGGGAGTAGTAGTAGCAGAGGAGATGAGACGAACCAAGAAAAGAAGACAAAGAAGGTGAATGTGGATGTGAACGATTTTGGAGAGGAAGAGGAAGACAAAGGAGGAGGACGAGATGGACCGTTGATACAAAATCCAACCTCGATGACGAACGTAGCCTTGCAGATAACAAAATCACCGTTTAATTACAAAGTAGAAGATTTGTTTTTAACGGTAGAGAATCACAGACGGTTACAACCGAAAGATCGGATACGGTTTCCGTCGAAAAATTTACCGGCTTCGGCGCCGTACGGAGGAGGGGATTCCAACGAGAATAACGATCCGTCGATGAAGTTTTACCGGACGTGCGCCGTCGTTTTAAATTCAGGCGTTTTGACGACGTTTGGGGACAGGAAACAAGGCGAGCGCATCGATAATCACGACGCGGTTTTTAGAGTGAACCAAGCGCCGACGAAATATTTCGAACGGTTCGCCGGGAAGAAGACGACGTTGAGGGTGTTGAATAGAAAGTGGACGCAGATTTTTAATCAGAAGATGGGGAAAGGGTTTCTGTTTGCCGATACTGCCGGGGCGTCGTATGTGGTAACGAGAGCGCGAACGACAGAGTTTGAGCATTTAGCCGCGACGGTGAGAAAAGAAAGAGACGGCGACGTTAAGGTGTTTAGCATGGCGCACGGCGTGGCCACGAGAGCGCGATGGACGTTAAGGGCGTTTCGAGAAGGACTGCTTAAGTTACGTCCGAGCAAGCGGAAAAAGTTTCGAGACTTGTCGACTGGTGTATCACCGAGTAGTGGGTTCATTGCGATTTACATCGCGAGACACTTATGCGGGAAGGTTGCGGTGTACGGTATGTCCTTGGAACGGTCTTGGGAAGGAGACACGTTGAGAGCACCGTATCACTATTTTACCACCATGGATGGACGACACTCGGTGATGGATTCGATTCAGTTGCGCGCGCATGAAAGCCACGCGTTTGATTTAGAAGGAGAGTTGGTGAAGACGTGGTCCGAAGCCGGAATTTTAAGATTGTGCGATCCCGGCATCAAGCGCGAGCGGCAGTGCCAGGTGTACGAGGACGATTGACGCGGTTGAAATTGGATAGGAAAGAGCATAATTAAGCGAGTAGTGCGCGGATTTAGTGAATGCTTAATGTATGTATCGTGGTGTATGTAGTAGTAGCAAGTTGTAGTTGTATATAAATAGTTATCGCAGACATTAAAGTGCAAATTGAAAACCCCTTCCTTCTCTCTCTCACTTGGTCTGGTTTTTGTTATTCCCGTTAGATATAAAGCGAATCAACGAATATCGTTTCGGCGGCGTCTTCACAGCGTTCGATTCCAAGTCATTGTCCGTGGATTCATCGTCGTGCACGTCGTATTCGTGCTTGTACCCTATCGTTCCCGACGACGAGGACGTGTCATCGTCTAAACGAGAAGTTTTTGGAGAAATCACGGCTATTTGATACCCGCAACACGACGCGAATGAAAACAGAACGATTAAACCAATCAAGCCTACGGGTATGGCCACGAAAACAATTATCATGACGATTTGTTCCGGAGTGATCTCTCTCGTTTCCATTTTGTTCTTTCTTTTGAATGATGAGAGAATACGAGCGCTTAAGTTCTGATGTTACAGTTCTGATCTTACAGTTGTGATGTTTTTCGTCGTTTTTTAAAAAAAAGCGTTTCCGCTTTCTCCTTCATAAAAATAATATCTACAAACCAGTTTGATCCATGATTCTCTTCTCGCTCTTGTCGTAGACGAATCGTTTGAATCGCATGGTAATCTTGCGACTCGTTTTTGCGTTGCTGATATCGATTTCCTTCTCGAAGTAGACTTTGAACTTACCGGTCTTTCCGAAAGAGCCTTCGATGCGACCTCTCGCGCCGCCGGCGCTCGAGTCCATCCAAACCAACATGTTTCGGAAACTGGACAAATCGGATTCTTTTTTGAACATGCCTTTACAAACGCACGTGCGATTATCGCTTTCTGCACGTTCGATTGTACCTTTGCGTGATTTTACGGAGAAAAGACGTAAGTTTTCTTCGGCGAAATTTGGTGATTTGGAGGTGTCGGCGCAGGAGAGCGTTTTGCCAAAAAACGCCAGTCGACACACGTTGGAACCTTCTGGAACGTCGAGTTTTGAGGCTATGTAAAGTGCATTTTCAGGAGCAGTGACGGGCTTCTCAAATTCCAGGTAGCAGTACTTGGCGAACACGTTCGCGGTGTCCTCGTCTTCTTCATCTTCGTTTTGATTCTCAGAGTCGTTGTTCTTTTCGTCTTCCGCCGCGACTGTTTCTTTCTTCACGACTTCGCTCACGTGGAGCAACTCGTTCGCTAACGCGTACTCTCGTTGACGATCAAATTCCTGCTTTTTATTGTTTCCGCCGGTATCGCCATTACTCAACGAGAGCGTCCCTACTGCACCTGCGAGCGTTTCACTAGTCAAGGCGGCGCTAATGCTACTACTACTACTACCGCTACTACTATTCGCGTCGCCGAAGAAAATCGCCTTGGCCATGACCGTTTGATGTCCAACTGTGACGTGAAACTTTGCTTTCGATTTCACTTCACTTTTATGCAAACGAATCTTCTCGCAACTTACGATTGCCCGGTCAAACGTCGGGACCGTTTTCGGTGAAGATACTAAGAACCTTTCTAATCCTTCCGGATCTAAACCGGCCACGCACATCCCTACGCGGTCGCCTCTGGCGCACCTATCCGTCGACTCTCGAAATATCTGCATAGATTTCACTTTTTTCTCTTCTTTCAGATGCGGAATTTCCACGAAATCGCCTACTTTACACGACCCGTTCAAAACGGTACCGGTGAGCACCGTGCCTTGCCCTTTCACCGCGAAACAATGGTCCACGGCGAAGAGAAAATTTGATGCAGAAGTCGACGACAAAGTCGTCGCCTTACTCTCCAACTCCTCGAATCTTTCCTTAGGCACGCGTTCCCCTAAAATCTTCACTAAACTTTCCAACCCAATCGGTTTCGCCTCGGTCTCTTTCGACCCAACGTCTTGATCGTTCCCTCCCCCCGGCCTGGCGCTCGTCGCCACGAAATCGAGACTCGCGAATTTCGATTTCGACAACGCCATCCGTATCTTCTTCTCCACTTGCACTATTTTCGCCTTCCTCTTCTCCTCGTCCTCTATCGAGTCTATTTTATTCAAGCACACGATCAATTTCTTCACCGCAATCTCCCCGACGACGACGCACTCCGCCGTTTGCGTTTGGATGCCTTTGTTCACATCCACGACTAAAATCATGCAATCGATAATACTCGCGCCCCCGAGGACGGTTTTAATCAGCGACGCGTGCCCGGGACAGTCCACCATCGTGTAACACACGTCCACTTCGACCGTTTCTTTACCATCTCTCGTTAAAATCTCTCGTCTGTTCACGAATGAACTGAACCCTAAGTCGAGCGTAATCCCACGCAGTTTCGATTGCGGGTTTTTATCCAACGAGGCGGTTGAAAACGACGTCGAAAGCGCTCGCGCTAAGGAGGTTTTCCCGGAGTCCACGTGGCCTAATATCCCGACCGAGACGTTTATTCGTTTCCGTCTCTTCGTTTTTTCCTCGTCTGAGGGTGGGTGTCGATCGGAGGACGACATTTAGTATTCTCGAACAACACCGCGTTCTTAGTAGGTACGAGAATGGGGGGGAAAAGAAGTGTGGTTTTCTGTGAAACGTTTTTTCGTTTTGTGGTAAAATCACGCATGTGTTGTCTCTCTTTTATTACGTCTCGGAGTATATACTACGCGCGTTCTCTCTCTCTCTCTCACTTCTTCTCGTCGTGATCATCGCGCAGCGCAGACTCACGCGCTTCTTCTCTCTTTCTCTCTCTTTTAAAGTTTTGTTTCTCTTCCGTTTTTCTTTCGTTTATAGATACAAAAACGAGAGACTCTTTTAAGCAGCAGAGGAGTGTTGCGCACAGAATTTGGAACCTTCTTGAGCTGGACGCTTGCACTGTTCGCCTTTTGTAACGACACCCAAACGG
>Ga0209305_1001398_pt1 | contig 15510 bp, 8 predicted proteins | sample COGITO_mtgs_1103_FD_184792 | JGI IMG/M metagenome (GOLD analysis project Ga0209305, IMG submission 184792) | Pelagic marine microbial communities from North Sea - COGITO_mtgs_110321 (SPAdes) (version 2) | ecosystem: Environmental > Aquatic > Marine > Epipelagic ...
ATCTACCATTTGGTATCCATGAGTTTGAAAGGCTTCTACTGCGTAAACATCTGCTAAAAGGGGTGTTTTCATAGGAATTTCTAAAGCCTCTAAATTAAACTAAAACGCTTAATAATTAGGGGTGCAGGGCTAAAAAAAAAGCGCCACCCGAAGGGTGGCGCTTTACATACATAAAATATAAAAACCAGTAATAAGTATGTATTTATTTTAAGAATGTTTAGTCAAAACTGTATCCGTTGTCTGCTGCCACTTTATCTGCAATGAGATGGGTGAGGGCTACAATGTTTGGATAGTTGGTGTACTTGGTGAAACGTTTAAGTCCCATGAGCATCATGCGCTGTTCGTCTCCTTCTGCAAAAGAAATAACAGCTTCTTTTCCCCTAGATTGAACAATTTCTACCGCCCTATAAAGATACAGTTGCGTCATGGCAATCTGTGTCTTTTGAGCGTCTTCTCCAAAACGTTTGGCGTTTTTCTCTGTCCTGAGTAGGGTAGATTCCGCCATATATACTTCAATAAGGATGTCTGCTGCAGCCATTAACAATTGCTGATGTGACTCTAGATCTGGTCCAAATTTTTGTACGGCAGATCCTGCCACCATTAAGAACACTTTTTTAAGTCTCTTGATAATGTCTTTTTCCTCTGCAAACAGTTTGCTGTAGTCAGGTGTGTCAAAAGAAGGAATGCCCATAAGTTCTTCACCAACTGCAGTAGCTGGGCCCAATAGATCTACATGCCCTTTCATGGCTTTTTTTACAAGCATGCCAACGGCTAACATTCTATTGATTTCATTGGTTCCCTCGTAGATTCTAGATATTCTAGCATCTCTCCAGGCAGACTCCATAGGGGTGTCTGCACTAAAGCCCATACCGCCAAAAATTTGAATCCCTTCATCTGCACACGCCTGAACATCTTCAGATACGGCTACTTTTAAGATAGAACACTCAATGGCATATTCTTCTACGCCTTTTAATTCTGCATCTTGGTGTGAGCTACCTGCCGCTTCTCTGAGCGCAATTCTGTCTTCAATATTTTTAGCCGCCCTGTACGAGGCAGCCTCATCTGCATAGGTATTTGTAGCCATAGCGGCAATTTTGGTCTTAATAGCACCAAAGTTTACGATAGGGGTCTTAAACTGAACACGCTCGTTGGCGTAGTTTACGGCCTCTTTAATAATCCTTCTTTGCGCGTCCAAACAAGCTGCTGCTAATTTAATTCTACCTACATTCAGTGCATTCATGGCAATTTTAAAGCCATTTCCTCTTTCAGACAGCATGTTTTCTGCAGGCACTTTGGTGTCTGTAAAAAATACCTGACGGGTAGAGGAGGAGTGAATTCCTAACTTCTTCTCTTCATCTCCCATGGTAATTCCATTGGAGGGATCATTTTCTACAATGAAACCAGTAATATTTTTGTCATTTTCTATACGAGCAAAAACAATAAACATATTACAGAAGCCCGCATTGGAAATCCACATTTTTTGTCCTGATATAAGGTAGTGGCTTCCATCCTCAGACAACACTGCTTTGGTTTTACCAGAGTTTGCGTCTGATCCTGCGCCTGGTTCTGTAAGGCAGTAGGCACCAAACCATTCTCCAGTAGCCAATCTAGGCACGTATTTTTGTTTTTGCGCTTCAGTACCATACAGCGTAATGGGCATGGTGCCAATTCCAGTATGTGCTCCAAAAGCGGTACTAAAAGATCCTGTAGCTCCAGAGATGTAATCACACACCAGCATGGTAGACACAAAACCCATTCCTAAACCACCGTATTGCTCTGGTACCGCAACACCTAAAAGACCCATTTCACCTGCTTTACGCATGGTTTCTTCTGTAAAGGCGTAGTCTTTCTTTTCAAACCTTTCCCAATGTGCCCATAGCTCCTTGTCTACAAACTCTTTGGTACTATCACGCATCATTTTTTGCTCTTCACTTAGATCTTCTAAGGTAAAAACATCTTCACAGGCCGTTTCTTTTACTAAGAACTGTCCTCCGCGTAACAATTCATTTTGTTCTGTTGCACTCATAATAGGAAGTTTATTAATGTTTTAATTTAAAAATTCAAATATTCCAGCAGCGCCTTGCCCAGTTCCCACACACATGGTCACCATACCGTATTTACCCTGCATATTTCTGGCCCTCATCTCACTGAAGAGTTGTACCGAAAGCTTTGCTCCAGTACAGCCCAATGGGTGTCCTAATGCAATGGCACCACCATTGACATTGATCATATCTGGATTCAAGTCTAGTGCTCTAATCACGGCTAGTGACTGAGAAGCAAAAGCTTCATTTAATTCAATTAGTTCTATGTTATTTTGAGACAATCCAGCTTGTTTTAAGGCTTTAGGAATGGCTTTTACAGGACCAATACCCATAATTCTTGGCGGCACACCTGCCGCTGCGTAATTGACCATTCTTGCAATAGGCTCTAGTCCAAGTTCTTTGACCATGTCTTCACCCATCACCAATACAAAGGCAGCTCCGTCACTCATTTGTGAGGAGTTTCCAGCGGTCACAGATCCGTCTGCAGCAAATACAGGCCTCAATTTAGACAGTGCCCCTACATTAGTTCCTTTCCTAGGACCTTCATCTTGGGTAACGGTATAAGATCTTATTGATTTTTTACCGGATTCATCTAAAAAGGTTTCTTCAATATTGATCGGGACAATCTGATCCTTAAACTTTCCTTCTGCCTGTGCTTTTAAGGCTTTTTCGTGAGAAGAAAATGCAAAGGCATCTTGGTCTTCACGAGATATATTAAATTCATTGGCTACCGCTTCTGCAGTTAAGCCCATTCCCCAATAATAGTCTTCATGACCGTCTTTGGCTAAGGCGTAGTCTGGAGTAGGTTTATACCCCCCCATAGGTATGTAACTCATACTTTCTGCACCACCAGCAATAATACATTCTGCCATTCCAGATTGAATTTTTGCTGTAGCCATGCCTATGGTTTCTATACCAGAGGCACAATATCTATTTACTGTTACCCCAGGGACATCTTCAATCTTAAGTCCCATTAAAGAAATGAGTCTGGCCATATTTAAGCCTTGTTCTGCCTCAGGCATGGCGTTACCCACCATGACGTCGTCTATTCTAGTTTTATCTAATTCTGGCAATTCCTTGAACATATATTCCAAGGTTTCTGCCGCTAATTCATCAGGTCTTTTGAATCTGAATACGCCTTTAGGTGCTTTACCCACTGCCGTTCTAAACGCTTTAACTATATATGCTGTTTTCATAAGTCTGATTAGTTTCTTAAAGGTTTTCCTACTTTGAGCATGTGTTGAATACGCTCTAGTGTTTTTCTTTCTGTACAAAGAGATAAGAAAGCTTCTCTTTCTAAGTCTAATAAATACTGTTCGTTTACCAAAGTGGGTTCAGAAAGATCTCCACCAGCCATCACATAAGCCAATTTATTGGCCATTTTTTGGTCATGCGCTGAAATATATTTACCTGCTTGCATGGCATCTGTTCCCACTAGAAACATTCCAAGGGCTTGTTTTCCTAGTACTTTTATATCATTTCTTTTTGGGGGTTGAGAATACCCAGATTCTGCCATTAATTTGGCATGAGCTTTCGCTGTGGCAATCTGTCTGTCTTTGTTCACCACAACAATGTCTTTTCCTTTTTGTAAAATGCCACTGTCAAAAGCTTCATAAGCAGAGGTAGCTACTTTGGCCATACCAATGGTTAAGAAATACTCTTGAAGTACATTGAGTTCTACGTCGTTCTTCTTAAAGGTATCTGAAGCCCTTAAGGTCATTTCTTTGGTTCCACCTCCTCCGGGAATGACACCAATACCAAACTCTACCAAACCTATATAGGTTTCTGCGGCAGCAACTACTTTATCTGCATGAAGCGACAATTCACAGCCACCACCAAATGTCATGCCATGGGGTGCAGCCACAGTCGGTATAGCCGAGTAACGCATTCTCATCATGGTGTCCTGAAACATTTTAATAGCCATATTCAGCTCATCGTATTCTTGTTCTACAGCCATCATGAAAATCATGCCAATATTAGCCCCCACTGAAAAGTTAGGTCCTTGGTTTCCGATCACCAATCCTTGAAAATTCTTTTCCGCAATGTCTACGGCAGTGTTTAATCCTTGGAGTACTTCTCCTCCAATAGTGTTCATTTTTGATCTGAACTCAAGATTTAAAATACCCTCTCCAATGTCGTGAAGTACCACACCAGCATTTTTATATACCGCCGGTTTTTCTCTTATATTATCTAAAATAATAAAGGCGTCTTGACCTGGTTTTTTCTCAAAGGCCTTTGCCCCAATTTCATAATAAAAGGTGGCACCGTTTTTCACTTCATAGAAACTTGCTTTTCCGTCTGAAACCATGTCGTGAACCCATTGGGCTACTTTTTGTCCTGAAGCCTCAGCAAGTTCAATTCCTTTGGCCAAACCAACTGCATCCCAAATTTCAAAAGGACCGTGTTCCCAACCAAAACCAGCTTTCATGGCGTCGTCTATTTTGTATAGGCTATCAGATATTTCAGGAATCCTCTGAGACACATAGGCAAATAGAGCGCCAAAGGATTGTCTGTAAAAATCTCCAGCTTTGTCTGTGCCGGCAATTAGGATAGGAAATCTGTCGGCCACATGATCAATAGTCTTGGTCCCTTCTAAAGTGGCAAAAGAAGCCCTCTTTTTTGATCGGTATGCTAGGGTATCTAAATCTAGTGTGAGTATTTCTGAACTGCCGTCTGCCTTACTTTCTTTTTTATAAAAGCCCTGTCCTGTTTTGCTTCCCAACCATTTGTTGGTCATCATTGTTTCTACAAAACCTGGCAATTCAAATAATGCATGCTGTTCGTCATTGGGGCAATTGTCTTTAATTCCATTGGCTACATGAACCAAAGTATCTAATCCTACAACGTCTACCGTTCTGAAAGTGGCAGATTTAGGTCTACCAATTACGGGTCCAGTAAGTTTGTCTACCTCTTCAACAGTCATTCCCATTTTTTTAACCGTATGGAATAAACTTTGAATACTGAAAATTCCAATTCTATTTCCAATAAAAGCAGGAGTATCTTTAGCAACAACAGCTGTTTTACCTAGAAATTGTTCTCCGTAATTTTCTAAGAAATCCAATACATGGGCATGTGTTTTTGGGCCAGGTATAATTTCAAAAAGCTTTAAATAACGTGCTGGATTAAAAAAGTGGGTGCCACAAAAATGGGCTTGGAAGTCTTCCGAACGTCCTTCACTCATAAATGATATGGGTATACCAGAGGTATTAGATGTAATTAAAGTGCCTGGTTTTCTGTGCTTTTCTACGGCTTCGAATACTTGTTTCTTAATGTCAAGACGTTCCACCACCACTTCAATGATCCAATCTACAGAAGCAATTTTAGACAAGTCATCTTCTAAATTTCCTACGGTAATTCTATTGGCGAATTTTTGATCGTAAATAGGAGAAGGTTTGGATTTTAAAGAAGCCGCCAAAGCCTCTTTAACCAGTCTATTTCTAACTGTTTTGTCTTTAATTGTCAGACCAGCAGCGGTTTCTTTATCTGTTAATGTATTAGGAACAATATCTAATAGAAGGACCTCTACACCAATATTGGCAAAATGACAAGCAATACCGCTTCCCATAATTCCAGATCCAATCACTGCTACTTTTTTAATGTGTTTGTTCATATGTTATGCCTTAATACTGTTTTCTTCTTCTTGAAATACTTCTTTGTTTGCTATAAGCGAATTAATGCGATCCGCCACTTCAAAGAAGGCTTTTAGCTGTGATTTACTCACCGCATTTTCAACCACTTTATTAAACTGCAACACCACTTGTTTAGAGATATTTCTCTTTTCTATACCACTAGGTGTTAAGTGAATTAATACCCCCCTTCCATCTAAGGGATTGGGTTTTCTCACTATAAAATCGCGATCTTCCAGCGTCTTTAAAATTCTAGACAAACTTGTGGCCTCTATACCCATCATTGGACCTAGCGCCGTAGAAGGCGTGCCTGTTTTTGGATCAATGCTCAAAAGCGTAAACCCAAGTGTCATAGTAGTGCCAAAATTTTTAGCTTCTTCATTATACATCTTACTCACCGCTTGCCAAGTGGTTCTAAGCGTGTAATCTATGGTTTGTTCTTTACTCAAAATGTTTATTTATTTCAACCAAATATAGTAAAATATATTATGCATGCATAGTAAATTAGCAAAAATGTTTTGTCTAAGTACGCGTGCATGACCGCTTATGATGGATAAGTTTTGCCAAAAAAAAGTCCCAACAATTTGCTGGGACGTTTCTAGATGCCTTAAGTTTTATTCAAAGTGAATTAATTACCCCCGGTAAATATTTTCGTAGAGGGCGCTATATTTTTCTTTGATTATTTTTCTTTTTAATTTAAGGGTAGGGGTTACATGACCCGCTTCTATACTCCAAATGTCTGGAGTTAGTCTAAACTGCTTTACTTTTTCCCATTTGGCAAATTGCGCATTGGCTTCATCTACCTCTTCTTGAATTCTAGCAATGACCAACGGGTCAGAAACTAATGCTTGGTTAGACTCAAAAGTTTTGTTGTGTTTGCGTTTGGCCCAATCTTTAATAAATTCAAAATTTGGTTGAATTAATGCTGCTGGCATTTTTTCTCCTTCTCCAACCACCATTAATTGTTCTACAAACCTAGATTGTTTAAAACGGTTTTCAAGTAGCTGAGGGGCCACATATTTACCTCCTGAGGTTTTAAACATTTCTTTTTTACGATCTGTAATTTTTAAAAAACCGTCTGCGTCAAATTCTCCAATGTCTCCTGTATGAAAGTAACCATCAATGATCACTTCTGCTGTTTTTTCAGGGTCTTTGTAATAGCCCATCATAACCTGAGGGCCTTTTACACAGATTTCACCATCTGCGGCAATCTTTACCTCTGTTTCTGCAATGAGTTTTCCAACAGTCCCTATTCTAAATAAACCGTTTCTCATGTCGTTAACGGTCACGACAGGTGAAGTCTCCGTAAGACCATAACCTTCCATAACACCCATCTCTGCGGCGTTAAATACCCTTGCTAACCTGGGCTGAAGGGCTGCACTTCCCGAGGCTATTACAGATAAATTTCCTCCCAAAGCTTCTTTCCATTTACTAAAAATAAGTTTTCTAGCGATCTTTAATTTAAATTCATACCAGGCACCATTTTCTCCGTAAGGCGCATAATTCAAGCCTACCTCAACCGCCCAAAAAAATAAGGCTTTTTTTATGCCGGTGAGCTGTGTTCCTTTAGCTATAATACTGTCGTATACCTTTTCCAGTAATCTAGGAACAGCCGTCATAACATGTGGCTTGTGTTCTTTTAAGTTGTCGGAAATAGTCTCCATAGATTCTGCAAAGTAAATACTCATTCCTTTAATCATATATAGGTACATAATAACCCTTTCGTATATATGACAAACAGGCAAGAAGCTCAAGGCTTTAGCCGTTCCTCCAGGAAGTGGAATTCTTTCAGAGGCATAGATGGCATTGCTCACCACATTGTGATGAGAAAGCATGACCCCTTTGGGTTTACCTGTGGTTCCTGAAGTATAAATGATGGTCGCTAGCATTTCGGGTAAAACGGCCTCTTTTCTGGCTTCAACTTCTGCTTGAATAGCGTTGTCTTCTCCTAACTTTTCTACTTTTGACCAGTGGTCGCAATCCTCAAGTTCGTCAAAGCTATATACCCCTTTTAAGGCAGTCTGATCCATGATTGCTTTTACTTTGGCGTACACAGTGGCACAAGAAACAAAGCAGTATGAAGCGCCAGAGTGGTTAAGTATATAAGCGTAATCTTCCTGAGATATGGTGGGGTAAATAGGTACATTCTGAGCACCCACTTGTAATACCCCCAAATCCATAATATTCCATTCCGTTCTATTGGTCAGTGAAATCACGGCAATCTTATCATTTGGAGCTACCCCTAATTTAATAAGGCCCCTAGAAATGGCATTTCCTCTGTCTATAAATTCTTGTGTAGAAGTGGCCACCCATTCCCCCTTATACTTAGTTACAAAGGCCTTGTCTAAGTTATATTCCCTCAGTTGATAGTAAGGAAAATCAAACAAACGGGTAATGTCTTTCATAGCTATTTTTTTTAGTGTTGGAAAAATAGTGAAAGATTGCGATATTTTCAAATACTTCCCCTTATTTTCATGAAATTATGAATGAAAGGGGGCATTATTTTTAGTTCTTTTCAATAATCCAGTTTCTAGCATTGATAAATGCTTCAATCCATGGAGATACTTCATGCGCCATCTGATTTGGATAGTAGGCCCAATTCCAAGGAAATATGGAACGTTCAATATGTGGCATGGTTACAAGGTGACGCCCAGTAGCATCGGCCAGCATGGCTACATTATAATCACTGCCATTAGGATTGGCTGGATAGTCTTCATACCCATAGGTACCTACCACATGGTAGGCGTCTTGTTCCATAGGGAGTTGAAATTTCCCCTCACCATGCGAGATCCAAACCCCTAGAGTGGTGCCCACAAGGCTAGAAAGCATGACGGAATGATTCGCCTCAATTTTCACAGAAGTAAAATTACTCTCGTGCTTTTTAGAGTCATTATAGGTCATTTTTCCATGGGTGTGGTGCTCTGGGTGAATGAGTTCTAGCTCCATAAAGAGCTGACACCCGTTACAAATACCCACAGACAAAGTATCCGGTCTTTTAAAGAAGTTCTCAATGGCCTTTCTGGCGTTTTCATTGTATTTAATAGCACCTGCCCATCCTTTGGCAGACCCCAATACATCTGAATTAGAAAAACCTCCAACAGCACCAATGAATTGTATGTCTTCCAAATTTTCTCTACCACTCATGAGGTCGGTCATGTGAATGTCCTTCACATCAAAACCAGCTAGAAACATGGCGTTGGCCATTTCTCTCTCGGAATTACTTCCTTTTTCTCTAAGAATAGCCGCTTTGGGTCTAGCACCAGAGAAAGGTGCTAAAATACCCGTGAAGTTATTAGGAAAACTGTAGTCTAAAGCTTGGTGTTTGTAATTTTCAAAACGAGCCAATCCACGACCGTTGGCAGTTTGCTTTTCATCTAATAAAGCGGAGGTACTCATCCAAGTATCTCTTAAAGAAGCCACCGGTAAGCCAATGGCTACACGGTCATTTTTAATCTCTAGGGTAGGGGTATTGGTCACCTTCCCTATTTTGTGATAGCTTATTGCGGCCGCATCTAAAATAGCCGTAGAAGCTTTTGCTTTTAATTGAAAAACTACGCCTGCATTTTCTGCAAATAAGAGTTTAATCGTATCGGATTCTCCCAGTGCACTGAGGTCTATAGAAGCCCCTAAGTTAAGATCTGCAAAACACATCTCTAATAGTGTGGTAATAAGCCCACCAGATCCAATATCGTGACCAGCTGCAATTTGATCTTTCGATATCATTTCTTGTAAAGCATTAAAGGCATTTTTTACAAAAATGGGGTCTTTGATGTCTGGGGCAACGGCGCCAATTTTATTTAGGGTCTGGGCAAAAGAAGACCCGCCCAATTGGTAAGAATCTTGTGAGAAATTGATATAATAAATATCCCCTTCTTCTTTTTCAAGTACCGGTTCTACGACTTGTTTTATTTGATTACAGTGGCCTGCGGCCGATATTATAACGGTTCCAGGAGCCACCACATCTCCATCCGGATAGCGTTGCTTCATAGAGAGCGAGTCCTTACCTGTAGGAATGTTTATGCCTAAGGCTATAGCAAAGTCAGAAACTGCTTCTACGGCCTCGTATAACCTGGCGTCTTCTCCTTCATTGTTGCAAGGCCACATCCAGTTGGCAGAAAGGGATACTGCTTTTATTTGGTCTTCTAAAGGGGCCCAAACCAAATTGGTGAGTGCTTCTGTAATGGCATTCCTACTTCCTGCTGCTGCGTTAATAAGTGCCGCTACAGGGCTGTGTCCCATGGCAGTGGCTATGCCTTCTTTGCCTTTGAAATCTAAGGCCATTACCCCGCAATTATTTAGGGGCAATTGTAAAGGACCCACACACTGTTGTACAGCTACTTTACCGCCCACACAACGGTCTACCTTATTGGTGAGCCAATCTTTGGAGCCTACAGCTTCCAATTGAAGTACTTGGTCTAAATATTCTTGAAATTTCCCTAACTCGTATTTGGGCGATTCGTATTTTCTTGAAATGGTTTTGTCTACCATTTGGGTTTTTGGCGCACTGCCAAACATGTCTTCTAAATCCATGTCCATTGGGCGTTCTCCAGTTGTCTTGGATACAAAAGAAAACCTTTTGTCTGCGCTTACCTCTCCCACATTAAACATAGGAGCTCTTTCTCTTTCTGCTATGTCTTTGAGTAAGCTGAGGTCTTTTTCTGCTATCACAAGTCCCATGCGTTCTTGAGATTCATTTCCTATGATTTCTTTAGCAGATAGGGTAGGGTCTCCTACCGGTAATGCGTCTAGATCTATGTGACCTCCGGTGTCTTCTACCAATTCAGAAAGACAGTTGAGGTGTCCTCCAGCACCGTGGTCGTGAATGGATACAATTGGGTTGTGGTCAGATTCTACCAAGCCTCTAATGGCGTTGGCAGCTCTTTTCTGCATTTCAGGATTAGACCTTTGAATGGCGTTAAGTTCAATAGTGGATCCAAAAGCACCAGTGTCTGCGCTAGATACTGCAGCACCACCCATACCAATTCTGTAATTATCACCTCCTAGAATGACAATTCTGTCGCCTGCTTTAGGCGTATCTTTTAGGGCGTCTTTTTGTGTGCCATAGCCAATACCACCCGCTTGCATAATGACTTTGTCATAGCCCAATCTTCTATCTTGTTCCGTGTGCTCAAAAGTCAGCACAGACCCATTGATTAAGGGTTGTCCAAATTTGTTACCAAAGTCAGATGCTCCATTGGAAGCTTTGATGAGAATATCAATGGGATTTTGGTACAACCAAGGTCTTTCTGGCATGCTTGGTTGGAATCCTTTTTCCGCTTGAATTCTAGAGTAGGGCGTCATATACACTGCGGTACCTGCTAGTGGCAAAGAACCTTTTCCTCCTGCCAAACGGTCTCTGATTTCTCCACCTGATCCGGTAGCAGCCCCATTAAAAGGCTCTACAGTGGTAGGGAAATTATGCGTTTCTGCTTTAAGAGAAAGCACAGATGCCACTTCTTTTTCCTTATATTCACTTGCTATGTCTGCCCTTTGTGGTGCAAATTGCGTAATGGTAGGACCTTTGACAAAAGCCACATTGTCTTTGTAAGCAGACACCACAGTGTTAGGATGGGTTGCTGTTGTCTTTTTGATGAGTTTAAATAGCGAACTTGGTTTGGACGCTCCGTCAATGACAAATTCACCATTGAATATTTTGTGTCTACAGTGTTCAGAGTTTACTTGGCTGAATCCAAATACTTCTGCGTCTGTGAGTTTTCTGTCTATTTTCTTTGCTATGCTGTCCAAGTATTCTACTTCCTCAGCAGAAAGTGCCAAACCTTCTTGTTTGTTGTACGCGGCAATATCTTCAATCTCTAGGACAGGCTCAGGTGTTGCAGTTACTTTAAAAATAGCTTGATCTAATTGTGCATACTTAGCAGAAAGCATTGGATCAAATGTGTTGTTGTTTTCTTTGCAACTGGAGAAAGACTCTATTCTAACAATTCCAGAAACATCCATATTTTGTGTAATTTCTGTAGCATTGGTACTCCACGGCGTAACCATAGCAGCTCTTGGCCCAATAAAAAAGGCGTCTATAGACGCCGCATTTATTTTGGGAGCTCCCCCAAATAACCAAGATAACTTTTCGCTGTCTTGGGAAGAAATTTCGCCAATAGTTTGAAGGGCGTAAACAGTTGCTGTGGGGTGACCAAAAAAATGAATCATGGGCATTGTGCTATTAAAAATAATAAAGCCCAAATTTATGATTTTATGTCATAAAAACCCATGCTTTTTTTAATAGGATTCACATAGTTTTAAACACTATTCCTTAGTAACTTTTTTGACTTTAGTAGCTGGTTTTTTAACCACTTCTTCAGACACTTTTGACTTTGTTGTTTTGGCAGCTGTTTTAGGCGCTGCCTTAGTAGTCGTTTTAACCGCAGTTTTAGGCGATGCCTTAGCAGTCGTTTTGGCTTTTGGAGTTTTAGACGCTGCTTTAGTAGTCGTTTTAGCTTTTGGTGTTTTATCCTCAGCCGTTTTAGACGCTGCCTTAGTAGTCGTTTTAGCTTTTGGTGTTTTTGACGCCGCTTTTTCTGGGGCAGCTTTTGTGGCTTCCGCTTTCGCTGCTTTTGGCTTGGTTGTTGTCTTTTTAACCCCAACTGCAGCTACTTCAGTCCCTGTTTCAGCTGTTTTGGCTTTTGGTGTTTTTGACGCCGCTTTTTCTGGGGTAGCTTTTGTGGCTTCCGCTTTCGCTGCTTTTGGCTTGGTTGTTTTCTTCTTAACCGCAACTGTAGCTACTTCAGTCCCTGTTTCAGTTGTTTTGGCTTCTAGTTGAACAGCTTTGGCCTTTGGTGTGTTTTCTTGAGTTGTTGTGACTTTTTTCTCTAGTAGCGCAATATAAAAACCATCAAAACCACTTTTGGAAGCATATACTTTTTGCTCTCTTGTAAGGGTGAAGTTTGCTCCAGCCTCAGATTTCAGGAAGTGGGCTACTTGTTGGCTATTTTCTTGTGGTAAAATGGAACAAGTGGCATACACCATTTTACCTCCATCTTTTACCATTTTACTGTAATCTTGCAGAATATCTCTTTGTGTTTGGGTAATTTTTTCTAAAAAGGATTCTTGAAGTTTCCATTTGGCATCTGGATTTCTTCTTAAAACACCCAAACCACTACAAGGCGCGTCTATTAAGACCCTGTCTGCTTTTTCATGAAGTTTTTTAATGACTTTCGTGCTGCTAATGTGTCTGGGTTCAATATTAAACGCCCCAGCTCTTTTGGCCCTTCTTTGAAGTTCTTTTAGCTTGTTGGCATAGATATCCATAGCAATAAGTTGCCCCTTATTTTCCATAAGTGCAGCAAGGTGAAGGGTTTTCCCACCTGCTCCAGCACAACAATCTACCACTCTTTGACCAGGCTTAACGTCCAAAGCTTCCGCTACCAATTGAGAGGAAGCATCTTGAACTTCAAACCAACCACTGTCAAAAGCCTCTGTAGTAAAAACATTGGCCCTTTGTTCTAGTTTTAAAGCTTGCGGATGCCCTTTAATAGAATCAGTATAAATTCCTAGCTCCGTGAGGTTGTCTCTGAGTTTGTCTTTGGTTGTTTTAAGGGTGTTGGTTCTTAAAATTACACTGGCTTGCTCATTTAATGCGGCAAGTTCTTTGGTCCATAAAGCATCTCCTAAGGCTTTTTCTCCTAATAAGTCTAGCCAATCGGGTACTGACTCACGGTATTTTCTTATTTTAGAAAGTTCGTCAAATTTTCCTTTAATTCTTCTCTCAGGGGTCGGTTCAATCTGTTTCCAATCCGGTAATTTTATTCCTTTCAAAACGGCCCATACAGCAAACATTCTAAAAAGTTTAGGTCTTGTATAGGGTGCTTTTATCTCGCCAATTTCACTGTACAAACGTTTCCACCTAACCATGTCGTAAGTAGTTTCAGCTATAAAACCCCGATCTCTAGCGCCCCATCTTTTGTCGTATTTGAGTACTTTTTGAACCACTTTGTCTGCGTATTCTCCTTCATTGAAAATAAAGCCTAAAGCATCTACAACGGCAAAAACCAAATTTCTATGTAGTTTCATGGGTGATCTAATTTTGAAAAATGCCCTTCTAATTCTTGTAATACGCTCTGTTAAAACAATAACTGGCTTGCTTAAAAGAATATAAATGGCTTAAATTAATTTGGATGCAAAGGTATTGCTTTAAAGCTAGTTTACCTTATTTGGCACTTTATAATTAATATATTTGATTAAAATATCTGTCATGAAGTTTTATAGCCCCCTTTTTTTCCTCTTGTTATTTTTTTCATGCTCAAATGAAGTTTCAGTCCCTGTCTCTTTTACAGGGGTTAAAATTCAAAAGATTCCAATGGACTCTCTCTCTATTAGAGCCATTGAGCTCATGCAAGGAAATGTAGTTTTTGCGGCAAATAAAGGAACTTTTGGTATGCTTTCTTTACCTGAACTCGAGCTTAAAAAAAACAGTATTAAGGAAGGCAAAAAAAGTGATCTAGAATTTAGATCTGTAGCCCATACGCCAGAAGATTTTTTTATGCTCTCTGTAGAAAACCCTGCTATGTTGTACAAAACAGGAGATCAGGGACAAATGGAGTTGGTGTATACGGAAAATGCTCCAGGGGTTTTCTATGACGCAATGACTTTTTTTGACGCGCAAAAAGGCATTGCGGTAGGCGACGCTGTTGGTGGTTGCCTTTCAGTTATTCGTACTACGGACGGTGGAAAGACTTGGCATAAAACCCCTTGTGATCAATTGCCTGCCAGCGAAGAAGGGGAGGGTGCATTTGCGGCCTCCAACACCAATATTAAAACTATGGGATCTAAAGCTTGGATGGCCACCACTGTGGGGAATATTTATTATTCCCAAGATTATGGTCAGCAGTGGAATGTTTATACTACACCCGTAAAAAATGATACCATTGAGGCTTACGGTATTTACAGTATTGACTTTTGGAATGAAGAAGAAGGCATTGCCTACGGAGGGAGTTTTCTAAGTCCCAAAGATGCCTCTGCGAACCTAGCCGTCACTAAAGATGGCGGCAAGACTTGGAAGTTACAAGCGGTGAATGAGAACCCAGGCTATAAAAGTTGTGTGCAATATGTTCCCGGAACTAAGGGTCAAGGTGTTGTGGCCATTGGTTTTACAGGTATCTCCTACTCCAATGATGGTGGACTCCATTGGGAAACCCTCTCAGATGCCTCTTTTTACACCCTGAGATTTGCCAACTCCACCACAGCTTATGCTGCAGGGAAAGGGGCTATGGCAAAGTTGGTATTTTATTAAGGAGCTACTTTTAATTTAGTAATTTGTGCTTTTGCTAGCGCATGGATGGTCTCTATGTACGTCTCTTTTTTTTAAAAGTCATTGATATGTGTTTACATCTAAGTTCATCTCAAAAAAACTACTTCTACTAAGGCTCTTATTGAATAGCATTTTCTGAAATGCTTAAATGATATAATGGGCTAAAACAATCCATCCAATTATCTATTCATAATTATTGTTTAAAATACAATTCTTTAAAGTAGATAATTGACCAAATAGGCACTATGAACTTCCAGATATCTTTATTGTTAACTATGCCTCTACTTTTTAAAACATAATAATCTAGAATGCATCTGTATATAAAGTAGCAGAAGATCAGTAAAATAATACTACTTTCATTAAAATAGAGGGTAGTACTGACAATTAAAATTAGTGATAAAAATATAGCTGTGTAGTATTTTTTTGAAGTCATTTTTTTTATTTAAAAAGATTTATAACATTGACCATCTGTAGGATAATTATCATAAGCACACAAAGCCGCCATGCCTATAGCAACTTGTGGAACAAAAGCTGTTGATATGGAGACAAAAAGCGATGTCCAATTAATTTTAAGGAAAAA
>Ga0209305_1001400_pt1 | contig 15505 bp, 11 predicted proteins | sample COGITO_mtgs_1103_FD_184792 | JGI IMG/M metagenome (GOLD analysis project Ga0209305, IMG submission 184792) | Pelagic marine microbial communities from North Sea - COGITO_mtgs_110321 (SPAdes) (version 2) | ecosystem: Environmental > Aquatic > Marine > Epipelagic ...
ACGGTTCTAGTCCTATTGAAGAATTGGGTGGAAACTACATTATAGTTAACTCAAGACTTGAATTTAACGAAGGTTCAGGCGATTTCCCAACAGATAATGACTTCAGAAGGATTGGACTTATCCAAGACCCATTTGCTAAAGGTACTACAACTGTATCAACTAGTGATTCATTAACTGCATATCATCAGATTACTGTTTCAGGAACTGGTAATATTAGTGTTGATGATACTATTATGAACTCAAATTCAAATGGAAGTGGTGTTGCAGTTTCAAGAGTAGTGTCAGTTGATTCTACAAATAATATTGTTTCACATACACCTGTTGCTAATTCAGGTGGACAATATGTTGACTTTGCAAATAGTGACACTATCTATGTTGGTGGTGTGCAAGTTGCTACTACTGGTGGAAGTGCTGTAAGTACAACTCATCCTGAAGTTGAAAGATTTACAGGTAAAATTATGTACATTGAAAACAGGGGCAGGGTAACACGTGCTGCTGACCAAATTGAAGATATCAAACTGATAATCGAAATGTAATTAATGGGGTCTCTATGACCCCTATAAGAGAGTTAAAATGCCAGAAAAAACTGATTTAAATATATCACCGTACTTTGATGACTACTCTGAAGATAAAAACTTTCATAAAGTTCTCTTCAGAGCAGGTAGACCACTACAAGCAAGGGAATTAACCCAGTCACAAACTATATTACAAAACCAAGTTGAGAAATTTGGAGACCACTTCTTTAAAGAGGGGTCTATAGTACAGGGTGTTCAATCAGGCGTAGATTTAGAACTGTATTATGTAAAAGTATCCACAGAAAACCCTAATGTATTAGGCGATGCTGCAGTCGAAACCTATAGAAAATCCTTTCACGGAAAACTTATTCGTGGTAAAACAACAGGGGTTATTGGAAAGGTTATAACGTCATCAGCAGAAACAACTGATGATAAATTGACTATTTTTGTTAAGTACTTAACACAAGGTACTTTAAATGAATACACTTTCTCTGCAGATGAAGAACTAGAAGAGGTTGGTGTTGATTCAGGTGGAGCATACTCATCAGTATCTTCAAATAACAATTATTTTAAAGTACTACCAACAGCAGATACACCAATCGGAGTTGGTTCATTAGTTAAGATTGATGAAGGTGTTATATACACAAGAGGATTCTTTGTCAAAGTTGATGCTCAAGAAATCTTATTAGAAAAATATAGTTCTAGACCAAGTTATAGAGTCGGTTTAAAGATTAACGAAAAACTTATTTCAAATTCAGACGATTCTTCATTACAGGATAATGCAACAGGGTCAACAAACGAGAATGCAGCTGGTGCTGATAGACTACAGGTCAATTTAACACTTGCTAAATTCACAATTGATACCACTACTGATTCTAATTTTATTGAGTTAGTCAGAGTTAATCAGGGTACTATTGAACTACAGATTTCAACTCCTGTTTATAACACTATAGAAAAGACACTTGCACGAAGAACATTCGATGCAAATGGTGATTTTGTTGTAAGACAATTTACACAATCACTAAGAGAACATTTAGATGATACAACTAACAGAGGTTTCTATACTTCTGATAATGGTGGTAAAGAAAACCAGTTCATTATGCAAGTATCGCCTGGCAAAGCATATGTCAAAGGATTTGAGATTGAAAAAACAGGAACATCAACGATTCCATTCTCAAAAGCAAGGTCGACTAAATCCCTTCTAAATGCTAAGTCACCGATTCGTTTAGGAAACAAATTAAGAATTTTAAATACACATTCATTACCCGAAGTTAATCAGGGTATTGACAGTACAGGAATAACACCATACAAATTCTGTAAATTATGGAATTATAAAATAGATGATATGACATCTGATAATCATTCAGCAGATGGCCCTCGTGCAGAAAATCGAGACCCTGTTGCGGCTGATAATGCAGGTGGTGTTGAACACATAGGATTTGTTAGAGTAAGAGACATAGAACATAATACTGGTTCAGCAGCTGCTGGAGAGTATAATGAAGATTCAACAAAATTTGACTTATCAGTATTTGATGTTAAGATGTTTACTAAATTAACATACTCAGCACATTCAGGTACTGCAGTTGCTGGTGATAAAGTCACTGGTAGTTCTACTGGTGCAACAGGATATGTTGCATATGACAACAATTCAAATGCACTTTATCTTCACGATGTTGTTGGTAATTTCTCAACTAATGATAATTTATCATCACTTGGTAGTGGTTCTTTTGCAACAACAGGTGGTAATCAGATTACTGCAGTAAGAAATTATAACATTGACCGTGCAAGGTCAATCACACAAGAACCGACAACAAGTTCAAATCAACATTTTAGTGCTGATATTGAAACTGCACAAATAAAAATTTTAACAGGTACCGTATCATTAGGAACTAATACTTCAGTTGCAGGTGTCGGTACACTATTTACTACAGAATTAAAAGAGGGAGATATAATATTCAACCCTGCTGGAAGTGAAGAACTAGTAGTTTCTTCGGTCACTTCAGATATTGCTTTAACACTTGTAGGTGCATCATCTAGTGCGTACAATGGTAATGTAGAAAGAAGACGAGTAAAACTGATTGACCAAGACCAAACAGTGAATATATTCTCTTGGCCTAGAGACTATGTTAAAACACATTCTTGTGATAATGTAAAGGTAAAAAGACAAACAGTTCAGTCAATCTCTGCATCAGGTAGTGTAACTATTGCACAAACAGAAGGTACATTCGAAGACCAAAATACTGATAACTTCTCTATTGCAGTTATCGATACTTCTTCTGCATCAAGTCCAACACTTAATAACGGGGACTTATTAGACATTCAAACATTTGAAGACACTTCACCTTCACAAAATGGTGATGGTCAGTCTTTAACATTAACTGGATTCAATGCTGTAAATGAAAATGTTAAATTAAGAATAACATATTCTATGTTGATTAGTAATCCAGCATCAAGAACAAAAGATTTAAATCAAGGTCGTGCATTATCAATGTCAGGAGACAGAAATGCATCTTACACTGGAGTTTATGGAACATCATTTAGAGACAAAGAGTTAACACTAGGTGTTGCAGATGTTCATAAGATTCACGGAATATACGAAGGGGTTGGTGGAACACCTACAACACCTAACGCAACACTTGGAAGTGAAAGTAAAAGCTTTACAATACACGAAACATTAGTCGGACAAACATCTAATGCTCGTGCAGTATTAATTGATTACAATTCAAGTTCAACATCATATTGGTATATGATATCAGGAAAGTTCCAAGAGGGTGAATTTGTAGTTGGTCAGACATCAGCTGCACAAGCAACTCTAACAACAGTATCACAAGGTTCATCAAATATAACAAACAGATACTTCTTTGACAACGGTCAAAGAGATGGATACTATGATACCTGTAAACTTGTTAGGAAACCATCAGAACCCGAACCAAATAATGAAATATTAATAGTATTTGACCATTTTTCACACGGTACTGGTGACTTCTTTGATGTAAATTCTTACAGTGTAGACTATGAAGACATTCCAGTTTATTCTGCAAACAAAGTAGACTTAGGTGGTCAAGAACCCGATGGTACATATGAGTTATCAGATGCATTGGACTTTAGACCAATTGTAGGTCAACTATACGATATAGATTTAACAGTAAATCCAAACATATCTTCAGTAAGTGACATTAGTACTGCAATCGAATATGCACCATTCTCATATGAAAATGGTAGACACTATTCTTCTACTAGAGATAAAGAAACTACTAATAGTGGTTCTAATTACGATACAAATCCAAGTTTACCTGGCACACCTATTACAGGTTCAAGTCTGCAAGGGGATATTTCTTTCTATGTTGGAAGAATAGATAAACTGTTTTTACATAAATCAGGTAACTTCCAAATATCATCAGGAGAACCATCTCTTTCACCAACTAAACCTAAATCGGTTGATGGTGCAATTGAATTATTTGAGTTGTCTATACCCGCTTTCACAAAAAAATTAAAGAACATTAAAGTTAGGTCACAAGACCATAGACGATTTACTATGAAAGATATTGGTAAAATCAATCAAAGGGTTACTAACTTAGAAAGGGTAACATCTCTTTCATTATTAGAAAAGGATACACAAACAAAACAGATTTTAGATGGTGACGGATTTGATAGATTTAAATCAGGATTCTTAGTAGATAACTTTAGAGGACATAGAGTTGGAGATGTAAATCATCCCGACTATAGAAACTCTGTTGATGGTAGATTAGGAGTATTAAGACCACAATCTTATTCACAATTTTTTGATATAGGTTTGAATACAGGAAAATCTGCAAACTATAAAAAAACTGGTAATCTAATAACACTTCCTTACGTAGAACAAACATTTGTCAATCAAGATAAAGCATCTCGTTCAATTAATGTTAACCCATATCACGTATTTGCTTTCTTAGGAAATGTTAGTCTAACACCCGAAACAGATATTTGGAATGATAGTGAAAGACTTCCTGAAGTTAGAATTAATAGAGAAGGAAACTTCGATGCAGTTCTATCAGACAATGCAAATGGATTGGGAACTGTATGGAATAACTGGCAGACTACTTGGGTAGGAGAACCGAATACTATTTCATCTGAAATCACTGCAACTTCAAATGGTTCGTGGAGTGGAGACCCATCACAAGGTGGTGAATGGATTCCTGGCGTAGAAGTATCAAGAGAGATTACAGAGACACCTGAAATACAAACAAGAACGGGTGTATCTACAAGTGTTGTTGAAGACTTTGTAGAAACACGAAACGATAGAATGGTATCTGTATCTATTATACCATTTATTCGTGCAAGAACAATTGAAATAGATGCAAATAATTTAAAACCAAATACTTGGCATTACATATACTTTGATGATATGGGTGTGCATTCATATGTTAGACCATTTAGTGCTGCATATGCACAAGATGGTTCATCAACAACACTTGGTAAAGGTGTAAAAACAGATGGTAATGGTAGACTTCGTGCTTATTTTGAACTTCCAAATTCTAATACACAAAGATTCCCGACAGGACAAAGAGAACTTAAGATTACATCATCAAGATATAATGAGAATAATCCATCTTCTGTGGGTACAGGTATATACCAAGCACAAGGATTACTACAATCTAATCAAACAGAAATTGTTTCAACAAGAAATGGTAGAGTTGTTACAGAAAGAATGAATGGAGAGAGAAACTTCACAAGTAGGGGAGAAGCAGTTAACTCAACAAGTATAGACACAACTGCACCTGCTATTCCAAGTCCTCCTCCAAGTCCTCCAGTACCAATCCCTGATGTAATTGTGGTTGATACTCCACCTTTGCAGATACCCGACCCTATAATATTGCCGCCAGTACCTTTACCGCCGACAATTCCTGCAATATCATTTAGAGAAGATAGATTCCAACCTCTAGGGTTCATTGAAAGAATACAAATTGATAGAAGAACTACTTGGGGAGACCCACTTGCACAATCATTCTTAGTAGAATCTAGTGGTGGTGCAATGATGTCTTCAATTGACCTATTCTTTAAGACCAAAGATGATAATCTACCTGTATCCGTACAAATCAGAACAATGATAAATGGATTCCCAGGCCCAGTTGTAGTACCTTTCTCAACAGTTACTAAAAATCCTAGTGATGTAAACCTATCAGAAGATGGTTCAACATCAACTAACTTTGCATTCGAATCCCCAGTATTCTTAGAAGATGGACAAGAATATGTATTTGTGGTATACTCAAACTCAAACGAGTATGAATGTTATATATCTAGAATGGGTGAGACTGATATCGCAACAGGACAAACAATTTCAGGTCAACCTTATGCAGGTTCATTATTCTTGTCTCAGAACAACTCAACTTGGACTCCAACACAAGAAGATGACCTTAAGTTCCACTTAAAGATGTGTAGTTTTGACACTTCAGTTGCTGGATATCTTTCATTTGAAAATGATACTTTAAGTACTGCAAAATTACAAGAGAATCCAATTGAAACCGTTTCAGGTCAAACTTATACTAAAGTGTATAACTACAATCACGGTATGTACAACACTTCATCTAATGTTGTAATCTCAGGTGTCAGTGGAGATAGACAAGGTGCAGTATTAGAAATTGCAAATGCAGTTGATACAGGAACATTGCCATCAGATGGTTCATATGATATAGTCCACGGTGGAACAGTTGGAAGTGACAGCGTTACCATAACAACAAGTGGTACAGGAGATGTCACATCAACAGGACTTGCATTTAATATTACAGTAGAGACTATTTCAGGAACTGCAGATATAACTGCAACAAAAATTAAAAATACTGGAAGTGGTCATACTGCAGGAGATGTTATAACTTGTACAATTGGTTCTGCATTTAGTTTTACTGTTAATGTAACTACAGTTGGTGAAACACTAGGTGGTATTCCAGTGGATTCAATTAACACAACATTCACTTCAATAGAGAGTACATTTGATATGGATTCTTTCAGAGTAGTCCCCGATATATCATCATACGACTTTGTATCATCATACAGTGCAACCGAATCTACTGTAGGTGGTGGTGAGGAAGTATATTCATCACGCAATTATTATTACGATGCATTACATACAATGATTCCAAATGTTGCACCCGAAGATACTTTCGTGAGTGTTAATGCTGTTGGAACTCCAATGAACTCGCCCGAAGGTTACATTGATGGAACTGTTTATACTAAGAGAACTAGTGGTGATATCATTGCATTAAATGATAATGTATTCTTCTCATCTCCAAGTATTGTTGCATCATCAATAAATGAACAAAATGAGATGTCTAGTGATAAATCGTTTGAATGTAGACTTCAGTTGGTGTCTGCAAATAAAAATGTATCTCCAATAATTGATGTCAGTTCAGTTGGTGCATTAGCAATCTCAAATAGATTAAGTGGATTGAGTTCTACTGATACAGAAACTATCTCAATTAATACAGAATCAGAAGGTGAGAATAATGTTATGTGTTATATCACTAAGAAAGTTAACTTAAAGACTCCTGCATCAGGAATACGAGTTACTGCTGATATATTCAGACCTGCAACAACAGACATTAAAGTGTTATATAAAATAATTAAAAATGATGAAGAGTCTGCTCTTGATGATATTGGATTTGAGTATTTTAATACAGACGGTTCGCCTAACATAACAACAGATGCAGATGCAAGAAACTTTAAAGAGTATGAATATACTGCTGATGACTTACCCGAGTTCAGTGGATTCATAATTAAAATTGTTGGAAGGGGATATAATACATCAGTAGTACCATTAGTGTCTGCATTGAGATGTATTGCAGTTGCGTAATGGATAACTATCTAAAGGTAGAGGGTACAACAAACTTATATAGAGATGGGGACTCACAAGCAATAGTATCTACTGATATGGAACAGTGGAGACTTGCTAAGAAACGCAAAGAAATATTTGTGAAACAAAAAAACGAGATAAATAATATAAAGGAAGAGATTGGTGAAATAAAATCTCTAATTAAAGACTTATTGGAGAAAGTAAGTGGCTAAAACAGTAGACAATCATAGTACATTAGAAGACTTCAGACGTAAATACAACGACCTTGCAAATGAAGTTGGAGATAAGACTGGATTAAGAACAGAGAACACTCAAACTGTTGTTGATGCAATTAATAGTATTGAAGATAAGACTTTCTTCTTTCAAGAATTTCAATATCTTGCAACTGCATCACAAACTAGATTCACTGGTTTAGATGCATTTAGTAACACTTTAGAGTTCCGCCAACAGAAAATACAAGTATATAAAAATTCAGAACATCTTATCGAAGGAGATGATTATACGATTGGTGGGTATGGAGCATTAAGTGGAAATACACATAGTATTATAGACTTAGTTGTTGCAGCTTCTCTTAATGATAAGATTACAATATATGCATTCACTGGTTCGTATTTGGGTGTAGTTGATTCTACATCAGGTTCAGTAGGATTCTTTTCAGAGACTGCTGCAAACACTATTTACAACACAAATGACAGCGGAATTATCTTACAAGGTGATGGTGCAAATAAAACAACAGTATTAGAATCGGGTTACAATATTCAGTTTGCTGGAACTTTATATTCTGAAGGTAATCTAACTATGGCATCATCAACTACATTGACTGTAGATGCATTAACAGATGGAACATTAACAATTGATGGTGGTTCTTTAACTGGTGCAAGTAGTATTGCATCTACTTTATTTTCAGGAAATCTTACTGGTAACGTGACTGGTAATGTCACTGGCAACCTCACTGGTAATGTCACTGGAGATGTCACTGGAGATTTAACTGGAGATGTCACTGGTACAGTTTCATCTATATCAAATCACTCAACTACTAATTTAAGTGAAGGAACCAATCAATACTTTACAAATTCAAGAGCAGATGCAAGGATTGGACTTGCAAACTTAACAGACCTTTCTAATGTTGATATCTCATCTCCGTCAAATGGTCAAGTTCTACAATATAATACTTCCCTGTCAAAATGGGAAAATGCAGCTGCACCCGAAACCTATAATAACTCAGATGTTGAGAACTATATAAGTGGTGGGAATGGTATTAGTTACTCTAGTGGGGTGATTAATGCAAATGTTACTGATGGAATAGTTATTGAGAGTGATAACATACAACTGGATTATGAAACTGTAAGTTCTGCACCAAGTAGTGTTGGTTCAACTTCAACTGGACACTTATGGTTTGTGATATGATATGTCTGAAGAAATTTATATAAACACTGGGACTACGATACAACAACCGTATCAAGGTCAATCTGTACGAAACGCACAAAACGCTGAGACAAGACAGACTACAGCACAAACACCTGCGAATGCACAAACACCGTTTACGTATCAAAATAGACAGCCTACTACATATAGAAACCCTGTAAATTCACAGGAACCTAATATTAGGAATGCACAGACTCCGTTTACATATCAAAGAACAGGTCGAGTACCATTTATATACACTCATAGAAGTCCGTTTACTTATCAGAGAACTGGTCAAACTCCATTCACTTATCAACACCAAACGCAACAACCTTACATTGCAAACAGTCAACAACCAAACATAAGGAACGCTCAGTCTCCATACATTGCTAATAAACAGAGTCCCTACATTGCAAACTCTCAATATACAAACACTGTAAACCAACAGTCTCCTTATATTGCGAATGCACAACAACCGTATCCATATATTGCTAATAAACAAAGTCCGTTTACATATAACCATAGAAGTCCATTTACTTATCAGAGAACTGGTCAAACACCGTTCACTTATAATAACCAACAGCCATATCCGTTTATCACAACAGTACCATATACATATAACAGTACAGGAACAGCAACTGTTTATCCACTAGAACAAACTTGGTATCCTACAGGATTTACATTAAGAGATACAGGTAATCTAAACCAAGCACAGGCTGGTAGGGCATACGTAAGGAAAGAAATACGTGCTGCAGTGGATACAGCAAATGACCGAATTATAATTGATGGTAAAACTGCAAAACACTATCTATCGACTGCTACAGTTACTGATTACGTGGACTATGTATCTCCTGTAGCTGATAGTTCATCCTTTTACATAAAATATTTTTATGAACCTGTTCCACAACCAGGCGGTGGTTCTACAACTGGTGCTATTATCCAAAGTTCACCCTGTAATAGTACAACACAAGACCCTTCAGATGATGGTTATAACAATAATACTTATTATACAATTCCTGCATCAACTAATTACATATCTTTAATTTGGAGAGCAAGTGCTGATGTGCCAGGTAATGGTGGTTCTAATAATTGTATCCTTACAACTACGGGTAGCTCTGTGACAGTTACACTTAAAGCACTTCCGACAGGGGGTGGTGTTAATTCATATATAACAACAGCAAGTTTTGGTCAAATTGAATTGTTTTCATATGCTGGTTCTGTTGCAGAAAAATAGGGAGATGATATGGCAGAATTAACAAGTCTACAACAACCGTACCCTTATATATCAACGGGTCAACAACCTGCTTCAACACAAGGTAGAACACCTTATATTGCAAATGCTCAGCAACCATATCCGTATATTGCTAATGCTCAAGAACCAAACATAAGGAATGCAAGACAACCTGTTACATATGCTAGACAAGGTCAAACACCATTTACATATCAAAACAGACAACCTGTTACATATCAAGTTCAACAACCTGCTACATATAATGTAAGACAACCCGTTATATATCAGAATAGACAACCTTTGATATATAACTATAGGTCTCCTGCTACATATGATGCAAGAACTCCTACTCCTTATATTGCAAATGCTCAGCAACCATATCCGTATATTGCTAATGCTCAAGCAGCAGTTCAAAGAGTAGCACAACAGACATATCCATATATTGCAAATGCAAGAAACCCCTCTACATATAATTATAGAAGTCCTTCTGTTTATCAAAACCCTGTAAATGCTCAGACTCCTTATATTGCAAACGCTAGACAACCTTCAACATATCAACTTACATATCAAATAAGTTATACAATGAGGTCGCCATTTACTTATCAAGTATCGTATCCGACATCTAGAACAGTCGGGCCAGTTGCAAAGGTAAAGGGAGTTTATGTAAATGATAACGGTACAATTAGAAAGGTTGACCAAGTTTATGCAAATGATAGTGGAACAGTTGAAAAGATACATCAATCAGTTCCTACTGCAAGATTTAGTAAGAATCCTTCAAACACTCAAGTATAATTCTGTATAAATAGTTATATGGCTATACTTGCAAACATATTTATCGACCAAGGAACCGACTTCAGTATTACAGTAGATGTAACTGATTCTGCTGGAGATGTTTTAGACCTAACAGGATATACTTCATCTGCTCAGATTAGAAAAACTTATAGTTCTTCTTCTGTTTCTGAAACTTTCACAACTTCTATATCAGCAGCTGTTGGACAAGTCACCTTATCACTTAATGATACACAAACAACTGGTTTGGAATCAGGTAGATATGTTTATGATTTAAATGTGACAAGTACTGGTGGTATAACCACTAGAGTAGTAGAAGGTCAAGCTATTGTCACACCAGGCGTAACGAGGTAATAATATGACAATTAAAGGAACATTAAGTAGAGTAGCAACCATAGGTGGTAGAGTCCAAGGACAAGGTAATATCCGTGCAAAACAAGTTGCAATAGGTTCAGGTGGTGGTGGAACAGATTTAACTTCAAAATCAATCAATGAACTTTCAGACGTAAACGCATCTGAAACAGATGACGGACTTTTATCATATGATGCAACAACAGATAAATGGACTACTACAACAACTTTAGACGGCGGTACTTTTTAAAATAATTTTATATGATGGGTTCGAGTGATGAGTGGTCGTCCCTACAGGAAGTAATTGTAGGAACAATAAGGGGGTTTGAAAACTATACAGCTTTTTCAGGAACCCAACACGACAATGAATTCTTACCATCCATTTATTCCGAGGTGATGGAAGGTCTACAAACATTTCAAAACCTATTAGAAAAGGAAGGTGTTACAGTCCATCGCCCTGATGGTTTTTGTTATAATGTCAGAGATTGTGCAATTGTATTGGGTGACACTATACTTGAAGTCCCAATGCAATATGAAAAGGAACATCTATATCAAAGTTCGTTAACTCCAATATTTAAACAAAAGTGGTTTGATGGTATGAATTGGATATCAGCACCAAAACCAACTTGGGTAGACAATGGGTATAATGACCCTATCTTTGACGGTGCGAATATTTGTAGATTAAATGACACTTTAGTGATTGCATTAAATCACACTGCAAATGGACTTGGAAAGGATTGGTTAATACGACAGTTTCCTCATTACAATATAGAGTATACAAATCTAAATCATAACATATCTCATATCGATACAAGTATATCCCCTATTTCTTCCGATACAGTTCTTATAAATGCAAGTAGATATACAGAATCTACAATCCCAAACACATTTAAAGACTGGAATAAAATATGGATTGATAAGGATGATTTAGTGGAAGAACCTTTAATGGATGGGTTAGTATCATTTGCAAGTCCTTGGATAGGTATGAATACACTTTCTCTTAATCATAATACACTATTTGTAAATGATTGTCAAACAAAAATCATAGAAAAATTAGAACAACATAACTTCAATTGCATCCCTGTTCCACTTAAACACACTAGAGAACTTGGTGGAGGACTACATTGTTGCACTTTAGATTTGGTTAGAGGTTAATGATTGTCTAAATACTAGTACAAAAATCAAGGTGTCAATCAGTGAGACACGACCCACATAGTGAGTGGACAGGTATATAATGTAATCACGACTCGGACAGTGAAGAGTCAAAAAATATAACAATTAATTTTTATAGGAAAATAAAAATGGCAACAGTAATTCAAATTAAAAGAAGTACGGGTGTTTCTGCTCCAACGGTCTCTGATTTATCGGAAGGTGAATTAGCGTACGTTCAGGATAGAAGTAACTCAGGTGCTGGTGCGAAATTATACATCGAATCTGTAGATTCTGATAACACTACTCCACTCATCCAAGCGATTGGTGGTAAGTATTATACAGATATCTTAGGCGGTTCAGCTGCAACTCCTGCTAACTTTAAAGTTGGTAATGGTGCAACTGCAGGTGCTAGTCTTCAGTTATTAGAAGATTCAGATAACGGAAGTAATTTTGTCGCATTAAAATCTCCCGATACTTTAGCAGCGGATGTGACTTTCACATTACCTGCAACGGATGGTAGTGCTAACCAAGTTCTAGGAACAGATGGTTCAGGTGCTTTATCCTTTATATCAACAACATCTACAGTAGCAGGTGCTACTGATACAGATATCACATCCCCAGTAGCAGGACACGTACTTGTTCACGATGGTTCGGACTCTTTCGACAACGTAGCATTAAGTGGTGATGTAACTATGACATCTGCAGGTGCAGTCACAATCGCTGCTAACGCAGTTCAAGTTGGAAATATCGACTTCTTAGTAGACGAAGACAATATGGCTTCAGACTCTGCAGTCAAAGTTCCTTCTCAGCAATCTGTAAAAGCATATGTAGATTCACAAGTAACAGCACAGGACTTAGACCTTGCTGGTGATACTGGAACTGGTGCAGTCGACTTAGACTCTCAGTCAATCACATTTACTGGTGGAACTGGTGTAACAACTTCTGTTTCAGGTCAAGCAGCGACTTTCGCTATTGGTCAGGCAGTTGCAACAACATCTAACGTAACATTTAATGACGTAGACGTTGATGGAACACTTACTTCAGATGATATCACATCTACAAATATCAGTGTTGCAGGTAATGCTACAATCACTGGAAACTTAACTGTTTCAGGAACAACAACAACTGTAGATTCAACAACAGTATCAATTGCAGACCCAGTGTTTGAAATTGGTGATGACGCTTCAGATGACAACCTAGACAGAGGTATCAAATTTAAGTACAACGATGGTGCTTCTAAAGTTGGTTTCTTTGGTTTAGATGATTCAACAGGTAAGTTCGTTGCATTAAGTTCAGCAACAGATAGTTCTTCAACATTTACTGGTACTGCAATGAGTGCTGTATTCGGTGGATTAGAAGCAACTGGTCTTGCTCTATCAGGTTCAATTACTTCATTAGACGGTGCAGCTCCAACAGCTGGACAGTTAATGATTGGTAATGGTTCTAATGGAGATATGGAACTTGCAACTTTAACTGCTGGTGAAGGTCTTGATGTAACTAATGCTGACGGTGCAATAACATTGTCTGCAGAAGATGCTACATCTAGTAACAAAGGTATCGCTTCATTCTCAGGTAGTTATTTCACAGTAACTTCAGGTGATGTCGCAGTGAATGATGCAACAACATCTGCAAAAGGTATTGCTTCATTTGATTCTAATAATTTCACACTCACTTCAGGTGATGTTGCAATTACAGCTATTGACGGCGGAACATTTTAATAATAGTTAACCAATCAATAGGAGAAACAAATGGCAACAGTAATACAGTTTAAAAGAAGTTCTACGCAGAACACTCTTCCAAGTGTAAGTGACCTTGCACTAGGGGAGTTAGCAGTAAACACATATCACGGTAGATTTTATACCGAGAAAAATGATGGTTCTGCAGCTGTAGTCGAAGTTGGGTCTAATCCAGCTTCATTAACTGTTAACGATGCTATAACTTTTCCAACAAGTGATGGAAACAGTGGTGAAGCACTTACCACTAATGGTTCAGGAACTTTATCGTTCACTGCACTGCCATCATCAGGAGTTGTAACTTTTACTTATACTATCACATCAACAGGAACTGCAGTCAGTGGTTCGGATGATAATTCACAAACTCTTGCTTATCAAGCAGGAACAGAACAGGTGTATATCAATGGTGTGAAACTTGTTAGTGGTTCAGACTACACAACAACAAGTGGAAGTGTTATAACTTTAGAGGAAAACTATATCAGCGGTGATGTTGTAGAGGTAGTTGCAATTACGGAGACTTCGAACTTAGTTCAGGGTTTCTTTACTGCAAATACATTCTCGGCAACAACAGCAGACCAAGTGTTATCAACCAACGGGGTTGCAATTAAAGGTATTAAATATATCATTAATGCAACACACGCTAGTGCAGGGACACACGCTGCAGAAGTGTTATTAATCAATGATGGAACGAATGCGTACTTTATTCAGTACGGTGATGTGTTTAGTAATGCATCATTATTCACGTTGAGTTCAGATGTTGACTCAGGTAATATGAGACTTCTCATTACACCTGCAAACACTAACACAACAGTGGACACGTTCCAAATTAGACATCAATAAGGAGATATGAAAAATGGCTAAAACAAAAGCATTCGAAATTGCAGAGTTAATACGTGTATTTTCATATGACACTGGTACTGATGAAATCGTGACAACAAAAAGAACTAGAGATAAAAACAAGTTGAACGGTGGTCTAACGACTACTGCAACGACTGAAGTTGCTCTAGATACTTTTGCTCACGCATCATTCAGAACTGCAAGATACATTGTATCTATGTCTAAAGGAAGTGATTTTCATTCAACAGAAGTCGTGCTTGTTCACGATGGAAGTGCAGTGACATTAACACAGTATGGTACACTTAAGTCTTCTAATTTAGCAACATTTGATGCTGACATTAGTGGTAGTGATGTAAGATTACTTATCACTCCTGCTTCAGTAGATTCAACTGTTACAAAATTTGACAGAACTACAGTAGACGCTTAAAATAACTTTATGTAATTTTAAAGGGAATCTTCGGGTTCCCTTTTTTTTAGTTTATAAAAAACCATAAATAGTTCTTATTATAGGACTATAACGCATTATGGCAACAAATTCAAAATTCATTGCAGATTTAGGTATAAAAACCGATGCAGATTTACAGATAGGTGGTAATACTACTATCGATGGAAATGCAACTGTTTCAGGAAACTTAACAGTAAACGGGACAAGTTTAACTGTTAATGC
>Ga0209305_1001417_pt1 | contig 15407 bp, 25 predicted proteins | sample COGITO_mtgs_1103_FD_184792 | JGI IMG/M metagenome (GOLD analysis project Ga0209305, IMG submission 184792) | Pelagic marine microbial communities from North Sea - COGITO_mtgs_110321 (SPAdes) (version 2) | ecosystem: Environmental > Aquatic > Marine > Epipelagic ...
AGTGATCACACGTACAAGCAAGCACCTTATCAGGATACTGATGAAGCAGGATACAAAGAGTTGCTGAAGATTATGCCGAAGGATGTAAACTGGGCAGATCTGAGCGAGTATGAAATGACTGATACTACAGTCGGAAGTCAAGAGTTGGCTTGCGCGGCTGGCAATTGTGAAATAGTGTAAGGAGATAATATGATTTCAAATGCAGAAGAGCGTAAGAAAGTGGCTAATGCTATCAAAGAAATTTCTGATAGCATGACCCGAATTGATGCTGAGAAGGAGCTAATCAAAGATATTGTTCAGGTTACTTCTGAGAATCATGAGATTCAAAAGAAGCATGTTAGCAAGCTGGCCACCATTTATCACAAGCAAACGTTGACCGATTTCAAATATGATTTTGAAGAAGTAGAAGGGTTATATGAAGAGCTATTCAAAACAGATGAAATATAATGTTTGATGAGATAGATGATCCGATTATGTGGAAGTTTCATTGCGAAGCATGTGATATTCATATGTCGTTGATTGTGTATAATTGTGACGAGGCTCCTGTCTTCTGCCCAATGTGTGGTGATGATATGAACGAGGAGTGGAGTGAAAAAGACGTATAAGTAGTACCATGACCTGGTATTATAACGATAAACCCTATGAACCCACCGAAGAGGAATTAAGCTCTTTGGTGGGTTTTGTGTATCTGATAGAGGAGGCTGACACCGGTATGAAATATATCGGCAAGAAAGGCTTCTGGCGTAGTAAGATCTTACCCGTCACCAAAACACGGAAGAGACGCAAGAGGACGCTCGTGGAGAGCGATTGGGCAACATACCATGGTAGTAGTGAGCGTTTATTAGAGCAGGTTGCTAACTCGAAAAGCATATATAATAGGGTGATATTAAGACTTTGTAAGACCAAAGGCGAGATGTCATATTTTGAAGCTAAGGAGCAATTTGACAAGGACGTTCTTTTAAGGGACGACTATTACAATGCATTCATTGGATGTAAAATTCATGCTAAACATTTACCAAAGTCGTTATAAATAATTCTATGAAATCGTTTAAACAACATCTTACCGAGGGTGTCAACGACCCCGCAATCTTCAAAGCAATCTTTCTCGCCGGTGGTCCTGGCAGTGGCAAATCATTCATCGCAGGTAAGACTGGGTTACCAGCACTGGGATATCGTATTGTCAACTCTGACGATGCATTTGAAAACTCCATGAAGAAAGCCGGTATCGCATTAGACCCCGAAGGTATCTTCTCTGACAAAGGCCAAGAGCTACGTGGTAAAGCTAAAACGCTCACTGGTAAGAAGCAACAAATGTATCTCAAGGGTCGCCTAGGGCTGGTCATTGATGGCACTGGTCGTGACCACAAGAAGGTTGCTCAACAAGCAAAGTTGATGAAAAAGATGGGTTACGATATCGCAATGATATTCGTAAACACCGATAAAGAAACTGCACTGCAACGCAACCGAGACCGCGAACGATCACTACCTGACGCAGAGGTTGCTAAGATGTGGGACATTATTCAACAGAACATTGGTTTGTTGCAGAACATTTTTGGTAAAAAGAATTTTCTTGTAGTTGATAATTCAAACGGTAAAGACTATAAGAAAGAGACTCTTCGTGCATATAGAGACGCGGTAAAGTTTACCAATAAGCCTCCCGAGTCCAAAGATGCTAGAACATGGATTGCTAGTCAGAAAAAAGATAATAAATAAAAAGCTTGACAAGTTGTCAGGTCGTGTGTATAATGTACTTTGTACGTTTTTAGAATGGAGTGATAATTATGGTAGAGACAGTTAGAGTTAAAGAAGTATTTGAAGTATTTGAAGCAGTACACGCTGCTAGAGGTAAGAAAGCTAAGGTTAAAGTATTGCAAGATAATAACATCATGCCAGTTCGTGATGTGTTGCAAGGCACGTTCGATGATCGTGTTCAATGGAACTTACCAGCTGGTACACCTCCGTATACCCCGAATAGCCCAGACGCACCCGCACCTGCTAGTCTCACTAAAGAGCATATGAAATTTAAATATTTTGTAAAAGGCTTGCGTGAGTCCGAAGAATTAAACCCAATTCGTCGTGAGAGAATGTTTATAGATATTCTTGAAACGATCCCATCCAAAGATGCTGAAATATTAGTGTCAATGGTCAATAAAACCAAACCAGAATTTGATGGATTAACTAAGAAACTAGTACAGGAGGCACTACCCGATTTAATCCCATAATGATTATGTGAATACCCAAATCGATAACAAGGAGACTTGCCTATGGTGGTAAACCAAATAGAACGACTTAAAAAAGACTCTAGGGAACTTGGACATTATATTCACAAGTTAAATAAAAAAGGGAAAGAGGAGGCAGCATATAAGATGGTTAAGAAACAAGCATTCTTAGACGCTGCTATTAATCAAGTCACGAGGGGGTGATCCTTATCTAATCGGATCCCTCTATTTTGGGGGATCCATTTTAGGATATTAATATGCCAACATACGATATGAAAAACATTAAGACCGGTGAAATCAAAGAGATGCTAATCTCTATAGCAAAAAAAGAAGAGATGCTTGCAAGCGGCGAATGGGAACAAAAAATTCTTGGTACTACTGCTTTGGTGACTCATACAGGTAACATCATAAATAAAACTAGCGGTGACTGGAAAGATCTATTGAAAGCTGTAAAGAAAGGATCAGGTGGTAACAGCGGATTATCTGCTGAACGAGCGAGGCATCATGGCTTTGCTAAGAATTCTGTTAAAACATGAAGAAACAATCACAACAACAAATGTCAACAATTCGCCCAGTACCAGATATGAAAATTCGTCTGGATCAGATGTGTACGATTACGCCTATTACTCCGCATCAAGAAGATGCATGGCAGGGTTGGCGTGATGGTGATCATCTTGCGATGACAGGTACTGCCGGCACAGGTAAGACGTTTCTTGCCATGTATCTTGCATTAGAAGAAGTGATGGATAAAAGCACACCGTTTGAGTCGTTGCATATCATTAGAAGTGTTGTGCCAACCCGAGAGATGGGCTACTTGCCAGGAACTATTGAAGAGAAACTCAACGCATACACAGGACCATATCGTGCTGCTGCTACTGAGTTATTCAACGACCCAAAAGCATATGACAAGTTGGTTCACAATAATTATATCACGTTTGAGTCAACCTCATACATAAGAGGTGTGACATATGATAGCAGCATCATTCTGGTAGATGAGATGCAGAACCTAAACTTTCACGAGTTGGATTCTGTTATCACGCGAGTGGGTCAAGCAACCAAGATCATATTCTGTGGTGATTACTATCAGAGCGATTTCAAACAAGAGAAAGATAAGACCGGTGTAAACCAGTTTTTAAGTATCCTAGACAACATGAAAAGTTTCACACATGTTGAGTTTGGGTGGGAAGATATAGTCAGGAGTGATTTTGTTCGTGACTATATAATGACAAAAGAATGGATGGGAATCAGATGAACAGAGAAGAAGTTTTCGAAACACTAAAAATCGATGAGGGTGTTAAATATGAAGTTTACGCCGACCACCTCGGATACCACACTTTTGGTGTCGGGCACCTCGTTACAAATGAAGATCCCGAATGGGGTGACTCGTTTGGGACTGTCGTCTCCGAAGAAAGAGTATGGGAATGTTTTGAAAAAGACCTTGATACCTCAATCAGTGAGTGTCACGCTTTATACGGCGAAGGGGTCTTTGACGAGTTTCCCGAAACCGTCAAGCAGGTATTGGTCAACATGATGTTCAACATGGGCAGGACTAGGTTGTCTAAGTTTAAAAAATTCAATGCTGCACTCCTTGCTAATGATTGGAAAGAAGCAGCAGTTGAAGGGCGTGATTCACGATGGCACAAGCAAGTGACCAATCGCGCAGAGCGATTGATGGTTAGGTTAGAGAGTATCTAAGGCAAATAATATCATGGCTAAGTACGGCAAATTTGATCCGCGCAATAAGAAGCGGACCAAAGACAAGACTCGTTTTGAAACTAAAGTTCGTTATGAAGTATCTTCTAAGCGAAGGAAGGATCTAAATGTTTCATCTGAAGAGATATTTCGGGTGAGTCATGAAAATCACAGAACTTAAACGCACCAGCGTTAGAGAACCCACCCAGCACATTAAGTACGAAGTGTCCAACTACGTAGAATGGAAAGGCACTTCGGGCTGTGGTGATTTCATGATGGGTTTAAACTGCTGTCATTTGATAGCAGAGTTAATACAAGACACTGTGTATATGGATATGCATTGGTATCATAGTGATGACTACAATTTTCATATGGAAGATCCTGAAACAATAGTAGAACGTTTTCAGTACATTCATCGGTGGTACAAGAACTACGAAGCAGTTAAAGTCCGACACATATTTAATTCGGATGACGATGATTTGTTCGAAGCTAGATTTCGTGGCATGGGTAGAGTTAACAAGTCAAGAGGCTCACCTCCTGTAGGCATAACCTCTTGGTTGTTTAAAGAACATATCCGAAATGTCAAGTCAGATCCTAATAAGATTGTGATATGGAAACCGTTTCTTAACGCCGCTCCACCACCTAAATGGAAGTTGTCGTTTGATCAAGCAAAGTGGGATCTTATTGTAGAGCATTATCTTAAGAGCAAACACAAGTTTAAAGTTGTTGAGATAGACTATAGGACACCTGTCAGAGAAGTGATGTATCATATATCAACATGTCGCGCAGTTGTAGGATACGAAGGTATGTGGCATTATTTCTCTAGAAATCTATTGAAGCCTGCTGTGTTTCTGGGTAAAAATGCCGGCATCTATACTGTACATGATCCTCAAGCCGTGGCTATATTAACGCCTGATTCAGATAATTTTTATTCTACATTTAAGCACAAAGATGTGTTTCTAGCCACGATAGATAATACACTAAACAAATATAAAAAATTAATGACTCCTTACCTATGAAGATTGACAGAGCAGTAATAGAAGTAAATGGCGGATGTAACTACTCGTGTAGTATGTGCCCTCAGGACACACGCACTGGTGGTAGGCACAAAGACTTCCTTAAGAAGATGAGTCTACAGGAGTTTGAGGATAATGTGGCCGATTGCGCCCAGCATGGGCTTCGTGTTGTCAATCTAGATGGCAGTGGTGAAGCTACTCTAAATCGTAATTTGCCTAAATACATTGAGATCGTGAAGAAGTATAATGCAAAGGCGTTTATCTTCTCTAATGGTTATCGTATGGAAGGGCAGTTCATGAAAGACTGTGTTGACGCTGGATTAGATTTCTATCGATTCTCATGGATTGGTTATGATTGGCAACAATACGATAAGTGGATGCACAATAGGATTGGCGGTACATTTATGAACACATGGGATAAAGTCAAGTCCATGCGTGAGTACGTCATCGCCAGTAAATCTGATTGTGTTGTGTCTACGTATCATCTTATAACCGACAACGACAACCTATACTATGAACTCGAACACTACAAGAAAATTGTTGAAGAACTGGATGTCAAGACTGAGATCTGGAAGATGCACAATTGGTCTGGTGCTTATGACGTTGGTACTAACGAACGTAAGGGCGCGGTAAAGACTTGTGGAAGACCTTTTAGTCCCGATGTTGTTATTCGTGCTGGTGGTCTTGATGGGCAAAGAGGTGCTGTTCACCCGTGTTGCCAAGTCCTCGGCCGAGACGAAGAAGCAGTCCTTGGGCACACCAGCGAAAACACCATCCAAGAAATCGTTGAAGGAGAAGCCTACGAAGCACTGCGTGAGTCTCATAGATCTGGTAACTATACTAGCTATTGTGGTGATTGTGATTTTTTAGTTGACGACACGGAAGTTTTGGTGTATACTAATCATGAACGCGATTTAATGAAGATGCATGGTACTGAATTTGATCTTAATGATTATCGATGAAGCTTCCTCATGTATATCAGATATGGATACCTGGTAATAGATCGTCCGAATATTATTCAGCATATACCAGAAACAGTTGGAAACAACAGGGATTTGAATTAGATCTTTTTGAAGCGACTACGCCAGAGCATTTGTCTGATTTGTCTGATCTGACGTTTAATGATTTAAAATTAGGCGGCAGAATCGTAAGACCCTTTAGTGAAACAGAGAAGGCTGTCTGGTACAGTCACTATAGATGCTGGAAGCTTTGTGTGCAGTTAGATATCGGCATTATAGTATGCGAGCATGATGTTCGCCCTATAATGCCATTGAAAGACATCAAATGGGAACAACATGGTATCATAGGGCTTTCACATGATCATCCTACTAGAAGAACTTTAGCTGGTGGTGCTTATTATATTACACCCAAAGTAGCACAGAAGATGATAGATAATATTGTCCAAGAAGTGATTTCGAGTAATAGTGATGGATACATTCATTCAAGTATAAATCATAACGGTGTATTTTTAAAAATGCATTGTAGACAAATCAAAGAGTACGATAATTATCCTGCTACAATTGAGCATTCATAATGAAAAGATTAATATATCAAGTATGTTTAGGTGAACAAGCTAAATCAGAATTGTACAAGCATTGTATTGCTACAGTAAAGTCCTACTGTGACACACACGGTATAGATCATAAAGTTCAGACCAAGCCCATTCTTCGCATTTCGCCTGATCCTTTTACGAGTAATCGCAGTAAAGAGGCGACTGCTAAACATGGCGGCTTCTTGCCAATATATGAGAAAGAAAACGCTTTCATGTATTTAGGTGTGTATGATCAAGTAGCAGTTATTGATGCTGATGTGATGATAAGAGAAGGCGCTAGTAATATCTTTGATGAGTTGGGTGATGCTGCGTTTGCCGCAGTGCCTGAACGCTCAATGCCTTTGAACGATGTCTACTTAGATAAGATTAGAAATTATTCGCGGATGCAATTCACCAATCTCACTGACGTTAATTGGAATTGGAACAAAGACGGTGCTGATTTCTCAAACATGGGTGTTATGTTGTTCGACAAGAAACTGCTTTCTTTCTTCAAAGGGCAGACACCAAAGCAGTTCCTGTCACGCTTTGAATTTAAACGATTCATTGATGGTGAAGGCGCTTGGAAATGGAGCACAGATCAAGTGCTGTTAAACTGGTGGTTGAAAAAAGCTAAAGTGCCTTTCAAAGTTTTAAATTGGAAATACAACGGCTTATATGGCGCCAACAAATTTATAGATAGATGTGAGTTTGTACATTTCTTTTTGAAAGACAAATTGCCTAACCGAGGCGAAGATGTGCAAGCACTTTTAAAGAGCATTGAAGATACTCCAGATAGAGTATATCTCAACTAGGAATTGTAATGTCAACCGAGAACACTAAAAAAACTCAACAGTTTAGTAGTTGGGGTGATAAGCTTCTACAACACACCGATGTGCTGTATAGCATCCAAGAGTTCAAAAAATTTAAACCTATCACCGTACAGTTGGCTTTATGCGAGATGTGTGATAGTGATTGCCCATTTTGTTCTGTGGCTGGGCGCCCACTAAAAAGTTATATAAGCTACTCTCATATCAAACAAATGCTAATGGAATTTAAGCATTTAGGTGCGAAGTCTGTAGAAATAACTGGTGGTGGTAATCCACTTCTTTATAGAGACAAACGAGAAAAGAAAGATATCAATGATGTTATCAGGCTAGCTGGGCAGATGGGCTTTGATATCGGCATCATCACCAACACCGAAAAACTAGAACGACACTTGATACCAGATGTTTATGGCTTCATCAACTGGATTAGAATATCCCTGATTAAATTAGACGAGGGCAAAGAACCCGAAGACTATGATTTCGGATCATTTCCTAAAGAGCGTTTAGGATTCAGTTATATCATCTATGATGGTACTGGCGGTGTGCCCGACGAATTGAGTAGAACCAAAAAGCCATATGCAGGTACGACTCTTGAATCGATTGAGCGTATGGCTAGGCTTGTGGAGTTAAACCCAGAGTGTAAGTTTGTTAGGATTGCGGGTAATTGTTTGATCAAGGGTAATAATAAGATTGTCTATGATAAATGGTCAGCAATAGTATCCAAAGTAGATGAGCTAGAGAAATTTTTTATAAAAGAAATATTTGATAACGACAGCCCTTGGGATGACGGATGTTATGTTGGTGCTATTCGCCCTTACATTGCACCTCATCCAGAAGGCGGTGATTATCAAGTGTATACATGTACCAGTCACGTTCTTCAAAAGAGAAACTACGATTTAGATTACTCTTTAGGATCTATCAATGATATTACTGGCATATGGAATCGCATGAACGACAGTTATGCTCAGTATGGATATCCCTATGAGGTCAAAGGCAACAAGGGAAGAGATTGGTGTTCAAACTGTAATTTTTGCTATTATAAGTATAATAATCAAGTGCTGCATACCGTAGCACAAAAAATGCCTGATGATGATAGGAACTTTGCATGAGTGGAATATATGATGAAGCATATTATAAAAGCAACAACTATGTCACATATCTACAAAGAAAAGAAAGATACTCAAAAACAGCAACAGAAATTTTAGAGTTTTTGAATAAGATCCATTTAGACCAAGGACCTATTCTAGACTTTGGCTGTGCGGTGGGTTTTCTTACAGAAGCGTTGATCGAAGCCGGGCTTGAAGTAGACCCTGTAGATGTTAGCGAATGGTGTATTGAAGAGGCCGCAAAGAAAAATCTGACTATTGCTCGCACACCTGATTATGATAAAGAGTATGGTATTACATTTGCTTTAGATGTACTAGAGCATATGCCTTACTTTCAAATCATCGAATTCCTTAATAATTTAAAAACTCGCCTCATGGTATTCAGAGTGCCTGTATGTTACGGGGAAGATACTGATTATTATCTCGAAGCTTCAAGAGTTGATCCTACTCATGTCATTCGCTGGAATGCTCAAGATTGGGAAGGGCTTTTAAAACACTATGGTTATCAGATTATTACGTTGAATCTTTCGACAATTTATTGTAGTAAAGGCGTCTATTGTGGCATTGCTATTCGAGGCGGTATACCAAAGAACGAGCCTTATTTTCCTAGACAAGGCTCGCTATGAAAATATTAATAACAGGAATAGCAGGCTTTATTGGTTTTCATACTGCTAGACGTTTTAAAAGCCAAGGGCATGACGTAGTAGGGCTGGACAATTTTAACGCTTACTATGATCCTGAGTTGAAGTATCATCGTGCAGAAATTCTTCGGGCTGAAGGCATTGACGTTCGTGCTATTGATATAGCTGGTGGTGATGTTCCTTCTCAACTTGGTTTGCTTAACAGTTACTTTATGGATCAACGCCCAGAGATGGTCATTCATCTTGCAGCTATGGCAGGTGTTAGATATTCTATGGATCATGCTGATCAATACATCAAAGTCAATTGTCTAGGCACACATAATATAGTTGATTGCTGTGAAAGACACGGTGTTGAAACTGTCATTTACGCATCAACATCTTGTGTGATGCATGGCAATCCTTTACCGTGGGGTGAACCAGAGTACCTGTATCCTCAGATCAATCCTTATGGGTACACCAAGTATATCAACGAAGCCCAGTTTAATATTTCAAAGATACCCAACGCAATTGGGCTAAGATTCTTTACTGTCTATGGTCCTTACGGCCGCCCAGACATGGCGCTGTTTGACTTCACTAAAAACATTTTAGCAGGCAATACGATAACGTTGTTTAACTATGGTGATATGAAACGAGACTTTACATATGTAGATGACATCGTACATGGTATAGAATGTGTTACTCAGAACGTAACACCTCGTGATATGTACGCTCTAGGCAGAGGTGAGCAAGTAGAGTTAAAACGATTCGTACATGCGATTGAAGACTCTTTAGGTTTGAAAGCCGACTATGACCTAGCACCTAAACATCCTGCTGATGCAAAAGACACATGGAGTGACACCACAAAACTTCAGTCTATAGGTTATAATCCTAAGACATCTATAGAAGAAGGCGTTGATAACTTTGTGAAATGGTACAAGGAACATTATAGTGCGTAATTTAATTTATCAATATTGGATAGGCGAAATAGAGCCTTGTGCCGTACATGGTACTAACGCTATGGCAGCATATGCGGACAGAATAGGTGCGGAGTATATATTTGAACACAATCCTAAATTTATTTCTGAGATGGTTACTAAATGGGCGAGCCACTATAGTGCATTACGCCCTGTTTTTGACGAAAGCTTTCACGAATATGATAACGTATTGTTTGCCGATTGTGATGTCTTTCCTGTAGAAGGTCTAACTACTAACATTTTTGACGAGCCTTGTGCTGATATTGGCATATGCGAAGAGATTGGTGAACCAGCGTTTCGTAAAAATGATCCTAATTTTGATGAGGAGGGTTGGGCACGAGAAGTGGTTCGAATGTATGGCGGTGATGTTAAGCGAACTAAAGAAAATTTACCTTGCATTTACAACTCAGGTGTGGTAAGATATACTAAAGCAGGTATGATAAAGGCTAAAGAAAACTTTAATCCTATGGAAGCACACCAAAAACATTTCTCTAGATTCGGTAAGCCACTCTACTGTAGAGACCAATCTTATATGAATGCTCACATCATTGCGAACAGTGTTGATTGGACCATCATGGACACCAAATGGAATACAAGACTACATTATCAGCCTAACACTAGCAATCAACTTGTTCGGCCGATTGTAGACAAGAGAGACAAGAATACCAGTTTTGTACACGTACAATTAAGCGGAAGTGGAAATTGGAACGCTGGTAAACTGCACGAGGCGGTTAATAAAAGATCATATGATTGGACTTGGCGATGAAAGATTCTGAGAATCAAGAAAAGAAAATTTTAAGTAGAATAGCCGACGGTGATCAGTTGTCTATGAAAGAATATCTGTATGTCACTAAACATGTCAGAGAGGGCAACTTCTTAGTGTTTGGCACAGGAGCAGATACTCCTTATTGGAAACTAGTCAATCCAGAGGTGACGTTTCTTGAAGACCATGGCGAGTGGTTAGACAAGTCTGATCCTAAACAGATCGAAGTCAAGTATAACACAACAAGGGATCTATCAGATTCTTTATTGACATTGTACAAATCAAATTTGACAAAATCACTAGAGATAGATATCCCTCAGTGGGTGCGCGATACTAAATGGGACAACATATTTGTTGACGGACCTCAAGGTTATAATGATAAGAAACCCGGGCGAATGCAAAGTCTCTATACAGCAAAACAATTAGCAAATCCAGACACAAACATCTTTGTACACGATGCTTTTAGACATGTTGAAAGCACTTGGGTTGACGCTTTGTTTACAGTAAAAAACCAGTTTGACAGAATGAAGCATTGTAAAATATGAGAAAAGAACGAAACATTATACTGCAACACTTCACCGGTAAGTTACGCCCTTTAGATAAATTATCTATTGAAAACATAAAAGCATATGCTAAAAGAATTGGTGTAGAATATCAGTTTATTGATGGGCAAGTGTTTCGTTATCATCTTACGCCACCTTGTCAGAAAGTTCATATCTTAGCAGAGAAATGGGACGACTATGATAATGTGCTGATGTTGGATATTGATATGTTCGTCACTCGTAATCTTATTGTAAATGTCTTTAACGATAACGGAGTAGGTCTTGGTACAGGTCCAACTCAAATTCGTTTAAAAGAAAGACTTATCGAGTGGGGTAGAATTGACCAGAATACTGGATACTGGGGCGGTGCATTCTACAAGTTGAATCAGCATCAACGTAAAACTTTACGTGCTGCAATGCCTAAAGACGATTCTTGGATGGATTTATATAACGAGCCCTATAAGTACGAAGACGAAGGTATTATATCAGAACTTTTTTATAAGTCTGGGTGCGAGTGGTCTAATGCACACCCTAAGTGGCAACAAGATAGTTTTTTACCCAGCCACGAACCAGGCATGATTCATATCAGAACTAAGATTACGCCTCAAGGACCTAAACGCGAGAAGATCGAAAACTTCTATGCAATGCAGATGGCAGGTATCATATGAACATAATTCTACAGCACTTTGCGGGTAAGATGCCTCTATGGGCAAAGCAGGCTGAAAAGTCAATGCGAAAGTATGCTATAGCTACAGGTGCTGATTATGAACTCGTGCTTGATTTTCCTATGGGTGAAGAGCTAGGGTTTACGCCTCAAAAACTGTGCATGTTGACTGAGAAATATGACAAGTACGATCAAGTATGTATGATCGATATGGACACCATTGCAACACCAGAACACGAGAGTTTCTGGGATAGACCTGAGATTGGTGTTTTGCATAGTAGAACAATGAAAAATCCATCCGAAAGAACAGCACAGGCTGCTCCTGATTTGTACACCGAAGGCAGTTGGACATTCTTTGGCAATTGGATCAAACTGAATCTAGAACAACGGCAAGCACTGCGAGTACACTGGGATCAGGAGCTATTTGCTAAGTCATTAAAAGATAAGCATCCGGGTGATGAAATCATATTGCACTATTTAATAAATAAGTCAGGAATTCTAGACGGCAAAAAGGTTAGAGAAGTATGTATGAGGCGAGATCAAAGTTTAAATCCAAGAAAGACAAAGCGGTATGACAGAAAATTCTGTAATCAACCCGAAGACGCTGCTCATAATGCATCTATTATTCATTTTTGTGCAGGGCGCAAAGTAAATATTTTACCAACACTAACAACATTATATCCGGAGGGGCTATGAAAGACGATTTAGGAAACGAAATCGATCCTGCATATCTTACAAAGAACGGTGGTAAAGGCGGTACACTGTGGACAGAAGAGAAGCTTGAAGAGTACGGCGAAAAAAGCGCGAAAGCCGTAGCGGGTAATGCCCGTGGTAGCTATACTATATGTGACATCCATAGATTAATATATCATAAGATCTTAGACCAGCCCGAGACACTGGTGGAGAAAGACGTTCAAGACGAAGTAATGTTTTTATTAGAACAGGCGTTTGCTATTGCAAAGAAAACAGATGCCCGATTGCGGATGTATAAGAACAACTACGATCAAGATTGGTGGGAAGAAGAGCGAGCTAAACACGCGGATTGGATGAAGGAATTAAAAAGTAAGTGAAAGCCTTTGTAATTACGATTAAGGATCTACCTGAGTCCGTAGAATGTGCAGAGCGATGTATTGCATCGGCTGCTAAGTTTGGTACAAAGGTTGAGATGTTTGATGCAGTTACTCCTAAACACAATCCGTACGAGATAGCACGAAAACTGCAATTGAATCTTGATAAGTTCAAAGACGATATTGGCTCTAGACCTGATAATGTTTTGAGTGCATTTTTGTCACACTATCGTTTGTGGAATCTATGCGCTCAAGGTAAAGAAACTTTCTGTATCTTTGAACATGATGCCGTTGTTGTTAACGAAATTCCTAAGTATGCTAACTTTGATGGCTGTATGAGTATTGGTGCACCAAGCTATGGTAGGCATGAGCAGCCTATGTCTATGGGTGTTATACCTTTGACTAGCAAGCCTTACTTCCCAGGTGCTCATGCTTATATGCTTAAGCCCGCTGGTGCTAAACTTATGGTTGAGCAGGCTGCTTACTATGCGGGTGCTACAGATGTGTTCCTACAGTTAAGTGTGTTCCCTTGGCTTCAAGAATACTACCCTTGGCCAGTAATCGCTAAAGACAGTTTTACTACAATACAGAATGAAACAGGATGCCAAGCAAAGCATTCTTATGTGAAAAACAAGGCAAAATATGAGTTCCTCAAAGTCTAGAGTTTTCTTCACCGGTTGTGATTCAAAGACTGAATGGCAGTTAGAGTGGTTCGTTACTAATTACAGAAAGCATAACAAGACGCCTATGGTGTTTGTTGACTTTGGTGTTAGCCCCGAGATGCGGGCTCAACCTTTCTTCAGTTCCTTTCTTCAAGTAATACCAGCACCTAAAGTTGCAGCGGGTGGTTGGTTTCATAAGCCAGCGTCTATGTTGAAACTCGGCGAGATGTTTGATGAAGTGTGCTGGTTAGACACAGACATACATATACTAGGAGATATGAGTGGAATCTTTGATTATGTCGAATCGAACAAACTGTGTATGGTAGAAGACAAGCCTTGGTCTAAGCGTCGAGGTGAAACATGGCATAACAGCGGAGTGGTTGCATTTTCTGGAATTCCTGATATACTAAGAGTATGGGAACAGAAATGTCATGTTAATCCTAAAGTAGGAGATCAGGAAGTTCTGCACGAAATGCTACGAGAATCTCCTATGAAGCGACTAATGAATATCTCGGATGCACCAAACAAGTATAACTGGCTTCGAATCCAACTTCTAGATGGAGTTGATAGCTGGGATAAGATAGCGATGCATTGGACAGGTGAGAAAGGCAATATGCAAATTAAGAAGATGATATACAATGGCAACTAAAGTAGTTCATATATTAGGTAATGGCGATAAAGCATATTATTATCAGCGAGAACCCCGTGACGGGATGAAGATATTGTGCAACATGCCTCCTTTCGAAATGCCACCAAAAGAAGTCTATGCCACGATGATGGTCGATTTCAAGATGATGATGGCGTTATCTGAAGGATCTGTAGCTCTAGATCAATACGATTGGATTCTAGGCACACGCCCACGCATTTGGATGTATGAGCAGAGCAGTTTTTATCTGAAGTATGCCAATCGTGTCAAAGAGTTCTATACTCACGTACCAGAATACGCTGGTAACCCCACCAACTTCAATTGTGGGCATGCCGCTGTTCACTATGCTGCTAATAAAAAGAAAGCTGACGAGATTCATCTATACGGGTTTGACACCATATTTGACTTCAACATGCGGTCTGTGACGGATCTGGTGCTGTCTAGCGATAGGACTACAACTAACAACTACCGATTGCTCAATAACTGGCGCCCTGTCTGGCGTGATATCTTTCGTGAATTTCCTAATACCAAGTTTGTTTTACACCATAATCATGATAATCTCAAGATACCAAAGCTTGACAACATGGAAGTTATAGTGTATAATGATAACTTAACTAAAGCTCAGACTATAGCTGATGAATCTGATATCTCTGATGGTAGAGGTATGGATAAGCAGATCGTTATACCTGGAGCTGAAGTACCAATGAATCGAGCGACCCGGAGAAGGATAGATGCAATTGAACGTAAACACGGAAAAAAGCTTTCATCATGAGCCTATTGACTTAAAATACGATGATCTAGTGACAGACACTCAGCCCACTGGCAGAAAGTATGTCACACCAGACGGCACACGATATCCCTCTATAACAACCATCCTAAGTATACTCAGCGAAGACGCAATCGCAAAGTGGCGCGCAAGAGTAGGTGAAGAAGAAGCCAACAAAGTCTCGAATCGCGCATCGGGTCGCGGTACCCGAGTTCACGAAGCACTAGAACATTACGTTAATAATGATGGATGGCAATTTGTGCTTGACAAGTACACCCCAGATATAGTACAATCAGTACTGAGTGTGAAAGAACA
>Ga0209305_1001425_pt1 | contig 15389 bp, 15 predicted proteins | sample COGITO_mtgs_1103_FD_184792 | JGI IMG/M metagenome (GOLD analysis project Ga0209305, IMG submission 184792) | Pelagic marine microbial communities from North Sea - COGITO_mtgs_110321 (SPAdes) (version 2) | ecosystem: Environmental > Aquatic > Marine > Epipelagic ...
GATTGGTACGCACGAAGTATCAACGCGCAACTACATTGGTCGCTTTAACTTTAAAGGTGGCGATCAGAAGAAGCGTGTGGGTGATCTTTCTGGTGGTGAACGTGGTCGTTTACAACTGGCGTGTACTTTACGCCAAGGTGCAAACGTATTACTACTCGATGAACCGTCAAACGATTTGGACGTTGAAACCTTACGTGCCTTGGAAGAAGCGGTATTAGCTTTCCCTGGAACAGTAATGGTGGTATCGCACGATCGCTGGTTCTTAGACCGCATCGCGACGCACATTTTGGCGTATGAAGGGGATTCACAAGTAAGCTTCTTTGAAGGTAACTACACTGACTACGAAGCTGATCGCAAAACGCGCCTAGGTTCTGATGCTCAACCAAAACGTATGAAGTATAAGCGTTTGGCATAACCTCAGTCAGACCTATTTGCTATTTTAGGCACGTTCGAACCCCCTAATTAGCAATATATTGGCATGTTTGCACCTACGCAGGCATGCCAAACTAGCCCATCATAGGCTTATTGTATAAAACAATAATAAGTCTTAAAGGCACCTAAACATGACACACTCACTTGGCGGCAAGCTAGAAATAAAACCACGTCACATGTCTTTTCCTTTTAACGAGGTGAAAGATAAATTCTTCTTCGGTGGTAACTCATTACTCACTGTTTTTGCAGGGGCCTTATCGTCTACCTTTCCCCCTGGTGAAGCAGAGTTCATTGAATCTGTTCGAAACTATCGTGATCAAGTTAAAGATGAGACGTTAAAGCAACAGATCAAAGGGTTTATTGGCCAAGAGGGTCATCATAGCCATCAGCATAAGCAAGCTAACGTCGCACTAACAGAATTGGGCATTGATGCCGTACGCTTAGAAAAGCATCTAGAAAAAGACATTAAGAAATTCACCAAGCGTAAGTACGCGACCCCTAAGTTTCGTTTAGCCATGACGGTGGGAATGGAGCACTTAACGGCGATTATGGCAGAGCATGTATTAACCACGCCAGAATCGTTAGGTCCGTTGGATGAAACCGTTCAGGAATTATTATATTGGCACGCGGTAGAAGAAATAGAACATAAAGCCGTCGCCTTTGATGTTTATATGCTGTGCGAAAATGATCAAAAATACCTGCGCCGAATTCTGCGCTTAGTCTCGGTATTATTTAGCATTCGCATTGCCTGCTATATGGTTGCACTCTTATTTTGGGCGCGAAAAATGCCTTCTTGGAAAGATGTGAAAGGCTTCTATTCTTTCATGTTCAACAAAAAAGTAGGGTTGATTCCAGGCATTCGCAGCAACTACAAAGATTATTTTAAAGAAGGCTTTCATCCTTGGGATCATGCCAATCAAGACTTGGTCGATATGTGGAAAGAAAAAATGTATCACCCAGAACATGATCTAGGTTTGCAGCGCGCCAATGCTAAAGCTAAAAAAGCAGCAGAAGCACAGCAAGAAGAAAATAAGCGTTTAAATGATGGCTTACCGGTATAACTAAATTTCACATGTTTTTTAAAGCAAACGCTAATAAACAGCTTAAGAAAAATAGTAACGCATGATAGAAAAAATAAGAATTTTTGAGTTTTAGGTAAACGATATGAGCTTACAAGTAGATTATGAAGTAGTTATTATTGGTACAGGCTTTGCCGGTATCGGAATGGCGATTAAATTACAGCAAGCGGGTATTCACTCATTCAAATTGATTGAGCGCAGTGATGAAGTTGGTGGTACGTGGCGCGACAATACATATCCGGGTTGTGAGTGCGATGTACAATCGCACTTATATTCATTGTCGTTTGAACCTAAGAGTGACTGGTCGAAAAAATACTCTACTTGGAATGAAATTCGCGATTACATCATTGGTATTACCGATAAGCATAATATCCGCAAAAAAATTCAATTTAATACCCGTTTAGAAGGCGCTGACTTTGACGAAAAAAGCGGCACTTGGCTAGTAAAATTGTCTGATGGTACTAAACCAAGAGCGCGCTTTGTTATTACCGCCGTTGGCCCGCTTAGCAATCCTTCTATTCCTGAAATTACAGGTAAAGAAACCTTTAAAGGACCTATATTCCACAGTGCAAAGTGGAATCATAATGCAGACCTTAAAGGTAAAAAAATCGCCGTCATTGGCACGGGAGCCAGTGCGATTCAATTTGTTCCACGTATTGCAGAAGATGCCGCCAGTGTTGAACTGTTTCAACGCAGTGCACCTTGGGTATTACCGAAGCCCGATCGTAAAATATTTGATATCGAAAAAGCGATGTATAAATATTTACCCGGCTGGCGTTTAGCTCATCGTGCCCAATTGTATTGGATGAATGAATTTTCGTTGCGAGGTTTTTTGAAAGAAAAATCTTGGATACGTTCTTTTGCTGAATGGGCTGCGACTAAGCACCTGCATTATCATGTTAAAGATGAAGTATTGCGTGCAAAGCTAACCCCCGACTTTCGTTTTGGCTGTAAGCGCGCCTTATTATCGAACGAATATTATCCTGCCTTAGCGCGTGATAATGTCGATGTGATTGATACGGGCATAGAGCGCATAACCGAAACAGGGATTATCGATAAAAACGGAAAAGCTCATGATGTTGATGTCATCATCTGGGGAACGGGCTTTAAAGTTGATGAACCCTTAATGGGAATTGATATTAGAGGAATCAGCGGCCAAGACTTAAATGCCGTTTGGAAAGACAACGGCTTTGAATCGTATTACGGCACCACCGTTGCAGGCTTCCCGAATGCTTTCATTCTAGCAGGGCCAAATACTGGAATTGGTCATACGTCGCTGGTGGTTATGATAGAAGCGCAATATAACTACATCATGGACGCAATCCAAAAAATTCAGCAGCAAGACATTAAGTACATTGATGTAAAAGAATCGGTACAGACTCAGTTCTGCCAAACCATGCAAGACAAAATGGTAGGAACCGCCTGGACTTCAGGCTGCAACAGTTGGTATTTATCGGATTCGGGTAAGAATTTTACCCTCTGGCCAGACTTTACTTTTAACTACATTCGTCAAACTAAAACACTTAATTTAGCCGACTACGAGGTTGTTAGGCAGGATGTGGTGCTAGGAACTCAGGCTGCTATCAGTATTTAACAGCCATTCATCGATGTTTTGACCACACTTCCAGAATCTTTAGCTAAACTTAATACAGCTATCATTAACGGGAGTGGACGAATGTCCGACCAAAACTTAGAAAATACCCATGAAAACCGACGATTTCGACGTATCAGTTTTGTCGAAGCGGTCCAAGTGGTCAGTGAAGACGTTGATGGTGCAGAAGCCTGTAGCTGGGAAGCTCAGTGTATCGATATCTCAATGCTCGGTATGTTATTGGCCGTGCCAGAAGGCTTTCCGTTAGTCATAGGCACACCTTTCGAGGTGCAGCTTATTTTAGCGGAAGATGTCATGATCGAAATGCCCTGTACATTGGTGCATATTGAAGGCCATAGAGCAGGGTTTCGCTCTGAAATGATGTCGATTGATAGTCTTACTAATCTTCGTCGATTATTAGAATTAAATCTTGCGGACAATATTGAAGTAGAAAGAGAGCTTGCCGAGCTGATTAAACAATCATCGTAAGTGGTTTTGTGCACCAATAAACAACACTATCAATACACTCCGCTCTTGAATAGAGCGGAGTGTTATCTTTTTTTGAGTGAAAATTTTAGCAAATATCTCATTCATATATCAATTGGCTATCTCATCTGGTTCATACACTAAGCAATCGCTTGTCCACGGTATATACGTGCTGTTTTAGGTTTGTTTGTCATGCTGCCTTCTGGTGCCACTTCAATTAATTGAGTTTGTCCTCGATAAACTTTAGTAATATATCTAGGGCCTTTCGCTTGTTCATCTTCTTCGACTTCTTCTAATAACTTGTCAGGCCAGCGGTCACCTGCAAGATAGAAAGTCTCTTTAATAATAGCTTTCAGCACCGTATCACTAGAGCCATGGTAAATCCTATTAAGCTCTGTGAGCACATCTGGATTGGCCAACTTAATACTCGGCTTATCTTCGCTGGTCGCGCGGCGTCGAGCCTCTGAAATTAAATCAATCATTGCTTTACTGTAATTCATAGCTTTTATCTCCTTCGTTGGAATAAGCTAACAGTGGTAGAACCGTTAATAATGATGATGGTTCGCAACAATCGTGCCTGTTTTATTCTGTCTGTTTCATTGTGCCAATTTTAATTAAGGCGACTAATCAATTTATTCACTTCAAGCGCAAACTCAGCCCCTGAATCTTCTTGCAGAAAATGACCTCCTGTAAGTGTGACATGCGGTTGGCCTTTTGCGCCTGGAATTTTACCCTGCATAAACTTATCACCACCACGAGTAATCGGATCACCATTACTGAAACACGTAAGAAACGGTTTATGCCACTGTTCTAATATTTTCCATGCCGCGCGATTAGCTTCACTGGCTGGATTATTCGGATCAACAGGCACTAAACGTGGAAATGCTCGGGAGCCAGCTTTGTATTTGGCATTAGGAAATGGAGCATCATAAGCACGTTTTTCATCTTTACTGAGCTTTTTAAAACATCCACCATCAACAATACGTGCAATTGGAAACCACGGACTGTGAGTTGCAAACGCGAGCCATATTTTAAAGACCTTTGGTAGCTTACCTTCATCACCTGTGGGTAGCATGCCATTACCAACGGCAATCGCATCAAAGCGTTGTTCGTTTTCTGCGGCCAAACGTAAACCAATTAGTGAACCCCAATCTTGGCAAACTAAAATCATATTGTTTAAATCAAGCTGCTCAATAAACGCCTTCATCCAATCCATGTGTTTCGCAAAAGAATAATCTTTCATCTCGGTAGGCTTATCGGATTTACCAAAACCGATTAAATCTGGCGCAATCACGCGGTGTCCTGCGGCCACACAAACGGGAATCATATGACGATACAAATAAGACCAGCTTGGTTCACCGTGCAACATTAATACGGTTTTTTGCTGATCATTATTTTCATCGTAACCCTCGTCTACGTAATGCATTTTCATGCCATCAACTTCAAGGTAATTCGCCTTAAACTGATAATTAGGCAAATGTTTAAAGCGGCTTTCCGGTGTAGTAACGAAGTTCATAGTGATTCCTGTTTTTATTATGTATTAAATTACTTCTATCTTTAAATTGCTTCGAGTGCCTGACTAATTTTCTCAACACCAATCACCTGCATGCCAGGAATTCCACCTTTAGGAATATTAGCTTTCGGTACAATCGCGCGCGTAAAACCATGCTTCGCCGCTTCTCTTAAACGTTCTTGGCCCGACGTCACAGGACGAATCTCTCCCGACAAACCGACTTCACCAAAAACAATTAAATCTCTTGGTAACGGTTGATTACGAAAGCTGGATAAAGTTGCAATCAGTAGTGCCAAATCAGCACCGGTTTCGGTAATTTTTACTCCCCCTACAATATTGATGAAGACATCTTGATCACCTAAATGCACACCGCCGTGACGATGCATAACGGCAAGCAACATATGCAAGCGGTTAAAATCCCAACCGACGGCAACGCGGCGTGGATTGTTCATACTCGATTCATCGACTAAGGCTTGAACTTCTACCAAGAGCGGGCGAGTACCTTCCCAAACCACCATCACCAAACTGCCAGCAGCAGGTTCTTCCGAGCGCGATAAAAAGATAGAACTCGGATTTTTAACTTCTTTTAAGCCGACATCCAACATGGCAAAAACGCCCAGTTCGTTCACTGCGCCAAAACGGTTTTTAATTCCGCGCAGAGTACGATAGCGGCTATCGCTTTCCCCTTCGATCATTAACGACGCATCGATGATGTGTTCCAAAACTTTAGGCCCAGCAAGGTTACCGTCTTTGGTCACGTGGCCCACTAAAAAGAGCACGGTATTGGTTTGCTTAGCAAAACGAGTGAGGTAAGCGGAACATTCACGTACTTGGGTAACACTGCCAGGAGAAGATTCAACCCCATCCATGCTCATTACTTGAATCGAATCAATAACGATGACTTTGGGTTGTTCTTTTTGCGCAACGCGGGTAATCGCTTCAACGTTGGTTTCGGACAACATCTGCAAATTATTCATTGGCAATTTTAAACGCTGCGCACGACGGGCAACCTGCTGTAAACTTTCTTCACCAGTAATGTATAAGGTCGGCATGGTTTGCGCGAGATAACACATTACTTGTAATAGCAGGGTCGATTTGCCCGCACCCGGATGACCACCAATCAAGATCGCCGAACCCGGTACCAAACCACCGCCTAACACACGATCGAATTCTTGCATGCCCGTAGAAAAACGTGGCACTTCATCCAGGTTGATGTCCGAAAGTTTGCTTATCTTGCCCGCTTCTTCACCACTACCCGCATAACCTTCAAATTTCACATCGCGTGTCGCAGCCTGCTTGCTGCTTGCTACCACAAATTCAGTTAACGTATTCCACTCGTTACACTCGGCGCATTGGCCCTGCCATTTGGTATGATCTGCACCGCATTCGGTGCAGACATAAGCTGTTTTTTTCTTCGCCATTGGGGACCTATTTGAAACTCAGAGACATCTATAAAATATGAATAACAGAATACCTTAGCTGATAGCAAATTGACAAAGGCCAGTACCGAATATAATGTAATTTTAATAACTAAAACGACAGAGCAAGATTACAGGAGAGGGGCGTAAAAGATGAAGGTATCTATTGAGATCGAAGTAGAAGCGACACTTGCTAATACGTGGCAATCATGGGTAACCCCAGTAAATATCACTCAGTGGAATTTTGCCAATAATGAATGGTGCTGCCCATCAGCTGATATCGATTTGAAAGAGGGTGGTTCATTCAATTATCGAATGGAATCCAAAGATGGATCAATCGGGTTTGATTTTGATGGGGAGTTCACCAAAGTGGAGCCTCTTCAATCGATACACTACCAGCTAGGAGATGACCGCAAGGTCAGTATCGAATTTGTTGAAACAGCAAGCGGGACTAAAGTAATACAAACATTTGAAGCGGAAGATGAAAACTCTGCAGAACAACAAAGACAAGGATGGTTGGGTATTTTAACTAACTTTAAAAACCATGTAGAAAACAACTAGAACATTCATTCTAATTTCTCGGTTTTAGATGGTTTTAACCAAAAAAGTGAATTTTTTGGATAATTTAAAATGGTCTACTCTTAATAAGCCCTGAAAGGGTATTAATAGTGCAACAATATTGAAGCTTCACCGTTTTATTACTTTGTAATAAATTAGTTAAAAACAGATTCGTTAAAAACAACCTAGGAGAATTTTATGTCTTACATTGATGGCTTTGTCGCGGCCGTACCGACTGAAAATAAACAAAAATATATTGAGCATGCCAAGCTTTCTGCTGTGGTATTTAAAGATCATGGAGCGTTATCGATCATGGAAGCGTGGGGTGATGATATTCCACAGGGAGAAATCACGTCTTTTCCTATGGCGGTTAAATGTACTGATACTGAAACCGTTGTTTTTTCTAATGTTGTTTGGCCTTCAAAGGAAGTTCGTGATGCAGGCTGGGCTGCGATAATGGAAGACCCTAGAATGCACCCAGAGAATAACCCCATGCCTTTTGATGGTAAGCGCTTGATATATGGTGGTTTCGAAATTCTCAAGATGGATGAATAGCGACAATCCGTTGGTTTAATAGAGGCTCTCTGTGATACAAATCATTCAAGAAAAAAATACCGATAACCTTTGAAAAAAGTACAGCGTATTCTGCGTAGTGAGGGTGGCCGTTTTGAGATGGTGCAGCTTTGGGTTAACTTACCTGCCAAATGAACAAGGAAGTGTGCGTATTATTGCGGGTGAATACGCCAGTGAAAAAGGCCCGTTAAATTTATAAATATGGATATTGATTACATGAGATTTTTTTTAGCTGTTCTTGGTGTATCTATGTCGATAGCATCTCAGGCTAATTGCGTAGAAGGATTTAGCCCGAAAACAATGAACCATAAATTGTCTATCGATCAAGGGTTTAAGTATAGCCAACCTAAATTGGAAGGTTGGGTGCAGCAGAAACTTGCGCATGGCTTTAGATTGCACTTTGCTGAACCCTCATATGACAAGTACGCATTAATATTGGAGCGTGAGGATTATGAGGAAGAGTTTGAATCCTTTGCATGTGAAATAAACAATGGAATGGAGTTTGTAGTGAGAAAATATAACAACTATAGCTGGCGACAAAGCTACACGTTTGGCTGTGATAAAAAGGTGACGATTGAAACGCAATACGACGGAGTCTATCCAGTTGGGGTAATTGCTTTGTGTAAGTAATTCTAAAGTCAAAAAGAAATATGGCATAAAGTGGTAGCTATCGATGTTGGTCAATAATGCTTTGTCTTCAATGACAACCTATATTCTTATTGATAGTATCAGGGAGTTACGTATTTAATCTGAATTATAAGGAAAGGTAAGGCATGAAATTAGAAACACAATCGATCCACGCGGGCTTTGAAGACGATCCAACAACCCGCGCAGTCGCGGTGCCTATCTATCAAACAACCTCTTACAGCTTTCGTGATACTCAACACGGCGCCGACCTGTTCGATCTAAAAGAGCCAGGTAACATTTACACCCGCATCATGAACCCAACCAACGACGTGCTAGAAAAGCGTGTTGCTGAAATGGAAGGCGGCATTGGCGGGGTAGCGTTTGCATCCGGTATGGCGGCAATTACTGCGGCGATTCAAACCGTTGCACGCACAGGCGATAACATCATCAGTGTTAGCCAGCTGTATGGCGGCACGTATAACTTCTTCGCTCACACTTTGCCTAATCAAGGTATTGAAGTGCGCATGGCTAAAGGCGATGATCTTGCTGGCCTAGAAGCATTAATTGATGACAATACCAAAGCGCTTTTTTGCGAATCTATCGGTAACCCAGCGGGTAACATCGTAGACATTCAAGCCTTATCAGACATGGCGCATAAGCATGGTATTCCTGTGATGGTTGATAACACGGTAGCAACGCCAATTCTTTGCCGCCCAATTGAGCAAGGTGCTGACATAGTTATTCACTCCTTGACCAAATACATCGGTGGTCACGGTACATCTGTTGGCGGCATTATCGTTGATTCGGGTAAATTCCCTTGGAAAGATCATCCACGCTTCCCCGCATTCAACCAACCTGATCCGTCTTATCACGGTGTTGTCTATGCCGATGCGTTTGGTCCTGCTGCCTTTATCGGCCGTGCGCGCGTTGTGCCATTACGTAACATGGGTGCGGCGATTTCACCGTTCAACTCTTTCTTAATCCTGCAAGGCCTAGAAACTCTTAGCCTACGTATGGAGCGTCATACTGAAAACGCATTGAAAGTGGCTAAGTACTTGTCAGCGCATGACATGGTTGAGTGGGTGAACTACGCAGGCCTTGAAGGCGATAAGTTTTATGAGCTGGCTAAGAAAGTTGTTGATGGTAAGCCATCAGCGATTTTAAGCTTCGGCATTAAAGGCGGCGAAGCCAACGGTGCTAAGTTTATCGATGCCTTGTTATTGGTTAAGCGCTTAGTAAACATTGGTGATGCTAAGTCACTTGCGTGTCACCCCGCCAGCACAACTCACCGTCAGCTAAACGACGAAGAGTTGAAGAACGCCGGTGTTAGTCGTGAAATGGTGCGTATCTCTGTGGGTATCGAACACATTGACGACATCATTGAAGATATTGAGCAGGCATTAGTTGCTGCTAAGTAGATAGCGGCTGCAAAAAAATGACTAGCTGATAATATAGCGCTCACGAGGATTACTGAGATAATCCTCGTGCAGCGCTATTTTTTTAGCCAGCAAAAAACTAACATAAAATTAGAATTAGGGTTCGCCATGTCTTTTGGGCAATTTATCGCATTAGCCAGTTTTATCTTATCTGCTGGCACAATCGCAGTAACGTATTGGGTTGGCATCGCACAAGAAACCGTTAAAGTGTGCGTGCCGTTTATAACGGGCTGTACCGACATCACGTATACCGGCCTTGCAGGTGATGCGGGTTTTATATTCCGTGGCGGCTTAGTGAGTGGTTGTGTGTTTATTTTAGTTTGGTGGCATTGTATGCGCATTTGGTTAAAGCCCAGCATAGTGACCCGAGCCAGTCGTATTAATCTTAATCTTATGACCTTCTTTGGTATGCTCGCGGCTGTGGGCCTGATCTGGGGAACCGCAGTGCTCGCACCCACCAAAGAACAAGTTTTGTGGGGGCCGCATATTCGTGGAGCCAATACATTCTTTGAAGGCATTTTATTAGCGCTATCGTTTAACTTTTATTTAATTTGGCGTGGCCGTAAAAGTGGATTATTGCAAGTGCCTTCGTTTAAATTTAAAGCCGTATTATTCGTATTAATTTGGATCGTGCTAGTGGCCTTTGTGGCTAACTCAGTGGGAGAGCACATGAAGCGAGGTACCAAAATCGCAGAATGGTGGGCTACGTTATTAATTTGTTTGTATTTTTTAAGTTCGTATTGGGATTGGAAAACAGTGCAATTAAAACTATCTGAGAGCTGAAAAAGGTAGGTAAGCAAATTCGATTTTTACAGTATCTTAGAGCTTAATAACGCTCTAAGATTTTTGCATAGCGGCCGCTCTCTTTTAACAGCTTCAGTTGGCGATTAAATTCATCTCGAATTTTCTTATCATGAAATAAAAAACTATTTGGACTTGGACCAAATAACGGAAAGCTATCGACTTTTGCCGTTGTGTCGATAATCCCTTTCTTTTCAACTTTTGAACGAAAATAGTCAAAGATCTTTTTATCGAGTTGCACAACATCTGCGCGCTTGAGAAAGAGCATTTGTATTTGGGATTCTTGGCGAACAGTTTCGAAATAGAAGGGGTTGTTGGTTGCCATTTCTGCATATTCATCCCCTAAATGAGAGATTGCCCCTTGCCATGATAACAACGATAAATTGCCTAACTCATTGAGATGTTTGAATTGATACCCTTTTTCTTTAAGAGAAAATGCGAAGTTCTCATAGGCATAAGCATCGTCTGATAAGAAACCTGTTAAACCTTGATCATTCATTGTATTTACGTTCATGTCACAAGTGACATCCACAAAGCCGTTTCTATATTCTGTGATTCTACGCAAATAGGGATAATAGATGGGGACGATTTCATAACCAGCAGGTTCTAATGCTTCGGTAATAATATCAATAAGAATACCGTTATTAGTATCCGGCATGACCCAAGGTGCTAACGCATCACCAAAGGCCACTGTGATTTTTTCGAGTGACCATACTGATGAAGCTGCGCCTAGACTGAGCACGGTGATTAGTATTTTTAGAAACATTGGAAACCTCGTAAATACTTAATTGAGATAAGAATAGTCCATGAATGAAAATGCTGCCTTTTTGTAGTTATCTCAATAATCGACTTACAGTTCACACCCACCGGCAGGGTGCCATAATTCAACCCCGCTGGCTTATGAATACGCGAAGCAACAAACGCCAGTTGATTTGTTCATGGTTTTACTGTGGTAATAAATCAATTGGTGAGATCGCTAGAAGATTAAGTCGCCTGGATTCAAAATAGAAGTGCATCACTTATAATTTCATCATAGACAGTTATTAAACCTAAAAGAGTACCGAAAAAATTAAGATTTAAAGATCGTCAATATCCACTAAAAAATCCTTTCCTCGCAAACTTACTTGCCAAACCATCAATGAGCGAGTATGTTCAACAATAATGAACGTTCATTATTATTGAACAGGTTGAAGAGCCTTATTATGACCCCAATCAAACAACTTCATGCCTGCATAGCCGCATTGACCAAATTAGTGCCTTTTAAAGCGAAGCTAGGTGCCGACGACCACGGTTTATCTAATATCGATAGCAGCTTAATGCTGAACGACGATTTGGTCTTACCGGTTCATTGGTTAAATGATTCTGAACTGATTACTGCAGGAGAACAGTTTATCGACCGTGCGAATCTGATTCTTGCTGCCTCTTATATTCGGCCTCGCATCGCGACTCAATTGAGAGATTGCGGGATTCAGTATATGGATGCCGCTGGTAATGCCTTTATCAATTCAAATAATTACCATGTCGTTATTGTCGGGCAGAAGCCATCACGCAAGGCGATCGATTCAAAAATGGTCAAAGCTAAAGTACAAGGCGATGATCAAAAAACGGGTAAGGCATTTCAGCCAGCAGGTTTAAAAGTCATATTTTCTTTACTATCTGATCCTGCCTTGGCTAATACGTCGCTGCGAAATATCGTTAATCAGTCTGGTGTTTCGTTAGGCTCTGTCAGTGCTATTCAAAAAGACTTGATCGCTCATGGCTATCTTCAAAAAGTAAATAATACGATTGAGTTAAAAAATAGGCCCCAGCTAATGACCCGATGGGCCGAAGCCTTTCCTTACCTCATTAGAAATAAAATGCACTTGGGTCAATTCACGGCTGATAATATCGATTGGTGGCGATCAGTAGGTGACGACATGGGGATTCAGCTAAGTGGAGAGGTGGCGGCTTCATTGCTTTCAAATTATTTGCAGCCAAAAGATGGCATTGTGTATACAACAAAGGAAACGTTAAAAATCTTGATGAAGGTTGCACGTTTACGTCAGTTAAAAGAAGGTGAACAACCCACTTTTACAGTCGATGTTTATGAGCCTTTTTGGGCTATGGAATCAGGTAAATTAGTGGCTCCTGAATTTGTCGTGTATAGCGACCTGCTATCTAATAATGATCCTCGTAACGAAGATGCTGCAAGAAGGTTGTATGACGAATACCTCGCTTAACCAAGTTATTAACATTTCTGGTTGTTTGCTTGGACAGAAAAGGATGTGCAGCTGAGACGTAAAGATGCTCAGGATATCGCTTATATCATTAAAAATTATGAAAAATCCCTGAAGTTTATGAACGACCATATAAAGAAGATGTTATGACAAGTTTCAATGCAGAAAAAAAAGCACTCTACGCCAGCGCAGTCATCAACCTAATGATGGCGTTCAGTGGTTGGTTGGCTTACCACTATTCCAATTCCCAAGCCATTCTACTAGACGGAAACTATTCGTTTATTGCTTTTTTTGTCACGCTAATTGCTATTCGTATCACGCTGATTAAAACTAAATTAACGGAAACCTTTCCGTTTGGTCAGTATGTTTACGAGGCGTTATTTTCGTTTGGCAAGGGGCTGATGGTTATTGGTATATTGCTGGTGGCGCTGATTATGAGCATTTCTAGAATCTCTCATTATCTAAATGATTCACCAGTGAATGTACTGAATACCAGTACGGTATTGATCTATACAATTGTTATGCTTTCTATGTGTATTCCCTTGGCGTGGTATTGCCAGCATGAAAATAAGAAAGTGAACAACTCGAGTATGATTTTAAGAGCGGAATACATTGGTTCAAAGACCGATGCCATCATGTCTTTTTTGACTGGCATCGTACTTTTTTCGATTGGATTTTTGGATATCGATGGTCGATTTGGTTTTCTTTATTTTACTGGTGATGCGATTTTAGTCATTGTTCTAGTCTTATTTTTAGTAAAAGACCCAGTTATATTAGCTCGGGATTCTTTTGTCGAGATGGCCGGTGGCACGTTACAAAATAAGAATGAAAAACAAAAGATTGAAGCGATACTGAAAGAAGTGCTGACCTTTGATCTTATGAAGAGCAGTTATATTTCCAAGACGGGCAGCAACTATTTTATTGTGGCTTATGTCAGTGCTCAGGATATTGATGAAATTGGTTTTGAACAGCTCGAATATCTAAAGAAAGAAACGCTCGTTGCATTAAAAAAGAACTATCGCTATGTGATGTTTGAGATCGCACTGGCGTAGAATTCAAATACACATCTGATGGTTGAGTAATGATCAATATAGTTATATCACTAACTTATTAGGGTAGTTGTACATGCGTATTTTATTGGTTGAAGATAATAGAGACATTGCTGCATCCGTTTCAGAATATCTGGAAATGAAAGGAATGGTATGTGATTTCGCCTATGACGGACTGACAGGTCTCAATCAGGCGGTATTGCATGAATATGATTTATATATTCTAGATGTATCCATGCCAGGAATATCTGGGTTGCAGTTATGCAGAACATTGCGAGAAGACAAGCAAGACACTCGCCCAATTATTTTCTTAACAGCGCGTGATACTTTACAAGATAAATTAGCGGGCTTTGATTCGGGAGCTGATGATTACTTAGTAAAGCCTTTTGAATTGCAAGAGCTGTATGTTCGTATTCAGGCCATCGCTAAACGGTATCAAGGGCAGAACAAACGAATGTTAACTTTGGGTGACTTGGTCGTTAATATAGATACAGAAGAAGTTGTACGAGATAACAGCGTCATTTCGCTTACGCCTAATAATTATAAAATGTTACTTTTACTCATTAAAAACTCTCCAAATGTCGTCACACGACAACAATTAGAATATGAACTTTGGGGAGATGCTAGCCCCGATAGTGATTCACTACGAAGCCATATCTATAAGCTTCGGCAGAAAATCGATAAACCTTTCGCGGTACAGTTAATTCATACTGTTCAAGGTCGTGGTTTAAGGATGGCCATCGTATGAATATATTCCAGAGTATACGGTTTCGTATTATTGCCATGTGCATTCTATTCGCATTCATTGTTAACCTAAGCTATACCCAGTTATTAGTGCTAGTAACAGAAGAAAGCCAAGATGATGTATTTAATTTACATCTTGCCCATAGTGCTAAAGTTTGGGCTGATGAATATAAAAAAGACAATCAGTTTATTGAAAATTCAGGTGCTCTCGGCAAAGATATTTTTATAGGTTCAGAATCTGAATTAATGGATTATGTAACAAAAAAATATGACCTTAAAATAGAAATGCTTAAAAAAGATTTTGAGGGTTTAAGTCATTGGCCTCTTATTGATCATGTCGAAAAAGAAATTCACGAAGAAGTCATCTTATACGAAATAGAATACGACAATATCCGTCTTCATATCGCTAAAGCAGAATTAGATGCACAAGAAAAATCAGTATCATTATTTTATCTGGTTGATGTAGGCAAGTTGTATCCACAGTCAGGTAGCGATATGGATACATTATTTTTGCAGGTCTTTATCTTTTTAATCTCTATTATCTTTGCAGTTTTAATTGGCATGTATCTCGCTAATAGAGCCGTTTTACCATTGTCTCAACTTTCAAGTGATGTGGATGCTGTAAAGATAGGGCAAAAAATAGTATTAAATCGTCAATATTACAATGATGAAATTGGTGTGCTAGCAGACAAGCTTAGAGCAATGTTTCAGCGTATGGATTCATTTATAGAGCGAGAAAAATCATTCTCGCGCGATGCAAGTCATGAACTTAGAACTCCCATTACGAATATACAAATTGCTGTCGAATTAGCTCAGGCTATGCCTCAATGCAATGATGACAAAGTGCAACAAGTGTTAAGCCGAAT
>Ga0209305_1001459_pt1 | contig 15121 bp, 14 predicted proteins | sample COGITO_mtgs_1103_FD_184792 | JGI IMG/M metagenome (GOLD analysis project Ga0209305, IMG submission 184792) | Pelagic marine microbial communities from North Sea - COGITO_mtgs_110321 (SPAdes) (version 2) | ecosystem: Environmental > Aquatic > Marine > Epipelagic ...
CTCACTTCTGCTCTATGTGTGGCCCTAATTTTTGTTCAATGAGAATTTCGCAAGATATACGGGATTACGCTGATGGAAAAGGCATCGATAATGTAGATGAAGCATTACAAGAAGGCATGAAAGAAAAGGCGAAAGAGTTTAAACAAAAAGGAGCCGAGATATATTCGAAGGTTTGAGATACGTTTTTAAAATTAAATCATAATTTTATTTAGATGTTTTATTGGTGCTGACAAGTTAACTCGTGTTAAGTCATAATGGCGTGATGAAAATAACATCTAGCCCCTACAAACGTCACCGCTTCCCACCCGAAATCATCCAATATACCGTTTGACTCTATTATCGATTTAATCTCAGTCATCGCGACATCGAAGATCTACTCTCAGAGCGCGGAATTACCGTCAGCTATGAATCGATTCGATTCTGGTGTAACAAGTTTGGACCACGTTATGCCAAGCGTTTAAACCGTCGGCACACAGCTTACGGTGATACCTTATATTTGGATGAAGTTTTTGTGAAAATACAGGGACAACAGCATTACTTGTGGCGAGCGGTTGACCAGGATGGGGATGTCGTTGACGTTTACTTGCAGACGCGCCGTGATGCAAAAGCCGCTAAACGTTTCTTCAAACGATTGATAACCCGCCATAAAGGAGGGACCAGACGCATTGTCACGGATAAATTACGGAGTTACGGTGTCGCACATCGTGAACTGATGCCGGATACAATTCATGATACAAGGCAGTACGCTAACAATCGTGCCGAGCTTTCACATCAACCACGCGAGTAAGAGAGCGGGGTATGCGAAGATTTAAATCAATACAACAAGCGCAACGATTCTTAACAATCCATGCTTGTGTTTACAATCTGTTCAATCTGGGTAGACATCTTATTTCAGCAGCGTATCATCGGGATTTACGACAACGTGCTTTTGCGTCTTGGAAAAGTGCAGTGGCTATTTAATTCAAATGGGAAAAGGAATTTATATGAATAGGGAAGTTAACTTGTCAGTACCATATAGTTAGGTATTAACTAAGTTATTGAATTTAAATGGTGGCTATGGGTGGAATTGAACCACCGACCCCAGCGTTATGAGAGCTACAATCAAAATACTTGAGGGAGTTTACCATTCACTTTTGATATTCATAAGTAATCCAAAATCGCGCTTTAAAGGGTCTATGTAATTAAGATAATTTTGTGTCCATTTTATCCAGTCCTGAATTACTGTTTGATTATGTTCAGATGCAGACGACATACTTTGTTCAACATATGAAATATAATTTTTGATATCAGTTGAGAGATTTAAGAGCTGTATTTCCTCTATTAGTTTTTTCTTCCGGTATTCTTCTATTTTTGTTAACCGTCGTTGTTCCTCATATATGCGTTCTTGTTCCGCCCATTCTCTTTTTTGTCTTTCTCGTTCTTCTCGTCGTTTTTTCATGGCATAACTCGTTTCTAATATGCCTTTATAAAATTTTCCTAAGCAGTTTTCTAATCGTTGTACTTTTCCATCAGACCAATTTTGTTGTACTCCAAGATAAGAAACATTAGTAATAGATAAGGTAAGTTTGCCATTCGGAATAAAATCGAATTCAGGTGGTTGATGCCAAGAATATTTTTTAGCTTTACTGATTTCGCTTTTCGTAGGTATATGCGGGGTTCTATCAAACTTTTCTTTCAGGAGAAACTCAATTTCCTCTTCCTCATTTTCGACGAAAACTGACATTTTTCTGTGTTTGGTTTGTACCTGAATTGAAATTTGTCTTTCTTGCATATATTTCGTAAGTGCATCCATAATTCTTAGCGCATAGTCGAGTGACCCTAGACTCACCTGTATATTCAAAATACGTGAATCTTCTCTAGGGATAATGAGCTGATTATCTTTTTTAGATTTCCCAAGTATTTGTTTAGTTTTTTCTACTAATGGGTGAGGATCTACTAATTCATTTTTCATGATGATTTCAATGTCATCTAGCTTTGACAACGTTGTATTCGGGATTAAATTTGTCCCACCATGGCGTTTATTTGCATATATCTGAATTTCCTTACCCCAGGAAGCATTTGAGGGAAGGGCGGGCTTTTTGGGCAACTTTTTCCCATATTCTTTCTTGGCCCAATACCCGCGTGGCGGTACTGGAATATTATTTCTTTTACATATTTTATTGAGTCCCACATCAGATATATGAAATTCTTGGGCTAATTTTTGTACGGGCGTTTCCCAAACACAGTCATAAAGTTCTTTTCTGGTTATCAGAAGGTATTCTGGTATCTCATTCATGGCTTCATCCTCAGTATTATTCTCTAAGAATAATAAGCCATTCCCTGATAATTCCCTGTTCTTGAGAGTAGTAAAATCTGTCGATATGCCATAACATACTGATATAGTGGAATAATTTAGGTCTAGCGACAGAAAGCTGTCTAAATTAGGTGAGAAATTCCCTGTATTTTCCCAGTTTTTAGCGAAATTTATAGAGAGACTAGATAGCTCGAGACTAGAACCACCGCCAAAATAAAAAACCCGCTATTGTGGGTTTTTTTGTTTTAATCTTTTGTTATTGGTAATGCCAGTTCTTCAAGGAAAAATGCGGATAAATCATGCCGACCATTCAATCTTGCTTTTTTATATATCGATCGAGCCTGCTGTCTCGCCGTTGCTTCGCTTACTCCGCGTATATAGGCCACTTCCTTATGGCTTAAGCCTTTCAATAAAAATAAACCAATTTCCTTTTCTGTTGGGGTCAATTTCCAGCGTTCAAACTGTTTATTTATCGAAACACCTAAGCCCTGTAGTAATGCCTGAGTTTCATTTTTCCATTCCTTTGTTTCTTTTCTATTCTTTTGTAGTTCCAGCGACATTTCTTCTACTAATCGTCGTGAGATTCTGGCTTCTTTAAATAAACGAAGAGAAATAGCGAGGGCACTCAGAATTGCAATTATGAAGACAAAACCTTCTATAATTATATGTATCAGTTCAGTGCCTTCCTGAATATCTGCAACGATATCTACTGCCGCCAAAACCCCAATAAAGACAAAAGCAGTAAGCAGAATTAACCTAAAACGGCTACCAAACAATAATTCATTGATATCTAACATATTGATTTAATTACCTTTCACAAATAGCGGATAGTTAATTTTCAAACCAGAGCGCATATTTACATTGTACCGATATTACCGCTAAGTTAATTTGTTAAATGAATTCAGGAACGAGATTATGACGATAAAATTACAACGACACAAAGTTTGGGATCGAACGACGAGAGTGTTTCATTGGGTTAATGCCATCTCAGTATTGTCGTTGATTATTGTTGGTCTACTTATCTTGAATACAAAGCTCTTCGGCATTGAAGGAGAGGCCAAGGTTTTATTAAAGACGGTACATGCTAGCATTGGCTATGTGTTTGTTGTTAACCTTCTCTGGCGAATTATCTGGGCCTTTGTCGGTGATTACCATGCACGCTGGCGTCAAATTCTGCCAACAGGGAAAAATTATTTACCTGCGTTAAAAACCTATACGGTCAACTTTTTTTCTGGTATCTGCCAACAGTATCTGGGACATAATCCTGTCGCAAGATTAATCATTAGTCTCTTTTTTATATTACTCAGTATGCAGGCAATTACCGGGCTAGTCATTGCCGGTACCGATCTATATTACCCACCGTTTGGTGGTTATTTTGCAGAGTGGGTGACTGATGGCGACCCAGAACGGTTAAAGCAATTAAAACCGGGTGATAAAAGTCAGGTGGTTGAAAGTGCCTATGCGGAGATGCGTGCATTCCGCAAACCTTTTATCACAATTCATGTATATGGTTTTTACATGCTGTCGGTTTTGATATTGATTCATCTCATTGGTGTTATTGTTACTGAAGTACGAGAAAAGAATGGATTGGTTTCGGCGATGATCACTGGTGAAAAAATATTGGATGACGCCTACATGGATGTAGGCGATAGAGTCGAGTCAGGAACGGAGACCGAGCAAACGCAAGATGAAAAAGAATAAATTTAATATAATGTTAAGAATTAGAATAGTTAATATTACTTAATATTCTTTCTCAGAAACACATTGAAATTAGCATTTTAACCAATCAAATAAGCAAATAAATATGAAATCAACGATTATAAGTTTGATAATCGGGCTATGTCTGTCGCATTGTGTTTTGGCAGCATCTGACCATCAGCATACAGACTCATTACCGACTTCAGTCAACCTGTCTTTGCGTGAAGTGGTAGAAAAGACCTACGAACGCAATCCGCAACTCGATGTTATACAAGCTCGCATAAACCATTCTGCAGCACTGAGCAAAAGTGCTGAAGGTCTTTGGTCCTCCGATCCTTCAATGAATATCAGTCATTATAATGACGAATTAATGGACAGTGATGGTTTACAAGAATGGGAAATAGGTATGCAACTACCCTTATGGTTGCCGGGACAGAAGGTCGCCAGACAAAAAACAGTTAAGCTACAACGTGCAGCTATTAATGCATATGAGCCGGCTTTAAAATTAGAAATTGCCGGTATTGTGCGTGAATTGTTATGGCATATTGCACTCACGAAAAATAGGATGACTATCGCAGAGCAGGAATGGAATATCGTGCTCAAATTACAACAGGATGTAAAAAAACGAGTTGAGTTAGGTGACCTTGCCCAATCTGATTTAATCTTGTCACAACAGGAATCACTTTCGAAGGAAGCCGCCTTTAGAATAGCGCGTCAGGAATATGTCCATGCCCAACATCGCTATGACATGATTTCTGGCTTAAATAGATTGCCGGCAAACTTCGAAGAAGTAGCCAGTGATGATCTTTCTATCACTACCGATCACCCGGCACTCAATGCATCCCGCGAAAAAACCAATTTCAGTAGTGCTCAACGCGATCAGATTGTGCTTGAAAAACGGGGGAATCCCACTCTGTTTCTGGGGACGCGCCATGAACGTGGCATTTCATCAGAAGGATTCGCCAATGCAATCGGCTTAAGCATCAACATACCGTTGGGATTAGATACTTATACAAATCCAAAACTAACGGCAGCCGAAGTTGAACTCAGCAAAAACCGTAGTCAGATGGAAATCATCTATCGAGAATTGAATATTGCAATACAGGATGCCATTAGAGAGCTCAATGCCATACTGGAACAATATGATTTTTCTCGCCGACAATATGAATTATCAAAAATAAACTTAGCTTTGTCGCGGAAGGCTTTTTCTTTGGGGGAAAGCAGTCTTTTGGAGTTGATCAGAATTCAGGCACAGGCATTTTCGGTTGAGCGCAATATGCATCAAAAACATTTGGAAGTCGGTCTACATAATGCCCGTCTAAATCAAGCAAAGGGGATTATTCCATGAGGTTCTTTTTATTTTTCACACTACTGATGGTTATCAATTTTAATACAGTCGCCGAAACTGAGTTCAATGGAAATAGAATTACGCTTTCTGAGGCACAAAGAAAATCATATGGCTTTACAACAGAACCGTTACTACCTGCCACGGAAGTACTCGGTTCGCGCTATCCTGCAGAGGTCGTCGTTCCCAATTCACAGTTGCATGTCATTGGAGCCCTGCAGGGTGGCTTGATTGAAGCCTTGATGGTGGCTGAAGGTGAACATGTTAAGCAAGGGCAGATATTAGCTAGAATTCAAAGTCCTGGACTACTCGAATTACAACGCGATTTACTGCAAACACTAACGCAACTAAAACTGGCACGATCGACATTGAAGCGCGATGAACAGCTACTCAATGAAGGTATTATCCCTAAACGTCGCTTTCTGGAATCGCAAAGTGCCTGGCAAGAACTTATTACGCAAAAGGAACAGCAAGAAGCCACCTTACAATTTTCCGGGATGGATAGTGCCGCGATCGCTGCACTAGAACAAAGCAGAAAATTAAATAGCAGTATGACGTTGACAGCTCCTTTCGACGGCGTATTGCTTGAACAGATGGCCATACCAGGTCAAAAGCTGGAAGCAGCAGATCCGGTTTTTCAGTTGGGTAAACTTTCACCTTTATGGCTAGAAATCCATGTGCCGGTGAGTGTTGTTAATAGTGTCGTTCTAGGTGACACAATCGCTATCCCTGAACTAGATATTACAGGTGAGATAATTACTATTGGACGTAAAGTGCATGCGGCAGATCAAGGGACATTGATTCGCGCTATCGTCAGGGACAATATTGAACAATTGCGACCAGGTCAGTTTGTTCAAGCACGCCTAGTACTAAATTCGGATGAACAACAACGATACCTTATCCCTCGTAAAGGTATTGTGAGAATTAATCATAAAGCCATGATCTTCTACGAAACTGAAGGTGGTTATACAGCGATAAATGTTCATATAGTCGGGAGTCATGAAGAACAATTGATCATTACCTTGCCTCAAGTCATCACCTCACCCGTAGTTATTAGTGGTGCAGTCAGCTTGAAGGCGATACTCATTGGCGCTGGTGGCGAAGGTTAGAATCTGATGCTAGAGAAAATTATTCAATTTTCACTTACACAGCGTCTGTTGATTCTGATGGCCACGCTTATCCTGATCATCGCTGGCTGGAAATCTTTTCAGAGCCTGCCGATAGATGCCTTTCCTGATGTCTCAACGACACAGGTCAAAATCATAATCAAGGCGCCGGGGATGACGCCGGAAGAAGTAGAAACCCGCATTACTGCACCAATAGAAGTTGAAATGCTGGGTATTCCGAAGCAAAGCATGCTGCGTTCTATGTCTAAATATGCCTTGGCCGATATCACTGTGGATTTTGAAGACGGCACCGATATTTATTGGGCACGACAACAGGTAGCTGAGCGTCTTAACGCTATCTGGGCCGATCTACCTGCCGATATTGGTGGCGGAATTGCCCCCATGACCACACCGTTGGGCGAGATGTTCATGTTTACGATTGAAAGCGAACGACTATCCATCATGGAGAAGCGTAGTTTGTTGGATTGGGTTATTCGTCCAGCGCTAAGAACTGTTGCTGGCGTTGCTGATGTAAATGCATTAGGTGGATTGGTACGTACTTTTGAAGTCACCCCCGATATTGGTTTAATGAATGCGCAAGGAATTACACTAGACGCCCTACGCACGGCACTAATAGAAAATAATCGTAATGACGGTGCCGGGCAGTTAATAGATGGTGAGGAAACGCTATTAATTCGTAGTGATGGCAGTATTCAGACATTGGAAGATATTGGCAATATAGTTGTTAAAGCACATCCTCTCGAGCCTGTCAGTATAAGTGCAATTGCATCAGTCAGTATTGGCGCACTTACCCGCTATGGTGGTGTCACTCGTAATGGTGATGGTGAAGCTGTGGAAGGTCTGGTGCTCGGATTACGTGGGGCTAATGCCCGTGAGTTGGTAGAGGACGTAAGCATCAAACTTAAAGAACTTGAATCTGCATTGCCTGATGGTGTTACAACCAGAGTTTTTTATAATCGTGGCGTGCTTGTTGATAGCGCAGTAAAAACAGTAGCCAAGGCACTTGCAGAAGCAATTGTACTGGTTTTGATTTTACTTGTGCTATTTCTTGGTAATGTACGCGCGGCCTTAACCGTAGCGGTAATCCTGCCATTAGCGGCCTTGTCTACGGTCATCCTCATGCGACAGTTTGACCTGTCGGCCAATCTCATGAGTCTCGGAGGTCTGGCGATAGCAATAGGTATGCTTGTGGATGGCGCTGTCGTTATTGTAGAAAACATCATGTCTGAACTGGCACAACAACAAAAAACTGCACGGGTTCCACGCCTGCACCTTATCTATCGTGCTGTAGTAGATGTCAGCCTGCCCGTTAGCACTGGGATTATTATTATAATGGTAGTGTTTATACCCTTGTTGACCCTACAGGGACTGGAAGGGAAATTGTTTTCACCAGTCGCTATTACAATAGTATTTTCACTAGGGGCATCATTGCTATTGTCTCTCACTGTGATTCCGGTACTCGCTTCTTTTCTGATAAAAAACGTTGATCATAAGGAGCCATTATTGGTCAGGATGTTCGATAAAATTTATACCCCCATCCTTAAACGTTGCTTAAAAACCAGTTGGATACCTATTATGTTGGCACTGGCCGGATTACTTGTGATGATCGTACTCTATATGCAACTGGGTAAAAGTTTTATGCCGACCATGGATGAAGGCAATATTATTATCCAGACTGAAAAGTTACCGTCGATTGATCTTGAAGAGTCTATGCGCATCGACAATATGATTGAACGAGCGATACTCGACAATGTGCCTGAAGTGACCGGTGTCATAGCGCGTACCGGGTCAGATGAAATAGGGCTTGATCCAATGGGGTTAAACCAGACCGACATGTTTCTGGAAATCAAGCCGCGCTCTGAATGGCGATTTAAAACAAAAGAAGAATTAATTGAAAAGTTAAGAATTGTGCTTGGTGATTTTCCCGGCCTTGTATTCGGTTTTACCCAGCCCATCGAGATGCGTGTTTCAGAAATGCTCACCGGTGTACGTGGTGATGTAGCGATAAAATTGTTTGGCGATGATCTGGATATACTTAATAAAAAAGCACAGGAGATCGCCAGTGTCGTTGAAAAACTGGAAGGTGCGGAAGATGTGTTTGCCGCACAAAATGAAGGCGTACAATATTTACGTGTTGTCATTGATCGGTTGGCAATAGGCCGTCTTGGATTATCAATTGATGATGTGGAAGATACATTGCGTTCGCTGATTGAAGGTCAAAACATGGGTACTATTTATGAAGCTTCACGACGCACGCCCTTGATTATTAAAGGTGGCGGTGGTCTTCGTCAATCAGCAGAAGAGTTTACCAATCTTCGTCTCACTCTGGATGATGGTCGAAGTATCCCGCTTACCAATTTGGCACATCTGGAAAGGGTAGAAGGACCGGTAATGATTACCCGCGAAACAGGTAGTCGTTCAACCGTCGTTGTTGCTAATGTCAGCGGACGCGATCTGGTAGGTTTTGTCGATGAAGCTAAACGAATCGTAACGGATAATGTTCAACTACCAACAGGATATTATTTAAAATGGGGTGGACAGTTTGAAAATCAGCAACGTGCCGCAGCCCGGTTCGCAATAGTCATTCCAGCGGCTATTGGGCTTATCTTCTTATTACTATTCAGCACATTTCGATCAGTCAGTCAGTCTGTATTGATTCTGACCAATATTCCATTTGCAATGATTGGCGGTGTTATCGCCTTATGGATTGCAAATGAATATATATCTGTCCCTGCTTCTGTTGGATTTATTGCATTGTTAGGAATAGCAGTATTAAACGGTGTGGTTTTGGTTACCTATTTTAACCAACTCAGAGCATTAGGTCGGGATATCGATGAGGTTGTGATCCAAGGTGCGCGACGACGTTTACGCCCGGTAATGATGACTGCGAGTATTGCTGCTTTCTCATTGATCCCACTATTGTTTGCGACTGGTCCCGGATCAGAAATTCAGCGGCCGTTGGCAATTGTTGTTATCGGCGGTCTGATCACGTCAACTATTTTGACTCTATTAATTTTGCCTGTGTTGTATCGCTGGCTCAACAACTGAGAACCATCATGAATCGAGTATTACTGACAATTATCTGCCCGCCATCACTTGAACGCCCCATTAATGACTGGCTGCTGGAACAGGATGTGATTTCTGGTTTTACCAGTATGCAGGTACATGGTCATGGTAGTGTTCCAAGTTCCCTTAGTTTAATTGAACAAGTCGAAGGTCGTAAAAAACAATTTATGTTTCAAATACACATTCCTTCTGACATTCAAGATACGGTTATTAAAGATCTTAAACATAATTTTAAAGAAACAAAGATACATTATTGGGTTGTTCCACTTGCTACATCAGGAAGGCTTTCTTGATTTTTCACAAAGCATGACGTTCTATTTTATGCTCCTGACAGCGGGTTACTTGAGAGTGCTCACTAGATACAATTATTAAATGACAGGTCTGGTTATAGCAGCAATAAAAAAGCCCCTTTAAAAGGGGCTTTTAATTTTAGACTATTCTTTAGCTTCTGTTTCAATTACGCGAATATTCATCTCTATACGTTCATGTGGATTATCTCGTCCATCTCGTTTTTGCGAAACGATTATGTCAGCGATCTCCATACCTTTAGTGACTTCACCAAAGACAGTGTACTGACCATCAAGAAAGTTTGAATCCTGGACAACAATAAAGAACTGAGAACCGGCACTGTTAGGATCTTGTGAACGCGCCATGGAGAGTATGCCTCTTTTATGGGGACGTTTATTAAACTCAGCTGGGACTCTATGATCGGGGCCGCCAGAGCCATAGAGTGATTTATTGGTGCCTTTTGTATTGGGATCACCGCCTTGAATCATAAAGCCGGGAATAACGCGATGGAAAATAGTACCGTCATAGAATCCGGATTTAGCGAGTGTTAAAAAATTTTCCACATGCTTAGGCGCATCTTCGGGGAAAAAGCGGATCTCGATATCGCCGAATTTAGTTTCGATGACGGCTGTTGTTGAATGTTCATCAGCAATGGCAATTACAGAAGCAAATATAAGCAAAAGGCTGGCACTGAAACGGGATACATTCTTAATATTAAAAAAGTTATTAGACACGATTTACTCCATTTAGAGATTAAAATTATTTTTCTAGACGTAGGACGTTAAGAAGGATTTCTAAGTTCAATAATAAAATTTTATATTAAACATTATGCAATGTCACAAGTGCTAATACGTATTATCATAAACCATCATGCAAGACCTTGACGAATTACTCAATATAGATAAAAACTCAATCTGGCACCCCTATAGCGCCATGTCTTCTGATTTACCAGTCTACCATGTTGCCTCTGCCGCTGGTGTGCGTCTAAAACTAAGCAATGGACAGGAACTGATTGATGGTATGTCGTCATGGTGGAGTGTGATTCACGGCTATAACCACGCAAAGATGAATCTGGCATTGGAACAACAGCTCAAGGATATGGCGCATGTTATGTTTGGTGGTTTGACACATACACCGGCTATAAAACTGACTGAGCAGCTAATTGCAATTACGCCTGATTCTTTAGATGCTATCTTCTATTCCGACTCTGGTTCAGTCGCGGTCGAAGTCGCAATGAAAATGGCGATTCAATATTGGCATGCGAAAGGGGATGCCAAACGACAACGATTTATTAGTCTACGTTCGGGATATCACGGTGATACTTTAGGCGCAATGTCGGTGTGCGACCCTGAGACTGGGATGCACAGTCTATTTTCAGGTGTACTGCCCGAACAGATATTTATTCAGCAACCCCAATGTCGTTTCGGTGAGCCTTGCACGGCCAATGACATTAGCGAACTCAAAAAAGCATTAATTGAACACGGAGAGGATTGTGCCGCCTTAATCATGGAGCCGATAGTACAGGGCGCGGGTGGTATGTGGTTTTATTCTGCGGATTATGTGAAGCAGGCGCGCAAATTATGTGATGAACATAATGTATTGCTGATCTTCGATGAAATAGCGACTGGCTTTGGTCGAACAGGAAAATTATTTGCCTGTGAACATGCAGCTGTTGTCCCGGACATTATGTGTATTGGTAAAGCACTCACTGGCGGCTATTTATCTCTTGCAGCTACCATAACGACAAAAGATATTCATGTAACGATTGATAGTGGTGATCCCGGGGTTTTTATGCATGGACCTACCTTTATGGCAAATCCATTAGCTTGCAGTGCGGCGCTTACCAGTATTCGCTTATTACTAGATTCTAACTGGCAAGAAAATATCAACCGAATTCAACAATCCTTAGAAGAAGGCTTGGCGCCTTGCCGCCAGCTAGCGCAGGTAAATGATGTTCGTATTTTGGGCGGGATAGGCGTTGTTGAATTAAAAGTCCCCGTGGATATGAAGACAATCGTGCCACAGTTTGTCGAGGCAGGTGTTTGGCTTAGACCATTTGGAAAATTAATCTACGTTATGCCGCCTTATATAATTTGCAGAGAAGATCTTGATAAGTTAAGCAAAGCCATCGTGACAATTGTTTCTGGCATTCAAATTTAAATTATTCTGAATATCGTAGTGTCATTCTGCTGCCGAATTGATACCATCCGTCCTCGTTCAATGGTGGCCTGTGCCGGTCCCCTCGCAACACGAAATTGTGAATCCCGCCAGGTCCGGAAGGAAGCAACGGCAGCAGTGGATGTGTGTGCCGGGGTAGGGACGGTACGGGTCGCCTCCAACATTTACTCTATTATATAGAGCACCCATATGGCAGTTGTCTGGATTGAAAACCCAAAACGCTTCGCGACGAAGGCTCTCCTCATGTATGATAGATGATTAAATTCTGATGTTATTTTTTAATACTACTTAAAAGAAGAGCAACAAAAAAATCAATGAGTTATCAAGTACTTGCCCGTAAATGGCGGCCTAGATCATTTCAGGATATGGTCGGACAATCACATGTTTTGAAGGCATTGACTAATGCGCTGGATCAAGACCGTTTACATCATGCTTATTTGTTTACCGGAACACGCGGAGTGGGTAAAACGACCCTGGCCAGAATTCTGGCCAAGTGTTTGAATTGTGATACAGGTGTGAGTTCTACACCCTGTGGCACATGTAATGCCTGTGTCGCGATAGACGAAGGACGATTTGTTGATTTAATTGAAGTGGATGCCGCATCACGCGCCAAGGTCGAGGAAACACGCGACTTGATGGACAATGTTCAATACGCACCCAGCAGTGGTCGATATAAAGTCTATCTAATAGACGAAATCCATATGTTTTCTAATCATAGCTTTAATGCTCTATTAAAGACTCTCGAAGAACCTCCGCCGCATGTCAAATTTTTACTGGCGACAACAGAGCCTAAAAAATTACCGGTAACGATTTTGTCACGCTGTTTGCAATTTAATTTGAGTCATTTAACTAATGATCAAATCTCCAGGCAAGTTGAAATGATTTTAGGTCAAGAGAATATTGAGTTTGATTCAGGCTCGACAGAACTTATTGCGCGTGGTGCCGCAGGCAGTATGCGCGATGCGCTAAGTTTATTGGACCAAGCGATTGCCTATGGCGGTGGGACATTAGAAGAGTCTCAAGTTCGTACCATGATGGGAACAATTGATAGTGCTGATCTGAATGGTTTGATTCAGGCCTTGATTGATGCTGATCCAGAAGCATTGCTAAATACAATCGAGACCATTGCAATGCAAAGTCCTGATTTTGATGCCTTGTTGGCAGAATTATTAAGTCTGCTACAAAAAATAGCGATCATTCAAATATTGCCAGCGGACACAAGTAATCCAATAAAAGATAATACGGCATTGGTCGATTTTGCTAATGCAATCAATAAAGAAGATGCTCAACTTTATTATCAGATTGGCATGATGGGGCGTAAGGACCTTTATCTTGCGCCAGATGTTAAGTCAGGCTTTGAGATGGTTATGATCAGAATGTTAGCATTTAGACCGATGGCGGGGAATGAAGTGGCCAGTAAACCACAAACACTCAAACCGGCAAGGAAACCAAGTGTCCAAGAAGTAACGCCGAAGGCTTCACCGGTTACGGCAGTAACCAATGATGTTGCCCCAGAGCATATGTCCGCAGTTTCGAGCGAGACATCTCCAACCAAAAAGGCTAGTTCTGATAATGAATGGAAAAAGATTATCGATGAAATGGGTTTGAAAGCTTTAGTAAAAGAACTGGCTGTAAATTGTGCCTTAAAAACACGTGACGATAATAAATTCGAATTGGCCTTAGCACCTCCAAAAGAACACTTATTAAGTCAAAAAGAACGTTTGGAGCAAGCGATCCAAACTCAATTTGGATCAGATGCTAAATTACTAATCCTGATAGAAGACGCAAGTAACGAAACGCCTGCTGAAGCCAACGCTCGATTAGAACGAGAAAGACAAAAGGCAGCTGAAAGTTCTGTAAACAATGATCCAACGGTAAAATCATTAATGGATACATTTAATGCATCAGTTGATCAAGATTCAATTCAACCCCAATAGACAATAAATTTAATTAAGAGGAAATATAACGATGAAAGGTGGTATGGGAAATATCATGAAACAGGCTCAAGAGATGCAGGCCAATATGGAAAAAGTTCAAAAAGAACTTGCTGATGCAGAAGTCATTGGTGAATCAGGAGCGGGTTTGGTTAAAGTAACCATGAATGGTCGTCATGATGTAAAACGTGTCGTCATTGATCCAGAATTAATGAAAGATGATAAAGAGATGATTGAAGATCTTGTCGCTGCAGCTGTAAACGATGCAAATCGACGGGTAGAGTCTATGACACAGGAAAGAATGGCAAGCGTTACTGCTGGCATGGGTCTGCCACCAGGAATGAAACTCCCATTCTAGTTCTTTGATATAACTTTCATTTAATAGTCTTATGATCCAACAGTCCTTGTTAGAGCAACTGGTTGAAGCACTGCGTTGCATGCCCGGCATAGGAAGAAAATCAGCTCAACGGATTGCCCATCAGCTATTACAAAGAAATCGTGATGCTGCAAAACATCTTTCCAGAATTTTGGCTGATGCTATGGAGAATATTGGACATTGCGAACGTTGTCGTACCTATACCGAAAACACACTATGTCATCTTTGTGAAAATACAAAACGTGATGACAGCATGCTTTGTATCGTGGAAAACCCATCCGATGTTGATTCCATTGAAGAGGCAAATTATCGGGGTCGTTATTTTGTTTTGCTTGGACACTTATCACCGCTAGATGGTATCGGTCCTGATGATATAGGTCTGAATGAATTACCAAAATTATTGGACGATGAAGAATTAAAAGAAGTGATACTTGCGACTAGCAGTACAGTAGAGGGCGAAGCTACAGCACACTTTATTAGCGAGATGGTCAAAGTCCGTGGTAAAGCAGTTTCCAGGATTGCGCATGGGGTACCGATGGGTGGAGAGCTTGAATATGTTAATAGCTTGACTATCGCCCATGCCATAAATGGTAGAAAAGCGATCTAATAATTATTTTTTAAAAATTCACAAGAGTGACACATTAATCCTGTAAAATTGAAGTTCAACGTCTTGGAAAATATTCAATTGAATGCAAATAAATGAATTCATAAAGATTGCATTGATGAAAAAGGTTGTCTTCATGGCTCTTAAAATGTCATTTATTGTCGGTTCTATTCTGGCATTAATCAATCATGGCGATGCGATCTTTGAGGGTA
>Ga0209305_1001464_pt1 | contig 15095 bp, 6 predicted proteins | sample COGITO_mtgs_1103_FD_184792 | JGI IMG/M metagenome (GOLD analysis project Ga0209305, IMG submission 184792) | Pelagic marine microbial communities from North Sea - COGITO_mtgs_110321 (SPAdes) (version 2) | ecosystem: Environmental > Aquatic > Marine > Epipelagic ...
TGAAGCGAGTCAAGCGAGAGCGGAGACGCAAGAAGCGAAGCACAATCTGTTCGAGTTGAAAGAAGAGCATGCAAACTTGAAAGGTAGATACGAAAGTTTGAACGAAAAATACGCGGCAGAACGAGACTCGTGGGCGCAAGAAAAGCGGGAGATGGACGCGTCGAGGGAGAAATTGCAAATGATGGTGAACGATATGAACTCGACAACTGATATGATGGAGAAAGAGAAGAACGCTATGTTGGCGGAGAAGGAAGCGTTGGAGCAGAGTTTACAAAGCGAGATTGACAAGATCATGGCTGAAGCGGCGAAAGAGAAAGAGCTGGCCGTGGAAAATTTGGAACAACAGCTTACGGCAGAAGCGAGGGAGACGTTGGAAAACGAGAAGGCGGCGTGGCAGTTGCAAATGGAGGAGAAGCTCAAGGAGCAGATTGGTGAATCCAAGGATGGTTTTAATCAGCGATTTGAAGATTTGAATCAACGCTTAGCCGAGCAAAAGGAGAAGCACGATCTTATTTGCAAATCTATGCTCAAAGAGGCTGAAGCGACGAGAGCGCAATTGACCGCCGAGCACCAGGCGGCGTTGAAGCAAGCCACGCACGAGGCTGAGTTGGAAATTGCAGCGACAAAAACGGCGCTCGCACACGCCGAGAAGAACAACGAGCAGCTCCAGAACGAAGTCAACAGAGCTCGCGACGCTTTGTCGATGGATCAATCGGAGAGATCCTCGGTGAAGGATATTGCCTCGATGTTGTCGGAACACGCGGACAAGCTGAGCGAGAAATATGCTCGCGAAAAGAAGGAAGCGCTGGTGGAAAAAGAGCGAGAGTTGCAACGAGAACACAAAGCTTCGATGGAAGTGGCACAGGCGAATTTTGCGAAGGAGATGGAATCCGCGAAGGAGAATTTGAGGTCTCAATTGGAGTTGAAGGCGGCGCAGGTGTTAGACTTCAGGTTGGAGGAACAAGCCGCGACGCTTAGAGAGTTATCCGCCGAAGACAAAATGGTCACTCTTCAAGAAACTGAATTGAAACACAAAGAAGACATTGCGAAGTTACGCGCCGAATTCGACGCCGAAGCTGGGAAAAGAGTGCGAGAGGCTCTGGAGAGTTCGAAAGGGCGAAGCAAAGACGCGATGCTCGCCGCGGAGAGAGAGGCAAAGGCACGCTTCGACAAGCAGCTCGAATCTAAGATGGAAGCATTCGAGGCTGAGTTAGAGTCGCAACGAGCCGTGTTAACGAAGGAGTCTTCGATCGCTTTGGAAAATTTGAGGCAGCAGTTACTCAGTGAGGCTGAAGCAGAGCGCGACGCCTTGGAAGCGCAACTTCGAGCGGAGGCGCAGACTTTCATGGAGAGATCGAAACAACAAACTTTGCGTACGCACCGTGCCGAAATGGAAAAGCTCGCCGCCGAATTGGAGAGAAAAGCCGGGGAAGCGAGAGAGACAGCTGTCAGCGAAGCGGTCGAGAACTTGCGCGCAGAGATGGAGGATGAGAAGCAAGCGATTATCGAGGCGACGTTGGCTGAAATGTCCGCAAAGTCTCAAGCCCAGTTGGCGTCTGAAAAGGCAAAGATCCAAGCGGGTGCGGTTGCTCAAAACTCAGCGCAAATCAACGAGTTGAAAGAAGCACTCGAAAACGAGCGCCTCAAGATTGTTGCTCTGGAAGCGGCCGCCGCCGCCGCCGGGAGCATGGCGAGTGCGGTTCCCGCCGCGACTTCCGAGGAGTTGGAAACTGCAAAGGCCAACTGGAAAAAGTACGAAGCCAAAGCAAATTTACTCGAAAATACGATCGCACAATCCGTTCAGTCTGCCATGCACTCTAAGGAAGAGATGTTTATTCGTGAGAAAGCTGATGCGATTACCAAGTTGACGGTTGAATACGAGATGAAGATTAAGCGCGCGGTGGATGAAGAGCGCGAACGCCTTCACTCAAAGAACGCGATTGATCCATCTGTGAACTCACAAGCAGAGCTGAATTTGCGCGAAGAGTTGTTGCGAGTCCAAGAGGAAAAGAACGCCGCATTGAGAAAGGAGAAGGAAGTCGCAAGACAGCTCGAGGAATCCAAGGCGACGGTGGAGTCCTTGAAGTCGAGAACATCTCAGTCAGATCAAAAGAGCCAAACGTTGTTGGATCTCACGAACCAAGCCGAAAGAGCGAAAGCGGAAGCAAACGCGACGTTGAAACGCGCGCAGAAGATTGAAGAAGAAGCCATGAGAAACGCAGACAGGTTGCAAGAGATGGAGCAACAGTTACTCGAGGCTGAAGAAATTCGACGCGCGATGCACAACCAGATTCAAGAATTACGTGGAAACGTCCGGGTATTCGCGCGCATGCGTCCCCCGTTCGTTGGTGAAGAAGATTACTGCTCGGTCGATGCTTTGGACAAAGATTCAATCGCCGTTACGGTTCCAGAACTTGAACCGAGAGTATTTAATTTCGATCGCGTGTTTGACGCCGCCGCCTCGCAAACGGAAGTTTTCGAGGAAGTCGAGTCTATGATTACGTCGGCGATGGATGGTTACAAAGTGTGCTTGTTCTCTTACGGCCAAACCGGAAGTGGGAAAACGCACACTATGTTAGGTTCCGGAGACGGCGAAGATCGTGGTATAATTCCACGAGCGGTGAGTGCCATTCTCGAGCGCAAGGAAAAGTTGCTCGAGAAAGGATACGAGTACGAAATCGAAGCATCATACGTAGAAATCTACAACGACCAAATTCGAGATTTATTAGCTGGGCCGAACGCAAAGCACTCCGAGCGACATAACATCGTCACTGCTCCGGAAGGTGGATGTCCAACCGTCGCGGGCGTCGTGAGAGAATACATCGATTCCGTTTCAGCCGCGGCAGCTCTCGTCCGAAAGGCAACTGCTGCGCGCGCCGTTGAAGCGACAGAGATGAACACGCACTCTTCGCGATCGCACACGTTGTTCTTAGTATACATTACTGGCGTTCACATTGCTACAGGAACGCAACTTTCTGGATGTTTGAATCTCGTCGACTTGGCCGGGTCAGAGCGCACGAAGCGTTCGGGCGCCCAAGGCACGCGAATGTCAGAAGCGTGCGCGATAAATAAGTCACTCTCTTGTTTAGGGGACGTCTTTGCGTCCATCGCGAGAGGTGATAAGCACGTGCCGTATAGAAATTCGAAGTTGACGTATCTTTTAGCACCATGTTTGGGAGGCGACGGTAAGACGCTCATGTTTGTAAACGTAGCTCCGGAGGAGGAATCCGCGGAAGAAACCGTGGCGTCTCTGCGATTCGCATCCACGGTAAATGCTGTAGAATTAGGCCACGGTAAACGGGCAAAACGAAACGTCACTTCCATGTGGCCATCGTTTGGTAACTCGCAATTGAGCAAGGAACCGCCCTCTACCAGTCAGCAACGAAGACTGAGCAGCAGAAATCTACCGCCGCCGTCGACTGCGGCGCGAAGACAAAGTAGTGGTAGATTAGGATCGTACGGTGGACAACAAACGGGACAAAAGAGAGGTCGCTCTGCCGCAGAAGAGAATACGACTTCGTATGGAGGAGGGCCTTCGAAGACACCTCGACGAACTCGAGGCGGTCGGCGTTGGGAATAATAAAATAAACGAAAGAAGGACGAGAGAGAGAGGAGGAAGCGCTCTTTCGTCTCGAATATAAAATCATAATAGTGTGTTACAGAACTACTAGCAACAACAACAACTGCGTATCTTATATATCATTTTTAATATCATTTACACGAGACCTTGTACAAATAACTTTATAAATATACATTTTTATTAAAAGCGTCGCGAAGGCGCGCAGGCGCGTGCGATACTATGACAAGGAAAGAGTGCTAATAAGGAAGTCAGTCAGTTTGTGTTTTGGAAAAAAACACCTAATAAAACGAACAACACGCATCTTCACTTTTAGTTCCTTCTCTCTCATCATCATGTCGTCCTCTTCTGCGCTTTGTTCTTGTTTGAGCAGCGGAAGCAGCGTCACGTCCACGCATCGTCGTCGCAGAGCGTCGTCGTCTTCGTCGTTGACGTCTTCTTCTTCTTCGTCCTCTTTCCCTTCTTCCCGTCGTGGATTCTCGCCGCCCTCGGTTTATCTCAACAAGAACAAGAACAACAACAACATTAACAACAACAACAACAACACTAGCAGCAGCAGCAGCGGTAGAAGAAGATCATCATCGTCGTCGTCGAAATTAAAAGTATGCGCGGCGATGAGTTCGATCGATGACCCGAACTTTGCGGACTTGTCCGACCGACGATTGAAACTCGATAACGTTCGTCAGTCGCTCATTCGTCAAGAAGACTCAATAATCTTCGCGTTAATCGAACGCTCGCAGTATAAAGTGAACGATAAGATTTATAAGACGAACTCTATCGATGTGCCGTGTTACGACGCGAAAACTGGCGTGAGAAGCTCGATGATTGAGTTTATGTTGAGAGAACGAGAACAGATGGATGGGAAAATTCGAAGGTACACTTCGCCGGACGAACACGCGTTTTACCCGGAAAGTTTACCACCGTTGGTCATACCACCGATGAACTTTGGGGAGGTTTTGCACGAATGCGCGTTGAAAATTAATATCAACGATAGAATTAAAGAGATGTACGTGGAGAATATTGTTCCGGGAATGTGCGAGAGCGGCGATGATAACAACTACGGGTCCGCCGGCTTGTGCGACGTGAACTGTTTGCAATTAATATCGAGACGGATTCATTACGGAAAATTTGTCGCGGAGGCAAAGTTTAGAGCGCAACCGGATGAATATTCTGATTTGATTCGCAAACAAGACGGGAACGGATTGATGCAGTTGTTGACGAATCAAGCGGTGGAAGACAGAGTGGTTGCGAGAGTCACGAACAAGGCGGCGTTTTACGGGCAAGACATCAACGAGGAAGTTCCAGATGCGAGCAAAGTTTTGACGAATCCAGAAAACCAAAAGTATAAAGTCGCGCCGGAAATCATCGCGGATTTGTACTTTAAGTGGATCATGCCGATGACGAAAGACGTGCAAGTTGAATATTTATTGCAAAGGTTGGATTAAATTGATCGATTAAATTACTATGCGAATTGTTTTTAACTAACTACACTATTATATTTCGAACGTACCGGTACCCGGAGGTATAATTGCTATATTATTATATTTAAAATGTGTATCTATATAAACTAAACGCGCGGGCACCTAACGCATGCGTGAACAAAAGCTGTCATTATCGCGCACTCTTAACCGACAAAGTGTATGCCGTGTTCGTTGAACACTGCCAACAGTTGTAAGAAATCATCCTGCGTCATTTTACTCGAGCGCATCTCCACGTATCCGTTCGTGTTTAATACCTTTTCGATTAACTCTTTCACGTGATCCTTGACTTCCTGTCGTTTCTCCTTGTTATTCGCCTCTTCCTCGGCTAATTCCATGGCGTCATCATCTAATAAATTCACCTTTACTGCTTTAAACGTCAAATAGTTCTTCGTTAACAACTCCAACACCGTTTTCGTTCGAAAAATCCCCCCTAACGTCTTATTTTTCCTCCCAAAGCACAAGCGAATTAAACCATCCCACTCTCGAAAGTTCACCTGCACTGGAGGTTTCCTCGGCTCGATTCTCACCACGGACGAATCGACTTTCGGCGGCGGTCGGAAATTGTTCTTCCCTACTTTTAAAATGTGTTGCGTCTTCGCCAACAGCTGCGTGTTCACCGCCAAGCGACAATACTGCGCGTCGCCAGCCTTCGCGACCATTCGCATGGCAAACTCTCTCTGAAACATCAGCGTCGCGCTTCGAAACTGTGGTCGATGCGAGAGCAACTTAAACGTCAGCGGCGAAGAAATCTGATACGGCACGTTTGCCACGCACACGTCGAAATACGGTAACTCAACCTTCATGAAATCCCCTTGTATGATTTCCAATTTCGACTGGTACGGCGACCCTTGCACTCTCCGTTGCAACTCCAAGACCATTCTCGCGTCGTACTCGATCGCGACGACTTTCTTACACGTCTCTAGTAATTTCATGGTCAAGTTCCCGGTCCCTGGTCCAATCTCTAACGCGACGTCGGTGCTTTTCGCTCCTGATTTCTGAATTATCGAATCCACAATCGCCGGGTTTTTTAGAATGTGTTGGCCGTAGGACTTCAAGAACTGAATGCCTTGATACGCCGCTCTCGTTGACATGTCTTTCGCTGCCTTGGAGCCACCATTTTTTTTGGCCACGCCTCCAGCCACGCGTAATCCGTTGTTCATTTTTCTTGCTTTTATTACTTCAGAGAGAACAGAGAGAGAGAACAGAGAGAGAGAGTGAGAGTGAGAGTGTGATTTGTGTTGTCGACTTTTTTCCTCTAGAGAGAATGATCGTGAATGCGTTTAACTTTACGTGGAAAAGGCCGCCAAAAAATTCCCACCTTCAAAAAAGCATAGAATTCACACAAAAACGACACAAAAACACACATCAACACATTATTTGAAGAAACGTGTACACGCAAAAAGCCAGAAGAGCACGACGGTTTTATTATATAAGAGAGGATTTTGACGATATCAAAATACTTATTATTACGACGATGATGCTGTTGGAGAGGAAGGCGACGACGACAACGCGTGATGATGATGATGATGATATCAAAAACGCAGCAGCAGCAGAAGAAGTTTCCCGGGAAAATTTTAAAATTCAAAATCACGAAGGAGAAGACGAAAAGAACACCACCACGCAGGAGAAGAAGTTAAAGAAGAAGAAGAAGAAGCGCGATGTTGATGGGACGACGACGATGAGAGATGCAGAACAGGGAGACGATGATCAATTCGTTCGCGGGGCGGAGGAGGAAAGAGTCGCCGCGAAGAGAAAGAGAAAGGAAGAAGGAGAAGTGGTGATGAAAGGGTTGAGGGAAGGCTTCGGTGTGAATACCACAGTCGCAACCGCCGAGACGACGACGATTCAGACGACGACGACGACGCGGGAACAAAGAGTAGAAGAAGAAAAAGAAGAAGAAGAAGAAGAAGAAGAAGACGAACGGCAACCGAGAGATCCTATGACGATTGATTGCGTAGATATTGAACATACTAGAGCAGAAGACGCACCACTCTCGTCGTCGTCGTCACCGCCGCCGTTATTATTGTTAGCATCATCGAAGAAAACGACTTCGGCAACGGTGAAACAACCGCGCGAGCGGTGGACGGACGCCGAGCACGCGCTGTTCACGGATGGTTTGAAAATGTACGGCCGAGCGTGGAAAAAGCTAGAAGAACGCGTGAGAACGAAAACAGTGGTGCAAATTCGATCGCACGCGCAAAAGTTTTTCGATAAGTTGCAAAGAGGTGAAGGGATGGAAGAGGAATCGAAAGAGGAGAAGAAGGCGTTGTTGAAAGCGTGGGCGAGAAAGGTTGTCGGTGGAGGTGCTGGCGAGACCTCAGATACTAATACTGCTGGCGATGTTCCTGCGTCTACTCCTACAACAAAGGCAACGAAGAAGAAAAGCGGTGCTCTTACCGCGGAAGAAGCACCGCCATTATCTCAAGTTGAAACTGCCGCGACGCGAATGGAGGCGCCAACGAAAAGAGACGAGTTGAATGAAAGCATTCAAAAGGATGTGAAAGATCCGATGACGACGCCGACACCGACAACGGAGAAATTTGCAGCGGAGGTTGTTGACTACAATATCGACGGGAATACTACGAGCAATAGCAATAAAAAGACGCGTCAATCGAAGTCGCTCTCGTTGTTGTGCGAAAGGTTTCTCAGCTTGTACAGCTCTGGGTACGAGAATTTGATTTCGTTAGACGAAGTGTGCTCGACATTAGGTGTCGAAAGACGTAGAATATACGATATCGTAAACGTTTTAGAAGCTGTTGAAGTCGTAGTTAAAAAAGGCAAAAACCAATACGCGTGGTTTGGCGTTTTCAGGCTCCCTAGCGCCATTGAGAAGATTGAAAAGTTTGGCGCTGAATCTTTCGACATCAAGTTACCGGAGAAGCTCTCGTTGCAAGTGTTTGAAAACTCACTTCCGTTTCAATCGGGCGGTAAAGATGCAATTAATGGTGTCAAGTCCGTAGCAAACGGTGAAGAAGATCCTACTCTTCCTGCGAACAAAGCTAAAGCTACCGCCGCTGGAAAGAAGGAAACGTCCGAGAGAAGAGAAAAATCGCTCAGTTTGATGACGCAAAAGTTCATTACGCTGTTCATGGAAGCGGAAGATGGCGTCTTGGGACTGGAGGACGCCGCCGCCGCGATGTTGATGAGTGAAGGCAGCACTGGTCCAAAAGCGACGAAAGACTTCAACGATAACGAGTTGAAGAAGAAAATCCGAAGATTATATGACATAGCGAATATCTTATCGAGTTTGCGCTTACTATCAAAGATTCATCTCATGGACAGCAGAAAGCCAGCTTTCAGATGGATGCGCGCTGAGGATACGATAAGAAAACTGATCGCGACTGGAAAGGAACACGAGTGGTTCGGCACTACTCCAAAGTCTCCAGATGCGAAAGGTCAACTCGTGGTGAGTCCCGTGAAGGAAGGAGTGAGTGACGACGCTGCGATAGGTGCGCTCACCACGGATACCGTGCCGCGATTACTCCCATCGGCTATAACGGCTTTAGGAAGAAAGGACCGACACGTCTTCGCCGCCCTGCAAACCATGGAAAAACTCCTTCAAGCGCAAGCGGAAGATTTGTCCGCGAAGAGTGCGGCTCAATCCACGGTACCAGATGGACAAAAGAAGATACCGGAGATGTTTCTAACAACAGCAAATTTGTTCGGGGCTGGGGAGAGTTTTCAATCGAAAACTGGCGATGGTATTTTCAATCAATACATCAACAACTTTACGCAGAATATGCGAAAGTAAATAGCTGTGCAATCAACTGTTGTAAAAAAGGTGAAGGTTTTTTTGATTAAAATCGCGAAACACGCACACACACACCCTCTCTCTCTCTCTCTCTCATACGTTCGATAAGAGCACCCTTAAATGTTCACTCCTCTTTAATACCATTACTTCGATTGTTGTCCTTTGCCGGTCCTGTGCTGCACAATTAAGCGGCGACTATCGACAAAGATGTTGCTCGATCGATTGCGCGACAGCTGCTTCGCACTCACTGCGAGATGCATATTCAATGAAGCAAAACTTCTTTCTCTCTTCTCCAAAATCGTCTTTCGGGAATCCAAAATCGATCGATATTATGTCGCCAAATTTGGAGAACTCTCTTCTCATGGCCGAAGCAGGAGTGTGAAAATGAATATTTTTCACAAACACGACGTGAGAAGACGACGTTTGCTTAATAACCGCGGTCGGCGTTGGTTTCTTTTTCTGCTTCAACTCAGCGAGAAGCTGTTGCTTTGCCTCGGCCAAGTTTACATCACCGAGTGGTTTCGTTTTCTCGTACCCCGGTGGCGGCGTCTTCTTCGAATCGATACTTCCCGGGGACCTTCCACTTCCTACCTCCGAATCCATCTCGTCGAATCTCCTGTGTTCTTTTTTCTCCGTATAAAGCGCGTCGATTTGCTTCTCGATGAATTTCATCTCGTGCTTCGTCGTCGTATCTCCAAACGATGTTCGCCTACCGCCTTCTACTCTTCCTTCTCCTCCAATTGGGCGCGGAGCGGGTATCGGTGTTGTTGGCGCCATCTGTTGCCGTTCTTCTTGTTTCCTAGGCGTCGACGGAGGAAACACCTTCACCGCGCCGTCGTATAAGTCTGCGCCCGTATCTCTCGTCCCAACGCCTTTATCGATTTGATGCTCGCGGCTGAGCTGTAATAACTCGTTCGTACACACAAACTCGTATGACTGTTGTTGTTCTTGTTGTTGTTCTTGTTGTTGTTGGTGGTATTGTCCGTGCTCGACTCGACCTCCTCCCCTCGCCGTCGTCAAAAGAAACGTCTGCGAAAAATTCCTTCTGCTCTTTTCCTCTCCTAGATTATTACTGCTACTGAACGCTCCTTTAACCAACACGAGCAGCGTCTTGTCTTGCACAAAAGTCACCTCCGAGGCATCTAAACTCGAAATCGTCGTGTTCAAATCCATGTAATACTTCTCGTGGGAAGTGAAATGTGATTGCAGAGACGCGCGTGAGTCTTGAACTTCGTTCTTCGGGGGCAGCGTTAGGTTTGTTTTCGAAGTTGTTGTTGCGTCTTTACCTCCGTTTTTGGTTTTGTTGTTGTTGTTGCCATTCGAAACGTACGAAGTGGCCCTGTGCGCAAAAGGCGAATAAAAGATCGACGGAACTTTCTTAGGCGCATTGTGTAGTGTTGTGTAATACTTCTGGATGAAGTGTCGGGCGATTGAGTCCGCGGAAGAGGAGGAGGAGGAGGATTTCGAAGACATATTTGTGTGTGTGATGAAAGCGCGTATTTTTTGATTAAAAAATGTATCTTTGAAATTTAGGGGTCTCTCCTTTGTCTTGAGTTTTTAAAAGTATGCTATATAATAGTACATGGATTCAACTCCGACGCGGCTTCTTGCACGCGCGGACGTGACTGGCGTGTCCAACGGCTGAAGCACAAACGCGTCCGCACTTTTCGCACGTTCGAGGCACGTTCACGAATGTTCGTTTTTTGTTGTTATCCGAACGAATGTTCGGGTCGTACGGCGGCATCGACGTGTGTTGTTGTTGTGGTTGTTGTTGTAGTTGCGACGGTGGTGGTGGTGGCGGCGGCATGGATGGTTCTTGCGACATTCCTCGCGCGCCTCTTCCCTCTCGCGCTCTTCGCATCTTCTCCATGTTTCCGGCATAGACGTAATCGCTTTCAATTTTCTGTCCGGCACCTTGGCGTCTTGCGCGACCGGTAGTGACCGTGGGCACTTCTTCGTCCGATACGTACGGTTCGAATCCAGACATGCCAAACTCGTTCACTCGTGGATGCGGTGACTGCTTTCGCTCGGCTCGCGTTGCCCTCGATGTCGTTTTTGTAGTCGTTTTTGCGCTTGCAGTGTTAATGATATTATTATTGTTGTTCGCAGCGTTCATTTTCTCGAGATATTCAGCGCTACGATGCGGCTGTTTGGATCGATACTTTTTCGATGCGGCGAGCATTGCGCGAACTTTCGCCGGATGTTCTTCCGCGTGTTTTTTTACGTGCGCGACAAAACCAGGGTGAGACTTACACACCTTGCCACACACGGTACACCTCGCGATTTCGTGTTGCTCAAACAACGTCGCGGCTAAAGGTCGCGTAGGTTGTGACGGAGCTAACATTTCCGTCGTATCGTTATTCATACGGCTGGAACCTCTCGCAGGCGATGATCCAGTGTTGTTATTCTTCGCGCGAGGTGACGATGTACCACCGCCACCGCCACCAGTGTTCTTATGGTGCGAATTTTTTTGTTGCGCGTTTTGTTGGCGGTGATGTTGTCTTTGCTGTTGTTGTTGGTGCTCCTGACGCTGCCTTTGCATTTGCTGCTGGCGTTGCATTTGCTGTTGCTGCTGAAACATATGTTGTTGCATTTGGTGCTGTTGCTGTTGCATTTGGTGTTGAAGCATTGAATAACGTTGTTGCTGAGTGGCGTTCGGTGGCAGTTGCAATGGCGGCAAATTCATCATGTTGCCACTGCCGTACAGATCGTTCATGGTATTATTATGCGTATCTTTCTTTGCGCCTTTCTTCTTGCTCTTTTTCCCGTTGCTGTTGTTGTTGTTCGCAACGTTGTTGTATCGCATTTGAAGTTGTTGCTGCTGCATTTGCAAGTGTTGCATTTGTTGCTGATACTGTTGAAGCTGGAAGTTATAACTGTTTGCGTTTGCGTTGTTGTTTTTATTATTTTTATTATTATTCGCGTTCCAATTATCGTTCACTCGCATACCTCCGAAACCTATGTACGAGTTGTCATACATACCAGCTTCGTTGAAATATCCACCTTGTTGGCCGGTACCGTTCCCACGTCTGTTGCTGTTGTTATTGTTGTTGTTATTATTATTACCATATTGTTGCATCCCGCGTTTCGGTTTCCGTTGTTGCTGTTGTCGTCCCAAGCTACTCGTGTTCGTCCTTCGCATCTGTTGTTGTTGTTGTTGCTGGAGTCGAAGCTGTTGTTGTCTTCGTTGGTATTGTTGTTGCTGGCTATTGTTATACTGTTGTCCTCCTTTTTTATCATTATTATTATTATTATTATTCATCGCGTGCTTGTTGTTCACCCCACCGTTGTTATTAATAGCGATACCTAAGGTTGACTTATCCCCCAACCATTCAAAGCTCTTCTCCCCACTTTCCTTCCCGTTTCCTTTCCCATGACTCCCCAACCGCGTGTTCGCTTTGTAATCCTCGTTTCGGATAAATATTTCCCCGTCCGCTACAAGTGCAGACGCGTTCGCCGTGTTCTGTCCGTTCACGTTCAACGTCGGTAACGACGTGCACTCGATTCTCACCCACGCGTTTGTTCCATCTTCAAACGTCACGTGAAACGGGTGCGACTCGCTCGGGTCGTGGAAGACGATGCAAGCTATCGTCGGCCTCTTGTACGAGTTGCCGGCGGTTCCCGTGCCTCGTTCTATTTTCATTCTTCGCCCGAGCCATAAATGATGATCATGATACTGATGTTTGTTGTTGTTGTTGTTGTTGTTGTTGTTGTTGTTGTTATCATTCTCGTTATTGCGCTCCTTCATCAAAGAAGGTTTCAAAAGTACTCCTCCCTCGTCGTTCTCATTTTCTCTCTTCGTCGTCCCGTCGTCGTTTACGTCGTCGCCTTCTTTATTCGTCTTCTCTTTTGCGCTCCCATCGACTCCCCTCATTTCTTCTTCTCCCTCTTCTTCTTCTTCTTCTTCTTCCTCCTCTTCTCCGCCGTCCTCGATGATGTCTTCACTGTTCTTCTTTGTCTTCTTCTTCTTCTTTGTCTTCTTCGTATTTACTTCCACGCCCAACAAAGCAGCAGCAAAACCACCACCACCATCACCATCACCGACATCTTCTTCTTCTTTCTCACTCGTCGTCGTCGTCGTTTCCGTCGTCGTCTTCATCGCATCAAATATCAAATCCCCTTTTTCTGTTCACGTCCTCCTCTTTCGTGTGTGTTGTCTCTCATTAAAAAAGTGAAGAAGAGAAAAGTAAAAAACACAATTTTACGCGATTTTTTTTGCCCCCTCTTCTCTCATCAACATCAACGATGATGATGATGATGATGAAATATGACTTTGCGCGACGACCGAGACGACGAAATACTATTTGAAGAAGAAGAAGAGTACTAACACGCATGGGAAAATGATGTTCACGCCTCCGCCAAAAAACAACACCTCTTCGCGTTCTTCTTTAGGAGGAGGCGGCGTCGACGATTCAGACGATTTAGACGATGAAAAGAAGACGAAGAAGAGCAGCAACATTAACATTAACAACAAACGTTCTTCTTCTGCTTTCTCGACGACGCCTCCGCCGTTGTCGTCGGTGTCCTCCTCCTCGATGATGACGATGAAGAAGAAAATACTCGTGTTAACGAAAGAGCGAGACGAGGCGAGGGAATTCGGAGAGACTGCCGTTGCGCTCTTCAAGAAGGAAAAACTTCAGATGAAGAACGAAGCGAAGGAAACGCAGGTTCAATTGCTGAACGAGAAAAGAAGCTGGGAACAAGAGAGGAAAAGGTTGAACAAAGAAATGAAGAGATTGGAGAACGAAGTGGAGAGGTTGAAGAGAGAGAAGGAAGAGGAGGAGAGGAAACGGACGTCGATGGAGAACGAAAATCATCGGGCGACGACGAGCGCCCCCGCGGAAGACGACAAAGCCGAGAACAACAACAATAACGCCAACGAAATATCTTTGACTGAATTTTTAGACATGGAAGTCGCATTACATAAAGAGCGCGAAAGGAGCGCGCAATTAGAGAGAGATTTAGAAGCGAAAGCGAAAGAACACGCGATGAAGAACGAACAGACAAAACTTGAAATATCCAAGATGACCGCGGAGAGGGAGACGTTGAAGGCAAACGTGAAAAACTTGTATAAAAAATTGAACGATTGGGATCAAATGCAAGCGGAGAATTTGAAAGCGCACGAAGCGTTGCTCAGAAAAGAGGTCGAGGTACACAAGCAACACTACCAGAACGAGCTCGAGAGAGCGCAAAAGGAGCACGAATTCCATTTGCAATACGAAAAGAATCAAAAGGAACAGCAGTACGAAAGATACGAAAGAGAGAAGAACGAGATCGCCGAGAGAGAATACTCGAAATATAGAAGGGAGGTGGAACGGGCGGTATCCGAAGCACGAGCAAAAGCCGAAGAAGAGTTCAACGAAAAGATAGAACGGTTCGAACGAGAAACGAGATCGAAAGAACGCGAAGTTCGAAAAGAAATTCGATTGTTGGAAATCGAGTGCGAGAAAATGGTGGAAGCGCGAGTGAAAGAGGCGGTGAAAACGATCGCGCGCTCCGTTGAGGAAACTTTCGATATGACAGCAAACACTGGATTAGGTTTTACGAAAGCTTTGGACGAGCAGAAAAAGAAAATAGATGCTTTGGGTATGAAGTGCGCGACGATGGTTGAAAAAGCCAAAATAAAGCTGGAGAAAATCGCGGTGAAAAGAGAAGAGGCGTTGAGAGAACTCGCGAATGCGATTGAAATGACGAGCGACAAAAGACGAGAGTTTGAAAAATACGAAGAGAGAATGCATCAACGCGAGTTCCATGCTCATCACCATCATCGCACACGGGCATATCAAACTTCTGAACAAGAAGAAGAAGAAGAGTACGACGATCCGTTTTCGCCGGAATCGAAAAGTTACGTCTCCAGAGGAGATGATGAAGATTTCGATTACAACTGCTTAGATCCATTCGGAGACGCCTCCAACCGAAACGTAACATCGAATCAACATCATCATCATCACCGTCACGATGAAAACGACGAAGTGCACACGTTGATGCGGCAGGTAAAGCTCCTACGAAGAGAACTCGAAGGTTTGGCCAAAACTAGGAAAGACGAAAGCAGCGCTTTGAAGCAAAAAATATTGAGAACGGCGGAGAGAAAGAGAGAGAAAAAGAAGGAAAAGAAAGAGATCCTGACCTCCGTGCGCTCGCGTTTAGATTCGCTCATGCTGATGAATTAGATTTTTAGTTATGTAGTACAAGACATTCGGACATGTATATTAAAAAATTTGCTCAAATTTTAGCTGCGTGATGTTGTTGCTGGAGCACCCCCTCTCTTTTTGTATATAAAACGCGA
>Ga0209305_1001486_pt1 | contig 14980 bp, 9 predicted proteins | sample COGITO_mtgs_1103_FD_184792 | JGI IMG/M metagenome (GOLD analysis project Ga0209305, IMG submission 184792) | Pelagic marine microbial communities from North Sea - COGITO_mtgs_110321 (SPAdes) (version 2) | ecosystem: Environmental > Aquatic > Marine > Epipelagic ...
CAAAAAAGCGACCAAAAAACGACCCCAAAAAAACAAAAAAAAACACGAGCCACGACGACGACGACGACGACGAAAAAATTGACCACCACCACCAAAAACAACACCAAAAACACCGCCGACGCGTTGAACACCATTATACCCGAGTTTGAGTACACGCACACACAAACGAAAAATGCACTGGAGCATGGCCCGTCGTCTCCTTCTACTTCGGGGTATAATATAATACGATGGTCGTTACCGCACGCGGATTTTTACATCAACGAGCGATACTTGCCGAAGAAGAGCATAGGGATAGGCGCGTACGGGTGCGTGTGCGAAGCGGTAGACCTTTTTCTTCAACAACAGCAGCCGCAGCAGCAGCAGGAGAATAATGACGACAACAACAACAACAACAACAACAAAGGAAAACGAGTGGCGATAAAAAAGTTGTCGGATATTTTTCAGACGAGGTACGAGGCGAGGAGAGTGTTTTTGGAGATTGAGTTTATGAGGAGGACGAATCATAGGAACGTCGTCGGGTTGGTTGGTTTGGATGCGCCGCTTCAGAAGATGCCGTTGCCGAGAGATACGAGAAGGAGGAGGAGGAAGTCTTTTGGAGGAAGTGATGGCTACCGAACAGAAGAAGAAGAAGAAGAAGAAGAAGAAGAAGAAGAAGAAGAAGAAAAGGAGGAAGACTTTGCGGACGTCTACTTGATCATGGAGCTCATGGATACGGATTTGAATCAAATCATCAAGTCCAATCAGACACTTTTACGCGATCACGTGATCTATTTCTTGTATCAAACTCTTTTAGGTTTGAAACATATTCACGATTGCGGTATTTTACACCGAGATTTGAAACCGTCGAATTTATTGGTCAACGCAAACTGCGATTTGAAAATTTGCGACTTTGGATTATCGCGACGGGCGAAAATTGTTGATAACGATGAAGAGATTGATGATGATACGGTGATGACGCCGTCATCGTCGTATGAACGAATGGATGCCGCGAAATACTTGGTGCAGCGTACGTCTTCATGTTGCTCGTTTAAGCCAATCGACAATCTCGCGGAAGACGTCAGAAAATTTGCCGAAGACGAAGAAGAAGCAAAATCGCGAGGAGCTGGCCAGGAACGCCCCGACGGAGGAATGACGGAATACGTAGTCACGAGATGGTATCGAGCGCCAGAGCTACTCGTTTCAAACTCGACGTACACGGAGAAAATTGATGTTTGGTCCGTTGGATGTATTCTCGGAGAGATGTTAAAGAGACAACCGCTCTTTCCGGGTTCCGATTACATCAAGCAACTGATCTTGATTGTGAATACGCTCGGCACGCCGTGCGAAAACGATATGGCCGAGGTAGAGTCTCTGAAGGCTCGGAAATTTATCAAGTCTTTGAACGACGGCGCGCCGATTCAGAAAATACCATTCGCGGCGATGTTTCCGCAAGTTGATCCGCTTACCATCGATTTACTCGAAAAAATGCTCGAATTTAATCCGAAGACTCGGATAAGCGTTACCGAGGCGCTTTATCATCCACTGTTCGACGGGTTGCGCGACGCTCACCAAATTCAGAAAGATTATCTCGATACGCATCAGTATCTCGCAAGCACCGTCAAGGTTCCAATCCCAAACTATGAGAGAAGTAAACCCCTGAATGTTGGGGTGTACAAACAGAAGATTATTGAGCAAATACGTTTGATGCAATCAAATGTAAACTGATTGTTCGAAAACAAAACAGCATGGAAAATAATACAACACATCAAAAGCTACTGGTATAATACATCAAAAGCTATAATACTAGTACATCAAAAGCTATAATAATAATGACCATTAAAGCGAATATAGTACTGGTATGATTTAAAATATATGACAATATGATAGTAGGTATGTACATGCGTACTTACTATGGTAATATGATTGAATTACTCATTTATGATAATACGAGTGCGTGTATCATGGCACTTATACCTATTGTAATATCAAAGGTAATAACACGCATTCTTTTACAACAACACAAATAATATTACGCACAACAACGTACTTATTTAAAACTCGCTCATTCTTTCATTTTCTCTTTCTAATGTCGATCGATATCGTCCAAGATAATTTGTGTCGACGGCGCCAACTTTCGCAAATACTTAAACACCCAAAATTTGAACAGGACGTCCATACCGACGGGAACTAACGCGGTAAATATCGAAATCGCCGCGTGGTTATCCGCGATGCCGTACTTTTCGCCCAGAGATTCTAAAACCGTATTCCACCCATCCGCACTGTGATATCCGACTAAAACATCGCTAGATAGAAGTAAGATGAACGCTTGATTGGCAGGTCCTAAATCAAAAAACCAGTTCTTTGTTTGGTCGATCCAATCTTTCGCCGCTGACCTTCTGCCGAAGAAAGACATGAAGAAAGCGGAGATAAAGGCCACATCCGTCCACCTATTCGACAACTCTTTCTTCCTTTCTTTTATTGTTTTTTCTTCTATCGCCTTGGCATCTTTAATTCGCGCTTGTATCTTTTGTTTGTCGGTGAGTTGCGGAGCACGACCCATTTGGATCTCGTACTCTCGCATTTGTTCGTTCCGTTCGACATTTTGTAAAATGTCCTGGCGCAAGTGCATCGGGAGCATCTCCGCTGCGACGTTTTCACCCATCGAATCAAACTCGGCGTCAAAATACGGTTCTATGAACGAGTAATTCATCGTTTGCGAAAACACGGCTGGGAATACGACGAATTTCAAGAATATCCGAGCGTTTGGCGTTTCGTCGAAAAACATTTCAATACTTGATTTTTCTTGCGACTGCGATTTGGCCACTTGTTCGTCGAAAATTCTCAACGCTTCCTCTCCGTTTTCAACGACGCCCCAATCTATGGCGTTCAACAGCTGCTCTCTTCTCGCTTCCACACTTTGCTCGGCTACATTTTGGTACGGATACGCGCTCAAAGATTTGATCTCTTCTCTTTTCAACGACGATGAAGATCCGTCCTTCCTGCTGCTAGATTTTTTACTCTTACTACCCGCTCTGGCGCTGCTACTCGTCGCTTTCGTTTTCCCTGTCGTTGTCGTCGTCGTCTGTTGTTGCTGCTGCTGCTGCGTTGATAACACCGACGATGAAGATAAAGAAGATGAAGATAAAATTTTCTCGCCGCTGCTGCTGCTGCTGCTGCTACCGTCTTTTGCAACCGTAACGACGCCGTCCTTTTCACCATTCGCATCTCCCTCTGCGGCTCCTCGCGCTTCGTTTTCGTAGTCTTGTACATTTTCATCCTCTTCTTCGCCCACCTCGTCGTCACCGTCATCGATGGTCACTTCGACCGCGTCTCCCCAACCAATCAGCAGGGGACCAATCTCGTCCTCGTCCTCCCTTCTCCTCCGCGAGAACGAGGACGAAGAAGACGACGAGGACGTTTCCCAATCGGTTTTCGTTTTCTTCGTTTCTTTCTTTTTCGCCGCCGCGGCGGTGCTGGATAAGACCGAGCTGACGAACGCTGAAGCTGGGGAGGAAATCGACGAGAAACTTATCCCGTTACTCGTACCCAGACTTTTGCCAGAGGAGGAAGAGGAGGACGACGACGACGTTCCGTTCCCCGTCCTCGCTCTTCTCTTCTTCTCTTTCTCTTCCTCCTCTTCCTCCTCTCTTTTTGTTGGCGCGTTCTCTTCTTCCTTCTTCGTCTTCTTCTCCTCCTCCTCCTCCTCCTCCGCGCCGCCGAGACCGTCCACGGCGGGCGTCTTCTCGAACAACGCGCGCGTTCGGAATCGATGATCGAACGCGTCGTCGTTTGTTGCTTTTCTCCTTCTTCTTCCTCTCTCAAAGCACTCGTTCCTCAAAATCGTCGTCGTCGTCGTCGTCGTCTTTTCTTCTCGAAGAGCGAGGACGAAAGGTGTTCGAGAAGCGCCTCTTTTTCCTCCTCTTTTTCCTCCTCCTCCTCCACGAGCAGCAGTCGTAGTCGTACCACCGGCTGATTTTGCTCCAATAATCAAAGTCGCGCGCATGATGATGATGATGATGATGATTATAACGCGCAGAACAAACAAATAAAAGGAGGAAGATGGAGAAGATTGTTGTGATTTGTGGTATGTGTGATTTTGAAGAAAATTTGTGTCTCTCTGCTTTTTCGTCTTCTTCTTTTTTTTTTTTTGCGTCGTGGCAGCTCCAGAGTTTGTTGAAATTTTTGTATCCCCTGGTTAGTATTTAGGGTTTTTTTGAAAAATTTTCGCAAAGAAGAAAGAGAGGAAAGAGGGGCAGGAGTCATTATTATTGTAGCACAGAAGAGAGAAGAATTAGAGAGATTTAGGCGAAGAGGCGGGTGAACGAACGCACAACAACGCGGAGTACTCACATACTACTCTACGACGCGCGACGCGAAAATTTTTCACGCCTGCGCAGAAAAGAGTCGCGGGAAGAAATACTAGAGAAGAAAAATGGTACGCGATGTGAATACCGTTCGAGTGAACGAGGAGGCGTGTCGACGGCGATTCGATGCGTTTTCGCGCTTAAAATTCGTTTCTTTTTTTTTCCTTCTCTCGTCGCATTCTCTCTCGTCAAATTCTTTCTCTCGTCCGTTCTTTCTCTCTCTCTTTCTCTCTTCTTCTGTTGTTGTTATCTCCGGATGATGATCATCTCTCTGTTCTTTGATGTTGCGTTTGGAAGAACGTCGGGTGTCGTCGTCTTTTCGCGGTCTCGGAAAAGAGAAAAAGAATATATATTGGGGTGGTGGTTTTCATCTTCGTGAAAAGAAAAGAAAGAGATGAGCTAAGAAGGCGATCTCATTCGCGCAACCCAATCGAAGAACCAACTCACTCAGAAGTCATCCTCATTTCCTCTCTCTCTCTCTTAATCTTTTTCTTAAAACAACAAACAGGTTGTCCTCGCCGCCTCGGTGGTGACGAAATCGGGCAAAGCCTTGGTCTCTCGCCAGTTTGTCCCGATGACTCGAATACGCATCGAAGGTTTATTAGCCGCGTTTCCAAAGTTGGTCGGAGGCACCGCCAATCAAGGGAAACAACACACGTACGTGGAAACAGAAAACGTGCGATACGTGTATCAACCGTTGGAAAATGGAACCATGTATTTACTGTTAGTCACGAATAAAGCGTCGAATATTTTGGAGGATTTGGACGTTTTGAGAATGCTGGCGAAGACGTTGCCGGAGTACTGCTATCAACAAGTGGACGAAGAAGGCGTGAGCAAAGCGGCGTTTGAGTTGATATTCGCATTCGACGAAGTCATCTCAGCCGGACATAAAGAAAACGTGACCATGAGTCAAATTAGAACATTTATGGAGATGGAATCGCACGAGGAGAAGTTACACAAGATGATCATTCAATCGAAGATTAACGATACGAAGGACGTGATGAAAAGGAAGGCGATGGAGATTGATAAGATTAAAGTGGAGAAGAAGATGGAAAGAGGCGGAGGAGGAAGCGGCGGATTTGGTGGTGGTGGCATCTCTGGGTTTCAAGAGAGAGATTCCGATCCGTTCGCGTCATCGGGAGGCCGATCTGGCAGCGGAGGTGGTGGTTTTGGCGACGATATGGACAACATCGGCGGGTACGGAGGCAGCTCGAAAGCCGCCTCGGACGGCTACGGCGAACCGAGAGGTCCCAAAGGCCTCGCCGCAAAAGCTGGGCCGAAGAAAGGGATGGTTTTGGGGTCGAAGCAAAAAACGAACCGGTTCATGGACGCTTTGCGACAGGAAGGCGAATCCGTGGAGACGGAATACACCAAAGGGAACGAGGCGAGCGCGCAAGTCCCGCAAGTCCCGCAAGAATCCGTCAGCATCATCGTCGAGGAGAAGTTAAACGTTCACTTATCCAAAGATGGTGGTTTAGAAAGCATGGAAGTACAAGGTACGATGATGATGGAAATCCAAAACGAAGACGACGCGTTTGTAAAGGTTGCGATTGATACCGGCGCGAACGAAGGGTACCAATTCAAAACGCATCCAAACATTGACAAGCAATTACACGCTAACGAAGGTATTTTGGGATTGAAAGATCCAAACCGACCGTTTCCGTGTGGTAGCCCGCTTGGTATTTTGAAATGGCGTTTCCAAACCAAAGACGAGAGCAAAGTGCCGATTGTTATCAACTGCTGGCCGTCTGTGTCCGGCGGCGAATCCTTCGTCTCTATCGAATACGAAGCCTCGGACGGCATGGAGTACGAAAACGTCTCCATCGTCATCCCTTTGCCTTCCTCCCGGGAACCACCAACCGTTAACAGCTGCGATGGCGACTTCACGGTTGACTCTAGACGAAACGAACTGGTATGGACCATTGATTTAATCGACGATTCGAATCGAAACGGAAGCATGGAATTCGTCACGCCGGCGTGCGACGGCGAACTCTTCTTCCCAGTCCAAGTCAACTTTTCCGCCCGATCAACCTTGTGCGACGTGAAAATCGTCGGCGTCAGTCGAACGACCGACGATACGCCGGTTAAATACGGCGGGGAGACTAAATTAACCGTAGAAGAGTACACCGTCGCTTAAAAAAAAAGAAGAAGGAATACTAAATATAATAATAAAGAGAGTGAGAAGAGACGAGAAGGAGGAAATTTTTGTAACACGTAGTTTTTAAACACACACACTAATAACTGATGAATAACAACAATCTAAATACTAACGATCGATTATTAACGCGGCATCTTTCTTTCGCGCTGCTCAAACGACGACGATACGCGCAAGATCACTAGTACCGTTTTGGAAAAAAGCAGTAAAAAGTCTTGGACGAAAGGAGGGGCAGAACCTCACTTTTCTTTCTCCCGTCACAACAAAAAATCGGCAAATCGTATTATTATAAACTTTTTGTTCTTTCTCTCCTCTGCTTTGGTGCTCCTCGCGCGCACGATAGTGTAGTATAATTCAACTTTGTTTGTTTGTTTGTTTGTTTGTTTGAAAGAGAGAGGGATTGTGAGCGAGACGCATCATCATCATCATCATCATCATCATCAAATCATCATGTCGGGGAAGAAAAAATCTTCGAAATCGGGAGGCAAATCCACCCTGGAGGAAACTCTGAAGAAGTACCGCAAAGGCGAGAAAGCGGCGGCGAAGATCATGATTGACGTCGCCCGCGATCGAGCTGCGTTGGACGCGCGATCGGAAGCGCAACAAGATCGGATACGGAGACAAGCGGAGCAGGAGAGGCAACGACAGGAGGAGAAATTGAAGAAAGCAAACGCAAAGTTGTTGAAAGATAGGGAGGCGGCGTTACAGGCGCAGGCGGGCGGGAATCAACCGCAACAAGTACTACACGTTCCGACGTCTTTGCTCGCGCGACAAAAAGCGACCATTGATTGCCTGAAAAGAACGAGAGAGCAAATGACGAACAGCGAGTTGAAAGCTTTGCTCGGTTTCGACACGCACCTCGATAAGCAGTCGGAGTTGTTTTTGACTTTGAAAGCGAACGAGAAGATTTTGTACGACGAGAAGAGAGATACACTGAAGTATAAGCCGAAATTCGACATACAGAATAAGAACGAGCTTTTAGGGTTGATTGTGAAGCACGCGGATGGGGTGTTGGAGGAAGATTTAGGCGATAGTTACGACGGCGTGTTGGTTGACGCGATGAAGTTGGAGGAAAGCGGAAAGGTGTGGCGAGTGCAAAATTCAGAGACGAGGAAGTGGGTGACGTATCCGAGGGTGAGCGTCGTGGATGAAGACGGTGCGAATAATAAGGAGGGAGAAGAGGAGGAGGAGGAGAACGTCAACAAAGAGTTAATCGACGAGGAGTTTGTGAAGATGTACGCCGAGGTGAAGATTCCGGAGGAGGAGGCTGAATTTGATAAGGAGTTGCGAAAAGCGAACATGGAACCGGCGGCGAAACGGTCGTTTCGAAAGGTCTCGCGAGAAGAACTCGAGGCGGAGAAGAAATTGATGAAAAAGAAGAAGCGAGCACCGAACTTTGAGAGAATGAAATTGACAAACGTACACATGAAAGATTTGTTCAAAGGCGACGCGCCGGATGCGCTCGTATAGATGAAATTGCAATAATTGTAGTAGTAATGTTAGGTAGTAGTAGTAATTCAAACGCCACTTCTTTCTTATTGAAGCGGTAAAGAGCACCCGCTCGTAATCGTACACAAAGAAAACTTCTTCACAGCATCCGATTCGCTTTGTTCTTGGACACACGCGAACGCGCACTTTGTCGGATTAAAAGATAATCCATCGATATCTTTTCTCTCAGTTCGGCGGCCTTCGCGGCCGCAGTTGATTGTGCACCTCATGAAGTCTCTGCACGCTTTCGAGTGAATGCAATCGCGCGTTTGGTCGCCACACTTGTTCAGTAAGCATCTGCGAGTGGTGTATAAAATGGACAAAGAGAGAGAGGAAGAGAGAGAGGGATGTGAGTGTTTAAAATACACGAGGGTAAACAAGAGAAAAAAAAAAGAGAGAAACGCGCTCACCGCAACGGGCCATCTTCCTCTTCTCCGCGGCGATTGCGATCGAAATGCCCGCCCACGCGATCCCAGAATTCCCCTTTCTCGTCCATGGAATGTCCGTGCCATACCGCGTGCGCGGAGGAATGATCCTGAAGTAAAGAACGCCCCATGTTGTTTTCTTCGTCCAAAGCTCCCTCCGCCGAAAAGATAAAGAAGAACACAGACAGAGCGGCAAAGACGACGCGAAAGGAACGAGTTTTGCGATCGAGTGCGATTTTTGTAGCGTTAGTTTTGAGCATTTTCTTATTAAAGTGGCGGTTTGTTTATTCGTTTGTATTTATCTGCGCCGGTAGAGAGCTGTCGATCACAACGTACTATAAAGTGAGGATCAGAACGATTAATTATTTTCTTATACTAGAATCCGAGGGAGAACCTCGTGAAAATTTCACGAAAAGTTATTCACTCGTCACTCTCTTCCTTCCGAGGAGGCGTTGAGAAGGACCTCGCAGTGGACTAACCGCAACAAAGTCGTCAAATGGTCCTGCACTTCTTGAAAGAACAACGCTTTCGTCGCGACCGGCTCGGCGTCGTTTTCAAGCGCTCGTTCCAATCGACGTTTGACTTGAGCGATGTCGTCTTGTAAGGAAGAACGCGCGACGAGAACGTTATTGTTGTTTGCGTCGTCGCCTTTTCTCGGCGTCGTGACTTCTTCTTCGCTGGATTCACCTTGTTGTTCGACTTTCAGAGAAGAAGCGTTTGTGGCGCTCTCTTTCTGTTTTCGCATCTTTGTCTTTACCCCTGCTTTAGCGGTTTCGTCTGCGGCGCGCTTCAATCTCAACGAAGCGTTGGTCATCGCCATCGATCTCAACTCTTCTCGCAAGGACAAGATTTCTTTGCTAAGTAAATTGACGTTAATTTCCGCGTATCTTCTGTTGTTTTCTGCAACGGTCGCGTGTATGTGACGTTCGTACGCGCAAACGACGGCGTTGCGCAACTCGTCGCGAAGATTTTCTTCCGATATCATATCGATCGATTCTTTCGTTGCGGCGATGATAGCTTCCCGAATCGCCTCTGTATTTTGTACGTTCTCGATATTATTTGTCGTCGCTACTCCTGCCTCTACCTCTCTTGACGCTATTTCTGTTGCCGTTTTATGTCGTGGAGGCGTTGATGCGAACGCTTGCTCAATGGCCAGAGGTAGAGTTCCACCGAACGCCTTGTCTTTCGCCGGTTGGATTGCCACCGGTGAGGCCGCGCGTTGGCTTTCGTATTCGGCAAAGATCACATCATCCATTTTCGTTATCTTACGTTCCCTCGTCGGTCGTGAAGGCGTCCCGTTTGGAGTAATCTGTATTCCTCCAACTTGCGTAAGCGCGTCCAGGAGAACGCCTAATTTGTCATTATTGGTTTTACCACTCTCACCGCGTTTCTCATTCTGATCCTCGCTCGATGCGCGCATTCTTGGCGTTGCTATCGCCGCCATCGCACTAGTAGTCATTACGTTTGTTGTAGTAGTCGTAGTAGTCGTATTGGTCGTAGTCGTTTGTACTGACGTGGCGCCTGTCGCGTTGTTGTCATTGTTGTTATCGTTGTTACTCTTGTTCTTCGTGCGATTCCTATTTCCTAAGTTGCCGTGTTTTTTTCCAACCTGAGGCCAAACGAGTTCCTTAGTCGAATCAAAAATTTCTTTCCTTTCCATCATCGACTGGATTTCCTTATTAATCTCCTCGCATCGACACTCGCACTCACCCTCGCGAACGATGCGAACGCACTTCGACGGTGGTGAAGAAGCCGGCGCTGATGTCGTGAATTTCTTTCTTCTACTACTCCCTCCGCTCGCGTCTGAAGTGGCGGCCGCGGAGGCGGTGATACTTCCCTTGGAATCTACTATCTCTATGTTTACTAATTTCTCGCATAAATTGAGAGACGCCACGTTGTATTTTATGCACGTGTGCAAATAATCAGTATCTGTTCCGTACCTGTTTCGATCCAAATTCGTGCCGTATTCTACGCCGTCTTCGCTCTCGTATAAACCGTCGTGTTTTTTCAAATCTTCGGGCAGCACTCGATGCGTCGTCAGCTCAGCTCTTCCTCCTGCCGCTTCTCCCTTGTTACTTCCACCTTTCTTCTTTTTGATATTACTCTTTTGAACGCTACCGTCGCCACCAGATGAGCACGAAGAAGAAGAGAGCGCGACCACTTTCGTCTTTCTCGTATTCTTCGATAACAACTTCAAAGCGTTTCTTCTCCTGCCGTCCTTGCGATTCTTCTCCGCCGTTTGTATCGCCGACATGATTTGTAAAAACGCCGACGACACCGACGCGCATTCGACTGTTTCCCGATGTAATTTTGTCCGTAAAAAATGCTCGTCCAAGGCGTTGAGAGGATAGTGCGACCAGTCGAACTTTGCGCGATATAAGAGCTGATTGTTCGCCGGTCGAGAGACGGCGCCGGTGGTCAAAGCCGGACGTTGTATTCGTTGCTGCGGCGTCGTTATCTCTGGCGTCATCTTAGTCGTAAATTCTTCCTCGGAGGAGAGTCGTTTGCGTCGTCTTCGTTGCCTCGTCGTCGTCGTCCTTTCTCCCTCTTTTCTTTCTTCTCTCTTCTTGGTGGTTTCAACACCAAAAGTCTTGAGCAAAATCTCCTCCTTTTCCTCCTCTTCTTCTTCTTCTTCCGCGTCGGCGAAGGTACTTTTGGCTTTTGTCGTCGTCGTCGTCGTGGTAAAGATCAACGTCTTCTTAACGATACCATCATCGTCCGTTTTATTCTTCGTCGATATCGTTTGTGGTTTCATCGTTGTCTCTTTCTTCTTTCGTTGCTCTCGTTTCTCATTCATCTGGTATAAAGCTTTTTTCTCTTTTTCCTCCCGACGATGAGACTTTTGAGACATCATGTTGTTTCTTCCAGAGGTTGGTTGCGCGTACTCTCACAGCCCGACGAGAAGATAATATAAAAAGTTTTGCCCTCAATCAACAAAGAATTCGTATTCGTCACTTTTACGACTGATGGGAAAAAGAGACACAGAGAGGTGTGAGAGGCTTTTAGCCGGAAGACTTTTCTCTTCTTCTTTTAAGTAGAGTGTTGAGATATCGAGAAAAGAGACCAACGAAAGTGTAACCGCAAAACTCCCTTAGAAAAAAAACTGAAGAAAAAGTAACACCCTTTTTGAGAAGAAGAGGCTTTAAAAAAAAAAAGGACTTACACGCATTTTCAACACTTTTACTACTGCGCGTGTCGTTAATGTTGGTGTCGTGTTGCGCGTGATTTTCCCTCTTCTCTCTTTTATTTATTTCCTTATTTCCTCAAAACGCAGAGAGCAGTAGAGTATTGACGAAACACGCTCTTCTTTTGCGCGCTCTTTCTTAGTTGTCGTTGAGTTGTGATACGAAGAAGAGGAATTATAAAAAACCATCAGAGACGACACCTTTACCGAGAGAAATGATGATGATGATGGAAAAAAAGCACATGGGACCACGAAACTGCTTCATCCTCCAAACGATACACGAGTCCGTGTATTCCCAAAACTCCTGTTCAAACGCCGAAACCCCTTCTTTGTCTTCTTCTTCGATGAGCGAGAACGACGAGGAGAACAAATTCTGTTTCGATTGTAAGAAGAAATTGGGCGTGTATTTGCACTGTAAGTTTGGGACGCTGTTGTGTCGAGCGTGCGCGGAGGAACACAAAACGGATGGGCAGTTGAAAATAGAAAGCGGGAAGTACCTGAAGTGCATTTTTTTTACCCATCAGGTTAAAGAGGAGTTTTCGCCGCTGTTCTCCCCGATGATGATGTCCGCTTCGTCGTCCGCGTTGGAAGACGATTCAGACGACGACGATGGTGGTGTTGAAAACGACGAGAACGCTTTGAGCGAAGAACGAGAACCGATTTTAACGGAGCTCGAACTGGCCACGCTGAGCGCCGGCGGTAACCGCGCTTTGTCTTTGTTCCTTAAAAACGAGCACGGTATCATCGTGGGTAACTTGAACGCGAAAGATCGCGTGAAGTTTTACAAAGAATGTCGAGAATTGCGAGCGTATAGGGTGGAACTCGCGATGGCAAGTTCGATGCGAATGCACGCGTTGAGAGAGGAGTATAAAGAGTTTCTCGACGATTATCACGCGGCGACCGAAAGCGGTAGCATAAGTAGCAACGATAAGAGTACGAAGAATAAGAAAAAGATTAGAAAAATATCGGACAGTTTGGGTTCGGCGTTGACAAACATCGATAAGGAGTTGATGGAGGAGAAAAGAAGAGAAGAGGAGGAGGAACGACTACAACAAGAAGAAGAAGAAGAGGAAGAAAAGAGCGACGAGAACAAACGAGAAGAAAAAGATGACGGCGATGAACCGAGAACGCCGGATAGCGAATCAAAAGAGGAGACAAGGACGACGACGACATCTTCGTCGCTTTTTTCCAGTCCGACGAGTTTGTTAAAGTCTATCGATACGTCCGGATTGAATAAAATCGGAACGTGGGTGCAAAGCATTACTGCGACGGCGACGACGAAAAGTAGCGAAAGCGGCAACAGCGATAAAGAGAATAATAGCGACGACGAGAAAGAAACGATGGAGAAAGCAGAGGTACGACCCGGAAAAGAGGAAGATTTACTCGATGAAATTGAAACTATCGCGGAAGCCGCCGCCGCCGAGGTATCGTCCACTGACGCGAACATCAATGATAAAAGTAATGAGACCAATAGTAGCAGTAATAGTAGTAGCGATAGTGATGAGCTGCTCAACGAAATCGACCAAATTGTCGCCGAAGTTGATGACGACGACAATTCAGTGAAAGAAAAAGAAGAAGAGGAAAGAAAAGAAGAGCGTAATATTACTACTTCGAGCGATGGCTCGTCAAGATTAGCCTCATCGCCTCGTTCGGTGAGATTCGTCAAAATTCGAAACGAAGCTGCCACGGCGGTGCAGAAACACTGGAAAGGATCGAACGAGCGCAAAGCCTTTTTAAACCAAAAACGCGCGGCGACGACGATTCAATCGAGTTTTCGAGGAAACAAAGCGCGTAGCGGCGTCGTCCGAGAAATGAAGGAAGAAGTCAAGCGAATAGAAAAAGAAACGGAAGCGGCAATTAAGATTCAATCGAGATTTCGAGGAAGTAAAGCTCGAGTAACCATCGCGGAACTTCGTGAAGAAGTTCGACGAAAAGAAGAAGAGCGCGTCGCGCTTGAAGCTAAGCGAGAGCGAGAGCGCGTCGAACGGCAGAGCGCGATAACTATTCAAAAATCTTTCAAAGGTATGCAGCAACGAAAAGTTTACGGCGAATTTAAAGCTTGTAAAGCGCGGGACCACGCAGCTACACACATCCAAAGTTATTACCGAGGTGTAAAAACGAGAGAACAGGTAGCAAACGATCGCAAAGCGCGATTGTTACTGGCTGCACTCGAGAAAAGAGAGGCTGAAAATGAAAAGAGAGTACGCGCGGCTATTCTTTTGCAAGCGCATTCGAGAGGGTTCTTGGCAAGAAGAGAGGCGCGGGAGTTGCGTGAGTTTGCAAAAATTAAAATTGAGGCGAAATTATACGCTCGCAAACGAGTCGAGGAACGCATCGAGGCCAAGATGAACGAATTGAGAACGCGGAATGGCATCTGCGCGTAGACATTTCGATAAAGAGAGAGAGGTGCCAGAACGCTGTTACTCACTTTTTCTTTTTCTTAATTTATCATCATCAGCTATTATCAGCATCGTCGAGTGTAAACATCCTTCGAACAATCTCAACTGCTTTTTTAACTTTGTTCTTTTTCATTTCCACCATGAGCGTACATCCATCACCGGCCCGAGTAGGAAGGATGGCGCACGAATTCGGTACGCGCGGCGTTACGTATCCATCAAATTGTGTCGCTTTCACGCCGCGCCCAAACTCCAAATTGTAAAAATCGAACGTCATCCAATTCGTCGCGCTTAAATCGAGCGAATTCAACATGGAATGCAATGAAATTAAATGTTCGCGAAACGATATATTATCCAAAGATCCGAGCGCGAGTCTGACTCTTGTTCGCGAATCAATCACGCGCGAGTCTCCTTCGCGATATTTCTGCAAGGATCTCCTGATTTCTCTCGCTCGTTTTTCAACAGATGCGTACACATCATCGACAGCAATAATATGCGCAAACGAAGCGTTGCCGAAATAGTTTCTCGGCAGAACACCGTAATTTCTATAGTTTATTGCAATATTGGCGTAAGATGGTTTCTTCTTCGTGCTCTTCTTCTTCTTCTCCTTCCTCTCGTTCACTAAAGAAAGAAGCTTCCAACAAAACGCGGTGGCGATGTCGTTCGAGCTCACGTAATCATCCTCGACGACGTAATCTTCAACTGGAGCCAACTGCGCAGTTCTCGTTTTCATGTTGCGAATGAAGGTTTCGCTCAATTTAATTTGAATCCTAGTGGTTTTCGAAAAGATAAATTTTAGACCACCGACCAAAATACCGCGAAGCGCTCGAGACGGTTTTACTTTTACGCACCCGTGTTCGACGAGTTCAGGATACGCGATAAACTCGCCGTACTCTTTAACTTTCATTTCTTCTCTCTTTGAGAGTTTAAAGTATTCCAAACGCTTACTCGTTGGCAGGTGAATCTCACTCAAACGTCGCTTAGAAAGT
>Ga0209305_1001487_pt1 | contig 14978 bp, 16 predicted proteins | sample COGITO_mtgs_1103_FD_184792 | JGI IMG/M metagenome (GOLD analysis project Ga0209305, IMG submission 184792) | Pelagic marine microbial communities from North Sea - COGITO_mtgs_110321 (SPAdes) (version 2) | ecosystem: Environmental > Aquatic > Marine > Epipelagic ...
CGATCATGTCTGGTTAGAAGACCGCAGGTCTTGGTTGGAAAAACTTGAAGGATTAATGAAACGAGAGCAGGGGTGGCAACAGGCAACGATAGACGCCTTTGCTTTACGTGGAAAACAACAACCCAAAAGATTTAAGCAGTATTTAAGCTATAACACTACTATTATTCATCAATCGATTGCTGATGTAATTAATCAACTTAGTGATAAACAGCGAGGAAAATTGTTGGTTGAAATCGCTGAAATTAAGAATGATTTTCGTGTGATTATTGCGAGCGCGGAGTGATTTATTAGCAGCTATTTGATATAAATACTTATGGCTCAACTTAAACTATTTTTTATTTCAATCGTTGTCGTACTCATTCTTGCTGCTTGCGTGCCAACGCCAGTTGTACGTAATGAAACAATTAATGAATTGATCATTCGTAACCAGACTAAAAGTGCGCTTGAAGAGGTTGAATTAAGAGTGCCAAAAACAGGCAAGATCGTTGCTTGTAGTACGGTTTTCCCTGCTACTGAATGTTCATTAGGGTTCCCTGAGTTTGAACATCAAAGAAATCATGCAACTTTGAGTTGGTTACAAAGGGGCCAAAAATATCAGCGAGACATCATTACAAAAATTCCAGAAGATTTGGATATGAGTAAACCAGCAATAGTTATTATTACTATTCAAGACAACGGCCAAATAACATCTCGATTGGACAGCAATAGACTCTAAGTATTATTACTTAATAGATGTAAATAGCGCATTATTGGATTGACCATCGAGGACTCAATTGAAGATCAAATTAACTTTTAGACCTACATTCTTCCCTAGCTTTTTTTTAATCTGTGCTTCCAGTGCAGTTCCTAATATGAAATCTTTCTAGACTGTTCAGTTATTCAGTAACAGGCAATTAATATAAAAAGTGTGGATATAACAAGATAGTTGATTGGTTTCATCAGATTTTCCCCATTGAATCTAGGTATATGCCAGGTCATTAGTGCGAGTAGTCTCTTCATATCAAATCTCCTTCTTATGCTTGAAGCTTTCAAGATGCTTAGATAGAAGATCAAAAGGGATCATGATGATGATTAATGCTAAAAGGAAAGCGGCTATACTGCCGATGCAAAGAGCGCAAAGTGACAAGCCTTTGAATCCAAATAAAGCACCAACAGTCAAAGCTACTACGCTAACCAATATGAAATAACTGAAACTTAAAATTGAGGGCAAAAAGTACAAAGCTGCACCGAATATCATCAAATAAGGTAAATAATCTTCCATTAGACTTCTCCCGTTAAATACTCGGGAGAATTATCAAGGGAATGGAATAAGGTGGCTTGGCCAGACACGACAATAATTAGTTTATTTGCGCCAAAAAATACCCAATTCAGAGGATTCCAAACTTTCAAGGAAGATGTAATCTACTTAAAACAGTAGACGGAGATACGCTATGATAAAAGAAGATCGTCGTACTGACTTTCTGGAAGGTGTTAAGCGTGTTAAAAATCGTCGTCGCGCGAATGTCGTTTCGGTGATGGTACTCACTGCTGGCCTGATGTCACAATCAGCACAGGCAAAATCAGATGATGTCCATGACCATGGTATTCACCTATCGAGTGATGTTGAACAAACCCAAATCGAAGCCGGGCATGACCTTGACCTGGATTCATTTAATACCGAAGGTGAGCTCGCCGCAGGGCTGCTTGAATGGATAAACAGTCATTCATCATTTACCTATGATATTGATAATCTCCCGGAGATTAAAAAGGTCTCTCCAACAGAAATAGCTGAAGTCGCTTTTGGTGGTGAATTACCAAAGGCGGTCAATCCAGATACCCTTCAGATCTTTGGTCTATACAACTTTAATGATGGTGCTGTTTATCTGCTTGATTCTATCAACCTGGATACGGATGAAGGTAAAGGTATATTGTTGCATGAACTTGTCCATTATCAGCAATACCAGACGGGCATAGACAAAGACGCTCAATGCAAGAATGAACTAGAATCACTTGCCTATGCATTAGAAACAAAGTTTCTTGAATCTAATAATCATAGACACAATATCACTTCATCACATATAGATGAGTTCAGCCAGTGTAGAAAAAGAAACGATTCAATACACCACTGCACGAATCGAAGAAGTTATTAATCAAATCTGACGCAATCACGCACATAAGATAAGAATTAACCATCCGACGATGGATAATTATTGATCTGTATCAATCTCAATCTCAATCCATCAAACTCATAATTATGATGAGGTATAAATAATTATATTGAACCCTTCTTTATAATTAGCCTGTTAGGTATATCGACTGACCACAAGGAAATGGCCATGATAGAACTACTAGAAATAGGAATTGATAATGCCGTCGCCTTTCGTATGGCAGGAAAAATTACTGAAAAAGATATGGCCTTGGTACTTTCTGAAGCAAAGAAGAAGATGGCGCATTACGAAAATATTGTTTTTTTTGAACAGCTAGACTCATTTGAGGGTATCGAAATAGCAGTGATCATTGAAGAGTTTAAATTTTATTTCGAAGTAGGTATTTCGAATATAAGTAAATTAGCGATTGTAACTGACAAAAAGTGGCTTGAGAAAATTGTAAGTATTGAAGATAAGATCTTCAAAAGCATTGAAATGAAATGCTTTTCCATCGAAGACAAAGATGCGGCGATAGCATTTTTAAAAAACGCATAACGGGCACTGTACACTAGAGTAGTGGGCATAAAAAAACCCCATTAAAAACAATAGGGTATCTTTATTATTGGTGGAGGCGGCGGGAATCGAACCCGCGTCCGCAAATCCTCTGCCATCGGATCTACATGCTTAGCCGAATCTTTAATTTAACTCAATGCTACCCGACCGGCAGGGAAGACAATGAGCGATCCCGATTAAGTTTTAACGAATCCACCTCGGACGAGTTTCATCGCGGTCTTGTGAGAGTCGACGCCTGGTTCCACCGTGCACAAGCACAACAGTGGGCAGACGGCACTATGACAGGTTATTAAGCTGCTAGTGCGTAGTTGTCTTCGTTGGCAACTAAAAGTTTTGCAGAAGTGTTTACGAGGTAATCTGCACCTCGGCATGCCCCTCAGGTTTCATATCCACGTCGAAGCCAGTACGCCCCCGAGTTTTATTTCCTAAAGAAGATTGAATTATAGACTAACTGACTATAATTAAACATTGAATGTTCAAGTGTATGACTGTGTGGCTGTCATGAAAGTTTCAGGGAGTAGAATCATAGTAGAGGACAATAAAGAGGGGTTAATCTATTTATGTCTCATTATTTGTGCTTTCTGTCGTTGCCAATCGCGATCTTTCTCAGCCTCACGTTTGTCATGTGCCTTTTTGCCACGCGCGACGCCGAGTTCTAGTTTTACTTTGCCGTTTTTCCAATAGAGTGCAGTGGGTACTAAGGCAAAGCCTTTACGTTCGACTGCACCAATCAATCTATTCAATTCGGTACGATGTAACAGTAGTTTACGACTGCGTTGCGGTTCGGGTGAGATATGTGTCGAGGCCGTAGGTAGTGGCGTGATTAATGCGCCAAACAGGAAGGCTTCGTTGTCTTTCAAGAGGATATAGCTTTCGACGATCTGAACTTTACCCGCGCGCAGGCTCTTGACCTCCCATCCTTCGAGGGCGATACCTGCTTCAAATCGTTCATCAATGGAATAATCATGGCGCGCTCTTTTGTTCAGGGCAATTGTTTTGCCACCGCCAGATTGCTTGTCTTTACTCATTTTTAACTGCCCGGATTTGTTATCCGGAAGATTATAGCAGGAGTTGCTTATAGATAAGTATGACTGAATTTAACGAGGCTTATTTTTTTAAACCGCGACGGCAAGTTGTTTAGCTATGGCACCAATGTTCGATTGAAAGCGAGCTAACTGTATCGGTAAGCTAGTATTTGTTATTTTATTGGCTGCTACAATGCCGATATTAGTTACCAATAACGCCTTAATTAGTAGCGGCAAACCTGTCAGAATCTTGAGACCTTTCGGGATAAAATTGCATGCTTGTAGGAACTGACAAATTCACGGAAAATGAAACAAAAAAGAATCTAAAAACATGACCGCTAAACGTTCTTCCATTCATGGTCAGTGGTCATCCCGCTGGGCCTTTATCCTTGCTGCAACTGGCTCAGCTGTTGGCCTCGGTAATATCTGGCGATTCCCTTATTTAGCTGGCGAAAATGGCGGTGGTGCCTTTGTTTTGGTGTATCTGGTCTGTGTTGTGGTGGTGGGGATTCCCATCATGATGGCTGAAATATTATTGGGTCGCCGTGGACGCCAAAGCCCGATTAATACTATGGGTACCTTGGCGGCAGAAGAAGGACTTAGTAAGTACTGGCAATTATTAGGCTGGATGGGTGTTGTGGCGGGATTTATCATCCTGTCTTATTACAGCGTCATTGCCGGTTGGACATTGGCTTATATTTTCAGAACCGGTGCGGGTGTTTTTGTCGATGCAGATGCTGGTTTATCCAAACAGATGTTTACCGAATTAATCTCTGATCCGGAAAAATTATTGGCTTGGCACACCATATTTATACTAATGAGTGTTGTGATTGTGTCGCGTGGCGTAAAGAGCGGTTTGGAAAAAGCCGTTAAATTTTTAATGCCAGCGCTTTTTATCCTGCTATTAGTTATGGTTGGCTACGCGATGAGTACTGAGAAATTCATGGAAGGGATCAGCTATCTGTTCATACCTGATTTTGAACGGTTGGCAGACAAGAATTTTTTTGCCGATATTCTTTTGCCCGCTTTAGGACAAGCCTTTTTTAGCCTAAGTATCGGCATGGGAGCGATCATGATCTATGGTTCGTACTTGTCGCAAAAATCATCCATCACATTTAATTGTTTTACGATTGCCATTGCGGATACCTCTGTTGCTATTCTAGCCGGTATTGCGATATTTCCTATTGTGTTCACCTATGGGCTTGAACCCGCTGGTGGTCCGGGTTTAATCTTTATTTCCCTACCCATTGCCTTTGGACAAATGCCTTTTGGTACTTTCTTCGGCACATTGTTTTTTGTACTGCTGTTATTTGCCGCCTGGACTTCTGCAATTTCACTATTGGAACCCGCCGTGACTTGGTTGGTTGAAAACAGGAATATGACTCGAGTTAAAGCGACAACAATCGCCGGGGTCATTGCCTGGGCGCTTGGTCTAGTAACGGTCTTGTCATTTAATCACTGGGCATTCTCATTTCATTTTGCCGGAGCATTAAAAGAAAATGGACTCTTTGATATCTTTGATATTCTAACTTCAAACATTTTGCTACCCATCGGTGGTTTATTGGTGGCCATATTTGCTGCCTGGTTGATGTCAAGATCATCAACCGTAGAAGAATTGGGTTTGGGTGATAGTCGTGGCTATCAGGCTTGGCGATTTTCCGTTCGCTATGTCGCGCCATGTGGTGTGATCATTATATTCCTAAATGCCATTGGTATATTTAAACTATTAGGGTTTGTTGATTAGCCGGTTCAGTTTGTGACTAAAATAAAAAAGCAGGCTCTGGTTACTTATAGCGCACATCAAATGTTTTCTCTGGTTTGTGATGTTGAGTCCTATCCTGAATTTCTTCCCTGGTGCACAGGCAGCAATATACTTGAGTCTCAGGACAATTATACGGTGGCTTCAGTTTCTGTCGCGATAGGTAAAATAAAACAAACATTCACTACAGCCAATACCATTGAGGCTGATACTTCAGTGATTATGCGGCTTGTTAAAGGGCCGTTTAAAGAATTGCATGGACACTGGCGGTTTCTGGAAAATGATATGGGTGGTTGTCAGGTGATGTTGGAAATGGAGTTTGAATTTAAAAGTAAATTATTAAAACATGCTCTCGGTGCAGCTTTTACAAAGATCACTGATTCCCTGGTCGATGCCTTTATTGAACGAGCGCAAGATGTGTATGACTGAAAAAGAGGGGGTCACCGTAGAGCTCATTTACATTAAACCCGGGAGTCAAAATAGTGTAACGCTGAAAATACCTCAAGGCAGCAATATCAGTCAGGCCATTAACCGATCTGGTGTATTACAACGTTTTCCCGAAATTGATTTAACAGTTAATAAGGTTGGTGTGTTTAGCAAGATTCAAGCATTAGATACTGTGCTTTGCGAAGGTGACCGTGTTGAGATTTATCGACCGTTAGTGGCTGATCCAAAGGAAGCTCGACGACGGCGAGCAAAAAATAAGTAATTTTAATCGCCGCCTAAGGGCTCGGTTTTATCATCTAATGGATTGATTTTATCGTCACTCGATGACTTGGTTTCATCATCATCATCAAATGGGTTGATTGCATTAACTAGGCGACCAAAAAAACCTTTTTCTTCATTGTTCGATTTAGGTACGACGACAGCATCTGCCTCGATAATCTCGTTTACATCTCGGCTGCCGTCAGCCGTTACAATATCCCCGGTAATATGTGTAAGCTTTTGTTTGTCTTCATCAAAGTGTAACGTGATGTGGCGCTGTTCTCTGACGCCGCCACTTTTCTGGAAGCTGAATATATACTCCCAGCGGTTATTATGAAATGGGTCTACTATCACAGGGGTTCCCATGATGAACTTCACCTGATTTTTCTCCATGCCGGGCTTGAGTCTATCGAGCATCTCTTGCTCGATAACGTTACCTTGCTGAACATCGAGCTTATAGAGCAATGGCACTTTGTAACTGCCATCGAAGTTTTTGCTGCACGCGCTAAGAAATACAAGGGATATAAAGAATATAGCTAATTTGTTCATGCAAAGGCTTAAAGTATTTTACCGGTTAATAAGGAAGAGTATCATTCAGGATAACTGTTGCAGTGGAATTCCTCAACGACATTTATTATGATTTAAAGTATACTTTGTCGCCAATTTCAGTATTCACTGTGTTGAACAGCCACTCTTTTTGTTACAGGAAGGTTTTAGTTGGAAGCGACAGATTTAAAAAAAGCCGGTCTTAAGGCAACCTTACCGAGAATCCGAATTATACAGATTCTTGAAGACTCAAATGAACGACATATGAGTGCTGAAGATGTCTATAAAACTTTATTAGGCCATGGTGAAGAGGTCGGATTGGCAACAGTGTATAGAGTGTTGACTCAATTCGAGACGGCAGGTTTGGTGATTCGTCATAACTTTGATTCGGGCCATTCAGTGTTTGAACTGGATCATGGTGCGCATCATGACCATATGGTTTGTTTAAATACCGGGAAGGTCATCGAATTTAAAAATGAAGAGATTGAGCGATTGCAAAAAGAAATTGCTCAAGAGCATGGTTATGAGCTGATTGAGCATAGCCTTGTACTGTATGTAAAACCCAAAGAATAGCTTAGGTTAAATTTTTTCAGCTTCAATATGAAAGCTGACAAGATTCTCGTCTTAAACCCGGAACTACTGTTATAAAACTGACTCGAGCATTTGCGCGGCATTAGCTCGACTTTCATTGGTGATTTCCATTCCCGCCAACATCCGTGCAACTTCATCAATGCGTTCCTGTTCAGCTAGTTCGATAACCTGAGTATAGGTTTGTCCTTTATTACTGTCCTTTATGACACGGAGATGCTGGTGACCACAGGAAGCAACTTGTGCGAGGTGGGTAACGCAAAATATTTGACGATGTTCAGCCAGACTGTTCAGTAATTTGCCAACTATCTCGGCGATACCACCACTGATACCGGCATCGACTTCATCAAACACCATGGTGGGCACACCATTATCTTTTGACGCAATGATTTGAATGGCAAGGCTAAGCCGGGATAATTCTCCACCAGATGCGACTTTAGCGATGGGTCTAAGTGGTTGGCCTGGATTAGTCGAGACGACGAAAGAAATTTTATCCATGCCGAATTGATGAGGTGTTAAGTCTTCCATAACTTCTATAATAATATCAAACTTCCCCCCCATACCCAGATCATGCATTTTATCCGTTACCGCAAGTGCAATTTTATTTGCCGATGCTTTTCTTTTTTCGCTGAGTTTTACAGAAAGCTTTTTGTATTTATTGAGTAATCCAGTTTTCTTTTTTTGCAGGAGTTCGTGTTGTTCCTGACCACCTTCCAATTGATCTAATTGTGATGATAGTAGAGCCAATTGATCAGGTAGTGCTTCCGGTTTTACTTTGTGTTTTCGAGCCAACTCTTGAATCTTGTCCAGCCGACTTTCTATCTTGTTTAGCTGGCTAATATCCGCATCAAAACGATCGATATAGTCTTTTAATTCTGAGCAAGCCTCATCAATCTGGATTGCAGCACTATCAAGCAGGTTATTGATGCTTTCAAGTGAGTGATCTATTTTACATAGATCCGTAATAGCACGTTGATGTTGGCTAAGCTGACTCAGCATTGCGGGATCTGATTCAGAGAGTTCGGCCAGGACTTGCTGGCATGTTGCTATCAAGTCTTGCGAATGGGATTGGCGTTTGAATTCTTCTGCAAGTGATAGATATTCTGATTCGCCAATATCAAGTTGAGTAAGTTCATCTATTTGATATTTGAGAAAAGATAATCGTGCTTCAAAATCATCTCCGCTGGTTTCGAAATTTTGGAGTTGCTCGTTTACCTGCTTCCATTGGTAAAAAATATCAGCAACATCACTCAATAAAGCGCCATAAGTTCCGGCTTGATCGAGTATTTCACGTTGTGTCTTTGCGCGAGATAATGATTGGTGTGCATGTTGGCCATGAATATCGACCAGATATTCGCCAATTTCACGTAAGGTTTGTACCGGGACAGGGGTATTATTTAGATATGCCCGTGAGCGGCCATCCCTGCTAATCGTTCGTCTGATAAATAACTCATCATCAGAGGCTATCTCCATTTCATCTAGACGGTCATTAATATAGGGATTTTTGTTGGTAGAGAAGATTGCTGTGATATCAGTCTTATCCGTACCACCGCGGATGACATTAGTGTCAGCGCGATCGCCCAGCACCAGACCTAATGCGTCAAGTAAGATAGATTTACCTGCGCCTGTTTCGCCCGTTAAAACTGTCATGCCTGGTTTAAAATCAATGTTGAGGCTATCGATAACAGCCAGATCATTAATAACGAGTTGCCGTAACACGCTTATTTACTCCAGTTTAATTTTTCGCGCAGTATATGGAATTGATCGTGATTAGGCGGGTGAATTAATCTTACGTTTTTGTTTTTCTTTTCTACCCGCACACGGTCGCTGGGGATAAGCTCCATCTTTATCTCACCATCCAGGGTTAGATGCGCTTGATCAATTTCTCTATTACCAATCACGACCTCGATATGGCTATTACCGTCAATAACAATTGGGCGGTTAGTCAATGAGTGTGGACAAATAGGCACTAATAACAAGGCATCAAGTGATGGGTGGACAATCGGCCCGCCGCCTGCGAGCGCATAGGCAGTAGAGCCCGTCGGTGATGAGACAATCATCCCGTCAGATCGATGTGTATGAACAAATGTCCCATTGATATAGGTTTCTAACTCTACCAATCTAGCAATATTCCACTTTTGGATAATAATGTCGTTGATAGCATTACCCTCAAACATACATTCTTCACCGCGAAAGACCTGGCCTCTCAACAGGAAGCGCACATCTTCGACATAATGGCCATTCAGTATTTCATCCATATTGCTGGCGATATTATCTGCCGGGATATCTGCCAGAAAACCAACATGACCGAGATTGATGCCTAGTAATGGCACGTTGAAATCACAAAGTATGTGTGACGCCATCAACATCGTGCCATCACCACCAATGGCGATGACGAGATCACAATGCGCTCCCAGCTCACTCGAATCAAAGACATCAAGATTGTGATCATCTAGTAATTCTGCACAACACTTATCCAGAATGATTGTTCGTTCACGAGACTCCAGATATTCAAGCAACTCAGCCAACGTAGTTTGAATGGCTTTGACGCCAGAGTTAGTGATAAGTCCGATTCGCTTAAACATAGTTTAATCCTGGAATCCTTACTTGGGCTCGTTTATACCGTAAATAATTCATAGAGAACGGCATGTTAAGTGAGTGTTTGATTGACTCAGTTACACCGACTAGAAAGCCGCAATCAGATGAGTAGGCGAATCCGCGCATTGCTTGAATGCTTAACTCACAGTAAGGCGCAATTTTAAAATACATAATCATAATTCATGGCCGATCAATTGAGGAATCCAGGATTACGACGCTATCCTGTTGGTTTTTCGTCAAACATAGCATGCTCTGCGGGAGTGACCAATAACTCTCCGAAGTTATTACTTGTTGGCTTTCATTATAAGGTGTGTTGAAGATGTTTTGCACTCAATACAGTAGAGTGCTAAATTTAATCTTATTCTCTCTGTATTCCTTGTTTAAGTATGGTTTCAACAACAGATTCTTCGCAATTATCGGAACGTAGCCTTTATCTCTTCAAGGCTTTAGTCGAGCACTTCATTGATGATGGTGCCCCGGTTGGTTCGCGCACACTCTCTAAAGATTCAGATTTAAACTTGAGCCCTGCCTCGATACGCAATGTTATGGCCGATCTTGAGGATTTTGGTCTACTGCATTCACCGCATACCTCTGCCGGGCGAGTGCCTACGGCCAAAGGCTATAGATTGTTTGTTGATAACCTATTGAGGGTGAATGATCTTAAATCAGCAGAAGTTGAGAAAATTGCTCGAGAAATGGCGCCTGAAAATGATTATTCCTCATTGATGCAACGTACATCATCGATGTTATCGGACATAACTCAATTGGCAGGCGTTGTTATGCTGCCGCGCACGAGTCAATCTAAATTACAGCATATTGAGTTCGTTTCCTTATCATCAAACAGGGTGTTGGTAATCCTGGTTGTAAATGATCGAGAAGTACAAAATAGAATCATTAAAACAGCTAAGCACTATTCATCCTCAGAATTACAGCAGGTCTCTAATTACCTGAATGAGATCTTTGCTGGCAAAGACTTGAAAGTGGTTCGAGCATCAATTCTAGACGAACTGGAAAAGATGAAAGAAGAGGTCAGTCAGTCTATGCAGTCGGCCATTGAGATGGCACAAACTGCTTTTACTAGTGACGATACCAATAATGAGAGTGATGATTTATTGTTTTCCGGGCAAACCAATCTAATGGATCTCGCTGAACTCTCCGACGTAGAAAAATTAAAGAAATTATTTGAAACATTTAATCAAAAGCGAGACATTTTGCATTTACTCGAGCAGGCAATAAATGCAGATGGCATGCAGATATTTATTGGTGAGGAATCAGGTTATGACGTATTGGATAACTGTAGTGTCGTCACGTCCCCCTATGAAGTCGATGGCGAAATACTGGGTGTTTTAGGCGTAATCGGACCCACACGTATGCATTATGAGCGTGTGATTCCCATTGTTGATATTACGGCAAAAATGCTTGGTATTGCCTTGAACTCAAAAAATTAATCCCCACATAGTCAAAATGTGTCCGCATGGATGCACGGATTCTATTGTCTAAAAAGAGGTTAGAAATGACAGCTCAAGAAAATGAAAACGCTCAAAATGAAATAAATAATGATGCAGAGCAAGAAGTTGAAACATTAGAAGAATTAAATGACGTCGTAGATATAGAGGGTGAGCTTGAACCAGCGGAGCAGGCAGATACCGATATCGAGTTTTTGAAAAAACAGCTCGAAAAAGAAAAAGAGCTCTCGCAGACGAATAAAGACCTTGCGCTCAGAGCGCAAGCTGAGATGGATAATTTGCGTAAGCGTACCGGGCGAGATGTCGAGAATGCACATAAATATGCCTTGGAAAAGTTTGTAAACGAACTTTTACCGATCATGGATAGCCTGGAATTAGGCATATCTGCTGCTGAAAGCGCAGAAAATATTGACGATTTACGCGAAGGAATGGATCTAACCGTAAAGATGTTCAATACCGCCATGGACAAATTCAACGTCAAAGCGATAGATCCACAGGGTGAAAAATTCAACCCGGAACAACATGAAGCAGTCTCAATGCAGGAAATTGAAGGGGCTGAATCAGGTCATGTCGTGACGGTCATGCAAAAAGGCTATGAGTTGAATGGACGCCTGGTAAGACCAGCGATGGTCGTTGTTGCTAAATAATAGCGCTATTTCATAAGTTTTTAACATTAAAGGCTTGAAATAGAAGGCAACCATCCACATTTAATCAAACAACATTATATTAATTAAACACAATAAATCAGTAAGTTAAGAATTTTTGGAGAAGACGAATGGCAAAGATAATTGGAATTGATCTCGGTACCACCAACTCATGTGTGGCAGTTCTCGAGGGTGGCGAAGCAAAGGTCATCGAAAATAGCGAGGGAGGCAGGACAACACCATCGATTGTTGCCTATGCTGATGATGATGAAGTGCTCGTTGGCCAATCAGCTAAACGCCAGTCAGTAACTAACCCTGATAATACGCTTTATGCGGTTAAGCGACTCATCGGTCGTCGTTTTGAAGAAGACACCGTTCAAAAGGATATCAAACTCGTCCCTTACAAGATTGTTAAGGCGGACAACGGCGATGCCTGGGTTGAAATCAACGGTAAAAAGATGGCGCCGCCTGAAGTTTCTGCACGCGTCTTGATGAAGATGAAGAAAACGGCAGAAGATTATCTTGGCGAAGAGGTTACTGAAGCCGTTATTACGGTACCTGCGTACTTTAATGATTCACAGCGTCAAGCAACCAAAGATGCCGGTCGAATCGCGGGGCTTGAAGTCAAGCGTATCATCAATGAGCCTACCGCTGCGGCATTGGCCTACGGTATGGATAAAAAGCGTGGCGATGCCAAGATTGCAGTGTACGATTTAGGTGGCGGTACTTTTGACGTGTCCATTATTGAAATTGCCGAAATAGATGGAGAACATCAGTTTGAAGTGCTTTCAACCAATGGTGATACTTTCCTTGGTGGTGAAGATTTCGATTTCCGTATCATTGACTTCCTTTGTGATGAATTCAAAAAAGAGCAGGGTGTGGATCTACATAATGATCCTTTGGCACTGCAACGTCTTAAAGAAGCAGCAGAGAAAGCCAAAATAGAATTATCATCCAGTCAACAAACGGATATTAATTTGCCTTACATCACGGCAGATTCTAGTGGTCCTAAGCATCTTAATTTGAAGATGACGCGAGCTAAACTGGAGTCATTAGTAGGAGAGCTTGTTGAACGAACCATTTCTCCTTGTAAAATTGCACTCGATGATGCCGGTTTATCAAAATCTGATATTACCGATGTTATTTTGGTTGGTGGTCAAACCCGTATGCCAATGGTACAAGAGAAGGTTCAAGCATTTTTTGAGAAAGAACCACGTAAGGATGTAAACCCGGATGAAGCCGTTGCCGTTGGTGCAGCTATTCAAGCAGGTGTCCTGGGTGGCGATGTTAAAGACGTACTCTTGTTAGACGTTACGCCGTTGTCTTTAGGTATTGAGACAATGGGCGGTATCATGACCAAGTTGATTGATAAGAATACGACGATACCGACTAAAGCCAATCAGGTTTTTTCCACCGCTGAAAATAATCAAACAGCTGTTACCGTGCATGTATTACAAGGTGAACGTGAGATGGCTGCAGGTAATAAATCATTGGGTCGTTTCGATCTAAGTGATATTCCACCAGCACAGAGAGGCGTGCCTCAAATTGAAGTTAATTTCGATATAGATGCGAATGGTATCTTGAACGTAACTGCTAAGGACAAAGCGACAGGAAAAGAACAGTCGATTGTTATTAAGGCATCAAGTGGTCTTTCTGATGAAGAGATCGATAACATGGTTAAAGATGCTGAAGCGCATGCTGAAGAAGATCGTATGGCCAAAGAGTTGATTGAAACGCGTAACATGGCGGAAAACATGATTCATGCAACACAGAAATCAATGGAAGATCTTGGTGACAAGGTTGAAGAACAAGAAAAGACTGACATTGAAGCTGCAATAGCGGATCTTGAAGAGTCTTTAAAAGGTGATGACAAGGAAGCGATTACAGAAAAGACAACCAAGTTGACGGAAGTTGCAGGGAAACTTGCCGAACGTGCTTATGCTGAACAGCAAGCAGCAGAAGGCGGTGATGCAGGAGCTAACCCTGAAGCTGCGGATAGTAATGATTCAGCAGATGATAATGTTGTCGATGCTGAGTTTGAAGAAGTTGAAGACGAGAAAAAATAATCGTATAAAAGCTTTTCAATAGCAGCATAATTACAATAAATCAGCCCGGAGATGAATATTCTTCTCCGGGCTATTTGCGTATTAGCATTATGCAAAATGCACATAAAATAGAAATTTAAAAAGAGTATAGGCATGGCAGATAAACGAGATTATTACGAAGTACTGGGTGTTTCAAAAAATGCTGATGAGGCTGAATTAAAAAAAGCCTATCGTCGTTTGGCAATGAAACACCACCCTGATCGTAATGAAGGTGATGAGAAAGCCGAGGAAAAGTTTAAAGAAGCAAAAGAAGCACATGTTATTTTATCTGATCCGCAAAAACGTGCTGCTTATGACCAATTTGGCCATGCCGGTGTAGATACCAGTGCTGCAGGTGGCGGTGCAGGTGGTGCCGGGTTTGGTGACATTTTTGATAGTGTCTTTGGTGATATTTTTGGTGGTGGTGGTGGCGGTGGACGTGGTGGTAATCGTGTCTATCGCGGTGCAGATTTACGCTATAACCTTGAACTGTCTTTGGAAGATGCCGTTGCTGGAACAACAGTAAAAATTCGTGTCCCGAAAATGATAGTCTGTGAGAGCTGTAAAGGTTCTGGCGCCAAGAAAGGCAGTTCCCCGGTAAGCTGCCCAACCTGTGCCGGACATGGGCAGGTCAGAATGCAACAGGGCTTTTTTTCTGTTCAACAAGCCTGTCCGCAGTGTCGCGGCCAAGGGAAGATAATTAGTGATCCATGTGGTCCTTGTCGAGGCGAGGGCCGAGTCAGGGATAGTAAGACCATTTCAGTGAAGGTACCGGAAGGTGTTGATAATGGTGACCGGATTCGTCTTTCTGGTGAAGGCGAGGCTGGTGAAAATAATGGTCCTGCAGGTGATTTATATGTACAT
>Ga0209305_1001503_pt1 | contig 14852 bp, 7 predicted proteins | sample COGITO_mtgs_1103_FD_184792 | JGI IMG/M metagenome (GOLD analysis project Ga0209305, IMG submission 184792) | Pelagic marine microbial communities from North Sea - COGITO_mtgs_110321 (SPAdes) (version 2) | ecosystem: Environmental > Aquatic > Marine > Epipelagic ...
GCGGACATGGACGAGTCCGAGTTGGAAATCGCGAAAAGTACGCCGAGCTTCCAGTTAATTCCAGGACAGGAGCCAATCTTACAAGCGTAAACGTTTCTTCGTTATTCAATAATTAATTAAATCACTATTATCAATCACATTTCAAACTTGACTACTACTCGCGTAACTACTGCTACTTCTTCTTCTTCTTCTTCTCGCTTCCTTGATTCGCGCGTTGTTCTTGCACTCTCAACAGCTGTACTCCGCACTTCTCGCACGACGGCGTCGTCAACCAAATCTCGGCGTTTGGCGTCGCGACTTCTGATTGTGGCATCGCCGCGTAACACCGATCGCACTCTACCGAAGCGTCGTCGTCCAACTCACGCAAATCTAACTTCAAATCCTCTGAGCTAATCGATGGATCTAGAACTGAAAACTCCTTCATCGCGTTCGACTGCTGGTTCTCCTCTTGGTACTCTCGCACGTACTCGTCGTGGTTTATTTTCTCAACCTCCGGTTCGATCTTTTTCTCTTTCGATTTAAAAGTCTTGATCTCCTTTTCGGCCAAGTACTCGTCCACGACTTCCGGACCGCCTCTTAAGTCTATTTCGTCCCCATCGTCGTCGTCTGAATCGTCGTCATCGTTCGTTGACGGGGTCTTAGTATGGCTGTCCAAGAGCGTCTCCACCGCCTGAATCGGGTGTTCGAATTCGTCACTCGGGAAGATGAACGGCGATCGATGGTTGCGGGAGACGCCGCCGTACTGTTCTTTCAAACACATCTTATACTTGAACCCTGGCGACGCCGCCGATTTTTCTCCTGTTGTAGCTAACGCGTTCCCTTCTTTACTATTAATACTACGATTGCTTTTTCTACCCAACCGCGCGTCTTTCGGATCGTCAATCAAACACAACTCGTGCGTTTGGCGCATGTCCATGATAGTTGCCGTAAACGAGCTCTTGCCGGTTCCGATAAAATCCACCATCATCGAACACGTCGCCTTGTCGATGTAAATCGCTTTGCTCTTGTCCGGTTCGTTCCGGTGCATGGACCACTCAACGCGTAAACCGCCGATTTCGTGCAACATGCCTCGCAAAGTGTTCACCGCGACGCGACCGTCGTACCGTTTGTCGTCCGGGTACACCTCCGGGTCGTTCGTCAACAACAAAACGGTTTTCAATTTCGAAGCTTCTGCTCTGTGAATGATTCTTTCCGCGGCGTAGCTGACGTTTTTGACGAAATCGTTGCCTATTCTCTTCCACAAGAAATCCTCTTGGCGCCAGTGGACGCACAACGTGTCGCTCGGTTCAATCTTTAACTTTTCAATCTCTTTGTTCGCTTCTTCGTAGATTTCATCGTTCAAGTTCCCGTTCGAATAGCACGGTTCGATGCTGCTAAACGCTAATAAGTTTCTCGCCCGTCGTCTGTTGGCGTTCGAGTTTGCGTTTTCGTTCCACGCCTCGCGAAAAGTCTCCTCGGAAAGTTGATGTTCCGCTTGCAACTGCTGCTGTCTAATTTGTTGTTCTCGAGCTAAAAACATATCTCTGCGCGGTATGTTTTGTTGATTGACGGCGCGTCCGAGCGTTTCACCAGTTGGCAATAACCCAAAGGTACTGATGTCGTTGTTTTTGTCGTGGCGGTCCTTGTTAAAATTCTTCTCTTTCGCTTCGGCTGCTTTCTTCGCTCTCGCCGCGTCTCGCTCCCTTCGCCTCTTCTCCACGGCTTCATCCGCCCACCCTAACTTCTCCGTCTCGCCTTTCACGTATCTTTGCGCCTCTTTCTGCCACACGTTCGGATACTTCTTCCCGGTCTTTGGATCCACCGGCTCGAAATCGTACATCCCGGCGAAATAAATCTCCTTCCCGGGACCGGCGTTCTCTTTCGCTTCCTCTAAATTCGACGTCACCACTTTCCACTCAACTTTATACTTATGCTTCGGTATTAAATACTCCCCGAGACGGTGCTTCTCAATCTCGCACCACCCTTCGACGAGCTCGAAACACGGCATCCCGTTCACCGCGTCCGCGGTGATCCTCCTGCCTAAACTTTCCACGTTGAACGAATACGCCGGCGACGACAACGACGAATCATACGTATCGCCATCACCCCCATCCATCGCGAGAACCGCACTCTTACTGTTACACGAACGTAAACTCCTCTCGTCGAAATACTCCATCGGGTTCATCGTTGGAAATTGCTCTTCGTCCCCCGGTTTTCGTTTACACGCCGGAACGTGCAAGGTGTCCACCCTCAATTTTTCCGCCAGCCATCGCGCTTTGACGAGGCAGTTTTCGCAGTTTGACGCGCCCCCGAACGAGCCGTAATACATGTGCACTTCCTGGTTATCGTATTCATCGTTCTGTGAAGGGTTGAACTGTTTCGCGAAGCCGAGCTCGCCGTTATCCTCCGTCAAAGCTTCCTCGGCGTTGACTTCAAAGCGAACATTGGAAACGGAAACGGAAAGGAAAAGGAGGAAAAAGATGCGCGATGATGATGCTCTCATGCGTCGCGTGGTCGAGCAAAAGGACAAAAAAGACTCAATCTCTCTCGTTTTGATCAAATGGCAGGGTTCGATGTCATCGTTTCTTCGTAAACGTGGCGCGTATGTGTTGCGTTCTTTTCTGAAGATTTTGAGGCATTTTAAGCCGCGGGGTGTGTCTCTTTCTTAGGGTGTGAAGCCGCGCTCGTGCTTAATACGTACGATGCTACCGTTACTATTACAACTACTCGTTTACTATTATTCTCAAGCGTTCTCGCTCGTGCCGTAGGTGGTGTTCTTTTTCCCTCGAGCGAGGGTGTGACTCTTCGTCTTCTCGTCGTCGTTCTTGGCCAAGAGGGTCTCTTTTTGCGCCTCTTCGACGGTCGATTTTCCGTCCAGAGGAGTGCGCTCGCCGGAGGAGGAGGGAGTATTACTATTGCTCGTCGCGGTGGTTCCCCAGTTTTCCATTTCTGGGTGGATGCACTGGGCGATTTCCATCAAGATGAGCGCGATGCAGGAAACGAAACAGAACACCGAGGTGTACTTTAATAAGTTGGTCACGTCGTGGCCAAAGACGGTGAACTTTGCCGGGGTGAGCAAACCGCCGCCGTTGGGGAGGACGAGGACGTAATCGGGCATCAAGTAGACGTCACCTTCGGAGCCTTGGATTTCGGACCATCGCTTATCGCTGCCTTCGGCGCAACTGGTTCCATCGGTTAACGGGTAGTTTTGCTCGGAGTATAAACCGCAGGCGCCGTAGGCGCCGCCTTCGGTTAATTCCATGGCGATTCGCGCGTAGCCGTCCTCTCCCCAATCGACGCCGTAGGAGTTTTTGATCAACCAGTACGGTTTCTTGGCGGCTTCGTCCATGCCCCAACCGACGATAACTGCGGCGTGGTTGATTGCGGTGACCGAATCCGTCGAAGCGGGAGGGCAATCGGCGACTTGGACTAAACCTCCGCCGTATAATTGTAACGGTTTGACGTTCAATCCAACCGCGATGGGTTGTTGCTTCACCGCGCGCATTAAAGCCAAAATGGTATCTTTGCCTTCTAACGGCGCGATTTCGCAGTACCCGTCGATACCAATTCCTTTCGGTTTCGGAGCCTGCGCCTCGGGGAGTATTTCCCCGTTCGAACCTAAGTTGGACGGTAACGGACACTCTTCCGCGGACGTTATGTCGGTGCTGAAATCTCTCGAGCGCAAGATGCCGTCGCGCTGGACGCCGATCCACGCGTACGCGGTCGCCATGTTACCCGTGTGACACCCGGAATCGAGCGTATCGCAAGATAACAAGTGATACGGGGACAAATCCGGTCGAGTACCGGTGTTGATTGCTTTTGAATCTGCGATGACTTGTACCGTTGAATACGCCCAGCACCCGGAACACGCGCCTTGCGAATACACCGGACCAATATCGATTTTGTTTCGCCAATCGAAATGTTTCTTGAACGTCGTCGTGTTCGCAGTTGGATCGTTGAACTCGTGAATTTGGACGTCGATGACGTTGTTTGACGCCTCGTCGTCTTCGGCTTCCTCGTCGGATGATTCGTTCTTCTCGTTTTGAAAGTTGAACTTATCGACGACTTTTTTCTTCAAGTTTTCATCCTTGGTGATCTCGCCGAGTTGAGGGAGCTCGCGCGCGATGCCTTGCTTGGCGTTCTTCAACTTGTTCGCTTTGCGAGCTTTCTTGATCTCGTCCGGGGTCATTTTCTTCGCGCGTTCTTCTTGTTCTTTGCGTTGCTCTTTCGAGAGGTGCTTTCTGGTGCTTGTCTTTTTTTCTTCGTCCCGTTCTTCTTTCTCTCCTACTTCCGCCTCCGAAACTTCTTCTCCTTCTTGGACGACGACGACGGTTTTCTTGTTCTTATTCGACGACATCGCGTTGGAAGCTTTCTTCTTGAAAGAAGAAGAAGAAGAAGAAGACGTTTCGGAAGAGGAGGAAGTCACATTTTCCCCTTCCTCCTCCATTTCCTCCTCTTCTCCGGCTTCCTTCTTTGGTCGTTGATCTTCTTCGTCCTCGTCTTCTTTCGAGGCGAATTCCTCTTTCGTCACCGAATCGGTCGTCGTCGTCGTCGTCGTTTTGTCTTCCCCCTTTTTGTTCGCGACGACGGAAACATCTTCCTCGTTTTCTACCGAAACTACTGCTTCTTTGTTCGCGAACAATCCGTGATGGTTGTGTTTGCCAAACTTTCTCGAACCGCCTTTCGCAGACGCCTCGGCGGCGATTTTATCCTTCTTAGCTTTACTCGCCTTTCTGTGTTCTCTCTCGGCTTTATCCTCTTGATGTTCTTTTGGCACGTACGTCGCGTGCGTGTCTTCGAACTCATCTTGCGTCAAATCCGCGAATCGCGTGATGCCTTTGCGCATGTGCGATCCTCGTTTCTTGGCTAGTCTATTTTGCTCGTCGATTTCCTTCACGTTGGCGAGGAACACGTCCTGCTTTCGAAACGCAACTTCGCAAGGCCACTGTGAATCGTCGTCGTCGCCGCAATACTCGGACCTTTTGTCGTATTTAAACGCATATTTCACGAATTCCGGATCTAACGTCGCGTCTTCGATGTCACTCAGGGAAAATTTCTTCACCCCGGCGGCGTTTTGCATCTTCTTCGGGATGATAACTCTCGCGTTGACCGCCTCGCGTTCTTTTTCTGGGAACTGTCTGGATAAAATGTTCTCCGTCTTCTTAGTCGTTTCGATAGAACCACCACCAACTTCGCGAACGGCACTTTCGATGGTTTCGTTTTCGTTCGCGTCGTCGATGATTGCTTGTTTCAACTCCTCCAGCGTCGGTCCGGATTGGTCTTTCTCGTCGTCTACTTCCTCGACAACTTTACCGAAAATACCCTTCTTAGAAGAAGAAGAAGAAGAAGAAGAACCGCTTTGATTATCTTTTATCTTCTCCTCAGAGCTTTGTCCTAAACTGGCAATCGCGTACGACCCAGCCGTCAACTTCTTCATCTCCTTCGTGGCGACCACGTTGTTCTTCTCGCTCGAGTCTTCAAAATCCTCTTCCATCTCTTCCTCCTCCTCCGCGTTCTTCTTGTCTCTCCAAAAAGGCAGCTGGTTTTTCAAAGTCGTCACCTCCTCGCTTTTCCTCATCCCGTTCTCGCTCATCAATCTCTCGTATTCACTCTTCGTCAAATCCGCGAACTGATTATCCACGCTCAGCTCTAACTTTGTCTCCGTCGGCCACCCTCGCTCGACGGCTTCGTTGTGCCTTTCCACCCGTCTGAGGTTTTCCAGATAAATCCGCTCCCGCGCGAACGATTGAGGACACAACCTAAACTTTTCCGACGACGACGATGGAGCATCCGCAGCAAACGCCTCCTCCGTCTCGTCATCTTTCCCGCCGCAATACGCGCTCGCTCGTTCCGGGAACTTACGAAGCCAATCCTCGAAGCGACTGTCCAATCGATGCTGCTCTCGTGCATTGCTCCTCAATTCTCCGTCGTTCCTCCTCCTCGACGAAAATGCTGACGACGATGGCAAAAGGTCTCGCTCGTCGTCGTCTTCCTTCCGCTTTTCCTCCGTCATTTTTTCCTCCGCTTCTTCAACCTTCAAAATGTGGTCCAGAATGGCCTCGTGCCTTCGAATGTCCACGCTTTCATCCCTCGCGCTCTCGTCGAACGATTTCGGCGTTTCGAGGTACGCGAACGCGTCGCGATGCGCATCAAACTCATCTTTATCATCACTCTCGTTTGAATCGTCGCTCAGTTGAGGAAACGGAGCGGTGGTTTTACCGCCGGAGAGGATTTTATTCGCCAGATCCCGCGCATCCATTCCACGCGGCTCCTCTCCTGGGGGGAAATGTGACGATGATCCTTCTTCCTCTTCTCGCGCATCATCATCAAAGAGGGCTGAAACAAAAGAGCAATATAAAACGAGACAAAGTATAGCGAGCATTCCTTTGGTGTTGTCGCGTCTTTTCGTCGTCGTCGTCATCTCTTCTTCTTCGTCTCGTTCTCCTCTGCAATGAGGAGAAAAACACTTACCGCGGGGGGAGAATTTTACAAGTAAAAAGTTTTTAGGGTTTCTAAACCCTAATAAGAAGCTTGGAAGTTCTTTGAAGAAACAAAAGCGCGGAAAGAAAGGAAAGTGAAATAAGACTTCGACGACGCACACGCGCAGCCTTAGCAAAGACGCGCATGCACACACACGCGGCAGTACACTTTACCGCGGTACAAAACCACTCAATGTGTGTATTCTCTTCGCGTAAATTTTTTTTTTATTATTATTACGCGTATTTATAACAAAACGACCAAACCAACATCCTCTGCGGTCTTCGCGCTTTCAAAACCGCCGAAGAAGAGTCTCGCGAAACATTTCGAGGCGTACGGTGCCGCGACTTTCTCGTACGCTCTGACCGCATCCTTGAACGCTTCTTTCTTCTTCTCCGTGCTCGATGTTAACTCGTTCTTTTCTCTGTTCTTCAAACTCTTTTGACCGCTTTCGAATGTTTTTCGCAAACTCTTCGCAAACGGTTTCTTACAGCGTCTTAATTTGGGAGTTAACAAACGAACTTCGTTAAACGCCGCGACGATGCCGTTGACGAAAGCCGCAACTGGGGCGTGTTCTAAGAGAGATTGCGGCGGAGAGTATTCACTGTTCGCATCTTTATTATTATTTCCGTCGTCGTTCTCTGTTGTCGTTTCTCCTCCGGCTAAATACGTCGTCCAGCGGTGCGTGCTCAAGGACTTCTCGAACGCTTCCGAAGCGGCAACTAACGCGTCCTCGAATATTCGCAAGGCGTGCTTTTCAAACACTTCTCTCAGTAAAGGTCTCGTTTCCACGCCAACTCGAGCTAAGGAATTCCCGCAGTACTCGCAGTGTTCAAAAACAGACGCCAACGCGCCGCCTTCGTCGACCCTTTGTAACGATTCGTCTAAAGCGTTCTTATACGATTCCGCTCTTTGCGAGGACCACGCGGAGAGCAAAATCGCCGACTCGTCCGCGGTTACGTCGCTATTACTATTACTCGTTGTTGTTGTTGTTGCTGATGATGCTCCTTCCGTCGCGCTGCTGCTATCGCCGTCGCTAAAGATGGCGCGATACTGCGTCACCACGTCAAACACGTGCACTCTGTGCACGTCCGTCAACTTCTTCGCTCGATCGTACGGCGCCAACCATCTCCTCACCTCCTCGCACGCGTTTCTCACGAACACTTCTCTCCTCGCCAAAAACGCTCTCCTCAGCGCGGTTTCGCTCTCAAAGTACCTCGACCTTCGCACGTGTCCCACGATCCTCAAACATTCCGGCAACTGAATCGGTTCTTGCAACCTCACCAATAACTTCTTCAACATCTTCTTATTCGTCATCCTCGCGCTTTCTCGCAAATCATCAATCACCGGAACGTCCGGTAAACTCGCTCTCAACCGTTCCGCGTACAGCTCTAAATCCAACGCCTCGTCGTACGCGCCGTTCCTCCCGCATTGCTCTTGCGTTTGCGGAATCTCTAAAATATCCGATATGTCCCCGGGTACGCGATTTAAAAGCTGTTGATTCACCGCTCTCGCTCTCGCCACGCTTTCCGCTCGGTTCGCAAAGTCTCTGCACGATTTCTTCAGCTCCGGTAACGCGTCCGCGACCGAGGATAAATCCGCCCTCGCTTTCTCCACTCGATCCCGGACCACGTCGTACGCGGAATGCGCGGCGATAAACGCTCGGTACTGTTTTATCGCCGCATCTTTTTGCTTCTTTTCCGTGCGTAACAGTTCCTGGCGCAAACGTTCCGGTTCCTGTCGTTTCCCAGAATAATAATAGTAGTCGCATCAGTATTCGTCGTTCGAGGGCAAACGCATTTTCATTTTCGTCGTCGTCAAAATCGAGAAGAGAGATGAAAAGCGCGCGCGCGTGCGCCTCCTCCTCGTCGGAATTTGCGAGAGTACGAACGCGCGCGTCTCCTCTCTCGATGCTTTTACATCTCCAAAACCGCTTTGAATTTGGAGATCGATTGTGAAATGGAAAAGGAAAGAGACCGATAACGATAACGAAGAAGAAGAAGTAAAAACGAACGGAAAAGAAGAAGAAACGAAAAAGCGCACCTTGGCCAAGCGATCGACGGAATAAGACAACACGTCCGTCAAGTACTGGTCGTCCTTGGTGGTGGTGTCGTCGTCCATTTTTCTGTGCGTGTTTTGTGTTTTTCTTCCTCTTTTGTTTGTACTCTAAAACCTACACCCTAAATATGTGATGCGTCTCTCTCTCTCTCTTTCTCTTTCTCTCGAGCGCGAGAAAACGACGCATCGAACGCACATCTTCTATTAAACAACACATTAGTTCTTTATATATATACACATGGAGTTCAAATTGTCTTAAAAAAGTTGTCTGTGCTATGTGTAGTAGTATTGTATAGATGGATGTATTGTATATAAAAAGCGCTTCTCTCTATTTCTTCTTCTCGATCGTCGTCGTTTTTGCCGAGTTCTCCTCTCCTTTTTCGTTTTATTTGTATTAAAGGAGAGAAGCCCAGCATCGCGTGGAAGTTTGCGAAGTTTTCGCGTTTTGGTTGGTGTCTTTCGTAGCGTCGGCGTTTGCGACGCTCCTCGCGGCGGTGATGATTTTGGTGTTTGTCGTCGTCGTCGTTTTCGAAGCGTTTCCGAATTTCGGGAAGCTTTTTTCGCAGGACGTTTCCGGTGCAGGCGCGATGTTTTTGTTCTTTTCTCTCGTCTTGTTTCGCGAAGGACTGCTGTTGGCGCTTTTGGATTTCTGGCGGTTTCGCGCGGAGGAGGAGGAGAAAGAGGAGGCGTCTTGTTGTTGTTGTTGTTGTTCGTCGCCAGCCCAGACGCCTTTCAAGGATGTTTGAGCCGCCTCTAAAGCGATTTGGACCTCGGAGTCGTCGAAAGTGACGCAAGGTGGTGCGCCGTCTTCGCTAAGAACCGAACCTGGCGGAGAGATTTTCTTGCTCGTCGTCGTCGTCGTCTTCTTCTCGGCAACTTTTCTTAGCGTGTCTAAACACACGGCGCCTTTCGGCCCCCAAGAAGGTTGTAAAGGTACCGATTTGCACCGAGCGGGAGACGAGTGACCTTTCGAGAGTTCTCGCTCGATATCGTCGCGTTCGTGCGCGAGCTTGTCGTTGACTAAAGCCGCCGCCGCGGCGGCGGCTTCTTCCGCTTTCGCTTTTTTCTTCTCCTTCGCGCCCCACATTTTACCAGTCTTCTTCATTTTTTTCTCCTCCGGCGACGGAGTGGACGGTTGCTCCTTCTTCGACAACAGGTCTCCGTTATCGATGCTCGATCGCGCTTGACGAGCGGCACCACCGCGAGCGACGTGGACCCACGCCACGGTTTCCACCATGGACGCGTTTTGGTCGCCGTTTCCCCCCGTGGTGATGGAGTTATCGGAGGACGATTTCAACGCCCGTTCGTGTTCGAGAGCGTCTCGAGACTGATGCTCCATGAGTTTCGCCGAAACGACGTTCACGTTGCTTCCCGCCGCGGGTTCCGCGTTCGTCGTATTTCTCGTCGGCGTATTTGCCGCGGACGACGAATTCGAGTTGCCACACGCGACTTTCCAATTCATCGATGGCACTCGAGCAGTTGGAATAGTCTTCGTCGTCGTCGTCGTCTTCGTCGTCGCCTGCGGTATCGGATTCGGCTTTGGTCGAACGTTCATCGAAGGTGTCTTTGTTCTCGCTTGCGGCGCGGGAACATTAACGACAGATCTCGGAACGACAACAGACGGCGCCGAAACCGTAGTAATTGGTTGTGGTACAGAATGCGGCGGTAGCGGCGGATGCGGCGGCGGCGGCGGCAGAGGCGGCGGCGGCATGGACGTCATTAAAGGTACGAAAGCAACGTTGCTACTTCGCGGCGGCGAGGACGGTAACGGCGGAGGTTGCGCGACAACGTTATTACTCATATTATTGCGTTTGTTCATCATCATCGCGCTGTTCAACGCCGCATTTTGTCGCTCAATCGCCAATCGTTGCATTTCGATGCCAAAGTTCAGGTGCTTGTGAATGGTTTCCAAGCAACCCGTGATGATATCTTTCGACTCTTCAATCGATGGCGGTATGGATGCCGTCTTGAACGCTGCCGCAGACATGTATTTATCCAAAGGCGATAACGGCGAGTGCGGCGGCATGCTTCCGCTCGAAGACGCCGTCGCGTTACTGTCCGACCCAAGCGACATCATCGACTTCGTATCGTCTCCGGAATACTCCGCGGAATCCGTGGTAGAATCACCCGTTTCCGATCGCGGCGGTGAAACAACCGGCGAGGACGCGTCCGAACCCGGCGGCGACATCGAATCACTCGACGATGATGACTTCGCTTTGTCGCGCGCGTTAGAAATCTCCACTCTCGCTTCAGCCGAGGATAGCGCTCTCGGCAAAGCGCTCGACGTGGCAGGTCCATCCCATCGACCCCAAAACAAACCTCTCTCCCCGTGCGCGTCCTTTTCTTCCTCGTCGAGCATTAGGCGAATCTTTTCCTCGTTATCTTCTTCGTTCGAAATCTTTTCTTTCCCGATCGGCGACTCTTTGGATTTACAAGGCGACTTCAGCGCCGCTAAATCGTCCGCGACGGAGTGCGAATGAAACGGCGAAGACGAACCGAGCGATGGTTTTCTCTTGTGTAAAGCGTTCGTCGCCTGCGGCGGCGAGGCAGGTGGCCCGGTAAACTTCTCGTCGTCGTCTCCGACGCAGCTCGCGAGCTTCCCACCTCGGTTCGCCAAGGCGACTTTGAAAAAATATTCGAACCCTCTCGTGATGTTTTCAGGTTCCGATTCCATCTCTAATCGTTTCAACCGTTCCGCGCCTAATCGGAACGCCGCTCGAACTCTCGCGAAGTTGCCCAACGAAACCGATCGCCCCAAGTTGTTCGTCTCGGATAGCGGATCTAAGATGTGCAAATGCTTCGCTCCAATCGCGCGTCGTCGAAACGGAGCTTTCTTGCCGTTCCCTATGTTTAACAAGACGTTCGCATCCGGTCGCGAATCTGGTCCGTACGACTTCAAAATCGTATCCACAAAGGTATCGTCCAATAAAGGATCTTCTTCCGCTTCTTCGTCATCCTTTTCTTCTCTTTCGTCGTCGTTGTTTTTGTTTTTATTTTTCTCGCTCTTGCTGCTGCTGCTAAACTCTCTCACGGAAACCTTGTCCAACTTCTCCACCGGAACGTCACCAAAGATGGTCACCGCGTGCGTTTCCCACGGAAAATCCGACACGTATTCAAAAAATATTCTCAAAACGTCCAACGGCGTCGCGATTTCTCTCTTCTTCGTTTTAGTCGCATCAGACTTTGACTCCTTTTTGTTAAATCTTCTCAAAGCGCAAATGATTAAAGTCTTCAACGCGTACGTGGACAACAACGCGTACGGCGCGCCCAATATCCGCGATTCGTAAAACGCCCACGCTTTCACAAGAATCACCGATCGTTTGAACAAATCGTTCTTCCCGATTTTCGCGTTCACTTCTTTTAAAAACGCCAGCGTGGCCAAGCCTCCGAATTGATTGGCGCTCACGTCGACGACGATGCCGTCGACGACGCACTTCAACAAACGCACGTCCGCGTGAATCACCACGATATCTTTCACCTCTAAGAGGTATTCTTCTTCTTCTTCTTCTTCGTGGTTTTCTTCTTGATTTCCTTCTTCTTGTTCTTCTTCTTGTTCTTCTTCTTCTTCTTTCGTTGTTGTTCTCGTCGCATTCTTCATCTTCTCTTTCTTCATCTCCATCTTCTTCGTCGTCGTCATCCTCATCGTCCGTTTCTTCTTCTCCTCGCGTTCCTTCCTCGCTATAAACGCGCTCAACCGTTCCGGCCACGACTGCGAATCCAAAACCTCGTGATCGCCTAATATGCACACGTCGATGTCCCCGTCCGGCAAGTACGTCCCAAACGGCACCGAACCAAACGCAGAAACCACGATGGTGTTCTTTTTCTCGTTCACTCCCTCTCCCTCGAACTCTTTCTCGAAACACTCGCGGATTAACGACTCCATCTTCCGAAACACCATTCGTCGTCTCTTTTCCGATTGTTTCGACGGACGGAGCGAAGCGATCAACTCTTCCGTCAACGCTTCCAACAACGGAGAGGAGGAGGAAACGCCTCGCGCTCGATTCTTCTTCTTCTTCTTCTCAAGAGTCGTCGTTTCCGTCGCGCGAAACGCGTTCCCGCTGTTGGTTTTGTCAAAGTCTTCGTTTATTCTTGTTCTTCTTTCGTCTTCTCCTCCTCCCGTCGCGCGCCTTTCCTCCTCTTTGTCGTCTTCGATGCGCGCATCGTCGTCGTCCGATCGGCGCGACGAAATCATATCCAAAGCGCTTTCGTCGTCCTCGTCTTCTTCCTCTTCTCCTTCCGTCGCGATCTTCGCCTCTCGAGCCGTGGTGGTGGTGTTGGTATTCGAGGAGCAAAACGCGTTCGCGCGTTCGACGAACGACGGTAATCGTCGGCCTAACATGTTCTGCGATGTGCGCGCAAACGCGCGCCGTTCTCGCCGGCGACGCGAGGACGACGTTTCTCTCAGATAAGAAGAAGAAGAAGAAGAAGAAGGTTGGGGAAACGAATTTCCAATCTCTCTCTCTCTCTCTCTCTAGGAGCTTTCTCTCTCACTCTCTCGCGAGTAGCTCTCTCTCTCGTCGCTGTAAGTCGTTTGCGGTTATATGAGTCGTGCTGTGCGTTTTATGGTATCGCGCGCGGGAACGCGGCGTTGTTATATATCTCTTCTTTGTGTTGGTGTGTTGTTGGTGGTAAGAAGCAAAGGAAAATATCGTAAAAGTCGCGAGAGTGTGCGTTTGAGAAAAATCTGCGCTTCTTCTCGAACGCCACCTTCACCACCAAGAACAAAAGACAGATTTGAAGAAAAAGATTCAAGAGAGATGAGAGCTTTGCTTTTGTGTGTGGCAGTACATATAGCTCTTCTTCTATATAAAGGGAAAAAAAGCACCTTCACCACTACCAAAGAGAAAGCACACGTACGACGCAAAAGCAAACGCTCAACACCACCAAACACAGTCACTCAAACGGTACACCACGAAAGAGCATTCAAGAGTATTCTTCGCGAAAGAGAACGCCAGAGAGAGAGAGAGACAAAGCGTCGAACGCGCGCTCGCCCCACAGTACAGTCGTTTTAGAGGAGCAAAATTCTACCTTTTTTTCACGAAAAAAAGTAACAAAAAAGGACGCGGAGAGACGTGCCTTTTCCTCATTGTTCTCCACGCGTTTCGAAAGGTTTATCACACATACTAAACACACACACACGCACTCGTAAACGAAAACAAACGATACTAAACATGAACACCGCACCGCCTTCTTCATCCAACACATCGAAGAATTACGTGTCCATCGAGGACATGGAATGCGCGACTTTGTTGCCCCGTAAAGATGATTCGATGATTGGAAAAAAGAATCAATCCAATGTGTCGCTGAAGAACGTGGCGTACGGTCTCGGGATCGTCGCGTTGGCGTGCTCGGGCTCGTTCGTCGCCGGGAGGTCTGCCGCGCAATATAAGTTATCCGGTGGTACTTCTCAACTCGGCGTGGCGAGATTAGGTTCGAAAGCGTCTTCGGTGAAGCATTCCACCGCGCACAGCGCAGCCGCGGCCAAAAAAGCCAAGACTTCTCTGGCGAACGTCGGCGAAGACGAAGACGACAAAGCGTCTTCCGTCGAAGAAACCACACAACCGGCGGATCCAGACACCATGTCCAAAGAGGAAATGGCCGAGGAAATCAAACAACTGAGAGGGTACATGACCTCCTTAGTCGGCGACGAGGATCGAGAGGTATAAAACGTTTCGTGTTTCTTTTTCCACTTTTGGGTGATCTCTTTGGTCTCGAATGCGCTTCGAGAGTCGACCTCGCGGGATCGAAGGAAGAGGAACATTTTTATTCGACGATGATTCAAGTAGTATTATATCCGTTTGTTTGTTGTTGAGTACTCACGCGAATCGTTTTTTGTTTTCTCTCTTTTTTTAATGATCTCGCAACAACAACAACAGGAGGGAAAGAAGAAGAAGTCCTCGAAGAAGACGTCGTCTTCGTCCGAGACGGAGGAGGTCGAGCCGACGGAAGAAGACGTCGTCGAAGAAGAAGGTGAAGAAGCAAAAGAGGAGGAGGAAAAACCGGCGGCTGAAACCAAGAAGTCTTCCAAGAAGTCTTCCAAGAAGAAGTCTGAGGACGCGGAAGAAGAAACGCCCGTGGAGGAAGAGGGTTCGTCGGAGGAAGAGGAAACGATGCCGGAGGAAGAGGAAGAGACTTTGACGGGAGAAGACGATTTGCCGGCTGATGAGGATCCAACCATGGATGAAGAAGACACTTCTTCGGTGGAAAAGAAGTCCAAGAAACACTCTTCCAAGAAGAAGGCGACAGCGACTGATGAAGATGTCGTCGATGCGGAAGACCCGGCGGCGGCTGTTGACGAAGAAGAGGAACAATCCGTCGACGAGACCGCGGAGGAGGAC
>Ga0209305_1001504_pt1 | contig 14847 bp, 9 predicted proteins | sample COGITO_mtgs_1103_FD_184792 | JGI IMG/M metagenome (GOLD analysis project Ga0209305, IMG submission 184792) | Pelagic marine microbial communities from North Sea - COGITO_mtgs_110321 (SPAdes) (version 2) | ecosystem: Environmental > Aquatic > Marine > Epipelagic ...
GACGACTTCATGCTCTCGCAAAAGCTGAAACGAGATTTCACGTCTTCCTCACTCATGACACCAAAGTACTCGATAACTGTGTTGTTGTTGTTGTTGTTGTTGTTGTTGTTGTTGTTGTTGTTGTTGTTATCGTCGAAACGCTTCTTCGCTCGTCGCGCTTTGGGTTTCGTCCCGTCTTTAACGTTGATCTCCGGTTTGCCGTAATAATTGAACACGTCTTGCATTTTTCTTTTTAACGCGCCTTTCATGTGAAAGACGCTCGTTTTCGTCGTCGCTGGACATCCAACGTTTTTGCGGCCACTGATCAATCGTTTGACCGGGAATGTTTGCGGCGGATTTGCATTGAATAAAAAGCAAGGGTAGAAACGCGCGGACACGTGCCGACAGCGGAATCCTTTCTCTTCTTCGTTTATACTGTCAACGACGTATCGAATAGGGGCAGACGCATCCACGAATTTACCTCTGTCGCCGGTTTTGCGGTTTTTGAAGCGTTTAAACCGTCGGGCGAGCCAGTTGGCCACGTCTTGTTCCCAGAAAAACTGAGTTGAGTCGGCCCGCATGTTTGGTCTTTCCGTGTAAAAAAACCACTCGTACGCGTGTAAAAAAACCACTCGTACGCGTGGACGAAATAGGCGGAGAGTAAAGCAGCTTCCGCGATGCGCTCGGCGTTGACAAAACGCACGCCAAAATTGATCGGCCATTTCTTATTCGCGCCAGACGACCCATCTCTATACGTCCACGCCGCGCCGAACGTGTGCGGCACTTTCGTCTCTTCGTCCCGAAAGACGTTTTTTATCGATTTTGCGAAAATTACATCGGTCGAGTCCATGAAGACGATGTTGTCGCGCAAATGCTGCGGTTTTTGTTCAATTTCGTCAAATATGAACTGCTTCTCTGCCGTGGCCCTCAAATACGTCGTCCACCCTTTCGTTATTTGAGCAAACTCGTGTCTTCGCACCTCTAAAACTTCCGGGAAATTGTTCGTTAAGGGCGTAAAATCTGTCATCGTGTCCGTCAAAACAACTAATCGACACCTGTCGTGTTTATTAATGGCGCTCGTCAAAACCATCGTTATTCCATCTACTTGCGCCTGCGACAGTTCGTGTTCTTCGTTATTGGCAACGTGAAAGATCACAAACGTTATCTTGGCGTTTTTCATTTTCGTTTTCGACGGTTGTGCTTGCTGCGTTTTTGGCATTTCCTCCGCATCATCGTTGTCGTTGCTATCGCTATCACCCTCTCCTTCTTCTATTTCCTCAATAGTATTACTAAGATCATTGCTATCATCGTCATCAACACCAACGCTACCACCCCCACTGCTATTACTCCCTAAATAATAATACATCGCTTCCTTCTTGCTGTGCACGCACTTACATGGTCGCGTAGGTCCACTCCCCGTTTCCTCTAAAGCCTCTGCGATACTTCTCGGTATGTACACCGGAGGTACTTTAAACGGCGGCTTTGGCGCCGTCTCCGCGTCGTACTTTCCCGGAACGTTTTCCCGCTCGTCTGGTCGTTTTCTATTTCTTTTTGATGTCCTTTTTGTTATCATTGTTGTTGTTATCACAGGAGGAGACGACCGTTCATCTTCGTCGTTCTCTTCTTCGTCTTCTGTTCTCGTCGCTCCTCTTTTGCTGTCCTCTGTTTTCTCTTCTAGTTCTTTTTCTTCTTCTCGAAAGCTTTCCTCCGCCGATGGAGTCGCGGTCGCCTCAACATTCTCCTCTTTCGCCCCGATACGCATCGCATCATCTGCATTCTCGTAAGTGTTCTTCGTGACATCATCATCACCATCGTCCCTTCCTCCAACACCTACCACTCGTCCTCCCACGTCGTCGTCCTGGGAAGGTGAGAACGTGCTCGCGCGATGATACGTGAACACCACACATAAGAAAAGAATGCACAGAAGACAGATGAAGATGGAAACTTTCCTTCGTCTTCCTCCTCCTCTTTCTCCTCCTCTTTCTCCTCCCGTTATTCCTGGTATCGTCGTTGACGATGATGATGTCTTCATCGCGACATTATTGGATTCACATGTAAGAAGAGTCTCTCTCTTTGCAAATTTTTTTTGAGAAAAGGTGTTTGTTGTGTGAGAAAAAGAACGGAGGATGACAAAAAACACACAAAACTGCAAAAAAAGTGTAACTCTTATATGCACAAACGAAGATGATGATGATGATGTTTTACCGTCGCCAACCCAGCCGCCGCGCGTTCGTGGAGTCTATCATCGCTACTACTACTATTACTACTTCTATAACTACCAGAGCGAGAGATGGTGTTGCGGGATTAGTATTGAACAACAACAACAACAACAACTACAACGACAACACGAAAAGCAGCACGAGCGGTATACTCCTCATCAACAGACGAGGCATAGCTGGACACAGCAACAACAACCGACAACAACAACAACAAAATCAACAACAAAATAATTCTCAGAATCAGATGGAAACGTACGTCGGAGGGAACCGAGCGAGAGTGATTCCATCGCACCAACTGACTTTGGCGCAAACCACGAACCCTCTGTTATACCGAAAGCTCATTCGAAAGCTCATGCCGGGGGTGCCGTTATCGAAACCAGGTGAAAGACAAACGGTGGCTTTGGAGGATTTCATGAAAGAGTTTCAAGTGTTGCACGTGAATAGAGGCGCGGCGGGAGGGATGTCTTCATCGTCGCCATCTTCCTCCGCGACGGCGAGAGGTGGAAGAGGAGGAGACGAACGAGATTTATTGGTGATGAGTAAAGGCGCGAAATTGGTAGGTGCGAGGAAAAGAACGGCGAGGTTTTTTTCACCAACGTTTGATGGTTCGTCGAATAGTACGAGCGTAGAAGGAGGTAATAGCGATGGTCGAGGAGGAGGAGGAGGAGAAGGAGGCGATCGGCAGCATCATAGCAAATCTATGTGGCAAAAATACCGCTTCTACGCCTTTATGCTCGGGTGCGCGTTGAGCTTTTATGCCTGGAGGCGATCGGCAGCATCATAGCAAATCTATGTGGCAAAAATACCGCTTCTACGCCTTTATGCTCGGGTGCGCGTTGAGCTTTTATGCCTACCGAGAGAGCGTCAAAGAGACAGAAAATCTAGAGAAGCAAAACTACACGACGGAAAAAGAGTACGAGATTGAAAATTGGTCCGGGACCAAAAAAGTAGTCGTAGACACGTTCACGCAACCGGAAACGACGGAAGCGTTAGAGGCGATTGTACGACATGCAAGTTTACGAGGGAAGAAAATACGACCGGTTGGCGCGGCGTTATCGCCAAACGGAGTGGCGTTTGAAAAAGAAGGCATGGTATCTTTAGCGTTGTTAGATAAGGTATTACACGTGGACGAAGAGAAGAAGCAAGTGACGGTACAACCCGGAGCGAGAGTATCTGATGTCACTGAAGCTTTGCGAAAATACAATTTGACGTTGCAAAACTACGCGAGCATTCGCGAACAGCAAATTGGCGGGTTCACGCAAGTCGGTGCGCACGGCACAGGGGCGAAAATTCCTCCCGTAGATGCAACCGTAGTTCGAATGAAATTGATAACACCGTCGAGAGGAGTGATCGAGCTTGGTGTGAAGGAAGGCGAAGAGGACAAAAAAGTCATCGATCCAACGTTTGAAGCCGCGAAAGTAGGTTTAGGTTCCTTAGGGGTCGCCTCGGAGATCACGTTACAGTGCGTCGACGCGTACCAATTAAAGGAAGATACGTTTACGACCACGCCCGAGCGAATAGAAAAGAATCACGAGACGTGGATACGATCGTATAAACACGTGCGGTACATGTGGATTCCGCATACAGATTGTGTTGTGGTGGTCGGATCGAATCCGATTGACTCGAAGAAAAAGAAAAGTTTGCCAGGCTTTGGCACAGTACTTTCCTATTTGACGACGCCAAACGAACACAAACAGAACAAATATCGCACCAAACCAATGATTGATTTGTTGAAAAAGTTAGACAAGGAGTCCGCGAAGAAAGCTGAACAAGAGAACGTCGGGTTCGGCGAACTTCGAGATTTGCTTTTGCGCATCGATCCGCTCAACGTGGACCACGTTAAAAAAGTAAATGCGGCAGAAGCGGAATTCTGGAAGCGTTCCCACGGCACTCGCGTGGATTGGAGCGATCAGATTCTCGGATTTGATTGTGGAGGACAGCAACACGTGTTAGAGGTTGCGTTTCCGTGTGGCACTTTAGAGGAAAAAGGTGAAAATTTGGTGTCGTCCGCGAACGCTGGTGTTTCTCATCCTTCTTCACTTCGAAAAGATTTACTTTTCATGCGCGATTTACGCAAAATGATCGCGGAGAACAACATTCCGGCGCACGCGCCGATCGAGCAACGTTGGACGAGTGGTAGTTCGAGTATAATGTCACCTTCCCACGGCGAAAAGGACTCTTTACACTCCTGGGTTGGGATTATCATGTACCTTCCGACGCAAGTCGAAGCCGAACGAGAGGAAATAACCGCGCGGTTCACTGAATACGGCGAACAAATGCGCGACGCTCTTGGCGACGAGTACTTACTCAAAACGCACTGGGCGAAAATTGAGCTGGAGAAGAATATGGTGCGTAGAAGTAAACAGGTCGAGCGCTTGAAAACCGCGTACGGTAAAGAAAACTTTCGAGCGTTTAGAGACCTTCGCAGAAAATTCGATCCGAAAGGCGTGTTAATGAACGAGCTCATAGAAGGGTTGTTTGAATCCAAATGATGATACGCGTTTGAGTAGTTTTAGCAGAGAATATATCATAGTATTAAGTTTGAATTAGATTGATGTAAATATTGTAAGGCAGCGTTGTCTAACTCCTTTATTTTGGATGTTTTTTTCGTGTTTTGCCTCATTTTTAACCTCCCCAATTGGTTTACAACAACAACTTCATTTGTGTAGCTACGAAAGAAGAAGAAGAAGACAAAAGAAGAGGAGCAACGCGATGGACGAAGAGGAGGACACGACAAACAAGATGCCGTCTCAAGATCTAGATTTATTCTTAAATGAGTACGTGGAACAATTATTCAGTCAAGAGCTCGACGTAAACGCGATCGGGTTACGAACCGAAGTGGAAGATGACGCTGCCGGCTCGTTCTTACGCGGTGGTGGTGGTGGTGGTGATGGTACGAATGTTACTAATACTACTAATACTACGAATGCGACGACCGCCACCACCACTGATGGAAGGAAACGAGAACGGAGTAACAACTCGACGAATGGAGACGAAAATAATAACGAAGAAGTGCAAAATGCAACAAAAAAGAAAGAAACGACGGTGTTGAAACAAAACGCGCACGCTCAACGACGATACCGAGAACGAATAAAACAGAAATCAGAAGAGATGGAAAATCAAGTGAAGGCTTTACAGGAGAAAGTACGAATGTTGGAAGCGGAGAAGGCGACGCAAGTGCCAATCAACCAACAGTTGTTGGAGCATAAAAACAACCTGTACGAGTCACAGTTGATGATGTTTAAAAGAGCTAGGAGAGCGGACATTGAAAGTTCGACGATGTCATCTGCAATGACGATGAACACGGCGCTGAATGGGGCGATGTCAAGTAAAAATAATCGCTATGAAGCTACAATGGGAGAGATGGTGATGTTGAACGGTATGCCGGAAGTTCCAAAACAGTTTACGCTTCCAGAAGGCATCGATTCTTTGGAAGAGTTCAAGAAACAATTTCCTGAGTTGAAGCATTCTATCAATGGCGTCGGCGATGTCACTGCGAAAACTGAAGACGGGGGATTAGAAGAAGAAGAAGTGATTGTTGATAACACTTTGGAAAGCTTGCATTACAAGTGGATGAACCAAATTTCCGTTTTGTCGCTCACGAATATTGAAGAGAAAACAAATAAGAAAGGCGGCAACGCTGACGATACCGCCGCTAAAAGTGAGGGAAATGATGAAGAACGCCCCCTCTCCGTGAAAGAAGCGAGCGTGGATTTGATTAATAAAATGGTCGATGAAACGTGCACTCTGTGCATGCACATTGGGAACGCTATCGGTAGAGATAACGCCAAAATAAGCTTCGATTATTACGATAACATGGGTTTTAGAAAAGATTTTGACGTGCTTGGAAAGGATGAAGATTCAAAAATGAAGTTTTATTCGAACGTTGTCGCAAATTTAGGTTTGAGCGAGCAACAGAAGCAGGCGCTGATCGCCGTGCACGATATCTCGAAGGCACAGTTCAGAAGACTGTTCGAAGCGAGGGCTCGAATCAACGATGGAATGAAGGAATTGTGCGCCAAAGGTAAGGAAAATACGAAGGACGGAGCTAAAGGGTTGATTCGTTGGCTCGCTGGAAGTTCAGAATCTTCTCGAGTCTTGATTTTAGAGTTACGATCGAACTTAGTCGACGAGAGAGCACTGGCGATGGACATTTCAATGGACGTTGTGCATAAAATTCTCGAGCCGAAGCAAGCTGCGAGATACTTGACAGAAATGTACCCAATGCACCACCATTCGGGTTTGGTTTTATGTAACGCTATATATAGACTGTGTAAATGATAAGAAGGCGAGTAAATTTTACGTTCATTTTACAATTATTGTACTACCAAGCCAAGTGCCCGCGCGACGTCTTTCTTCGACCGATATGACGAGCCGTCAGAACGATGATACGTCTTGTAAGGTGTCGCACTTTTTTTTTTGCATATCCTTGTCCATTTCTTTATCACCCAATCTTTTGCTTGTATCAAGTTGCCGCTTCCACCAAGTTCTTTGATGTACTCTCTCAGCGCTTGAACTCCATCTGCCACTTCTTCCGACTCCCACGCAATAGTGTCCTGTTCCTCCGCATCTTTTGCCTTCGTCGCATTTGCGGCCTTCTGTTTTTGTTTATTTGCCACCGCTTTCGGGCGCTGTTGATTGTTTTTGTCTTCTTCTTTCGTTTTCACCTTCCAAAACGAGTCATCGATTCTTCCTATTCTTGCTGCTTCTAATCTACTCGCGTACGTCACGTTGTTCACTTTGCCTTTCTTCCTCTTTGCAATGTGCTCTTTCTCCCTCTCTTTCCTCCTCTTCTCCATCCACGCTCTCTTCTCTTCTGCGAACGTTTCTCTTTCTACTTTTCTGCGCACGCTTTGAAACGCCATCACGTTTTCGTTGACTACTTTTGCCATCATCCGTTCGTCCAAAACGTTCACCGTTTTTTGGTCGAACCAATCTCTCCTCGCGTCTTCCTCGTCCTCGTTTTCATCCTCCTCCTCGTCGCGTCCATTGATTTTTTTCTTCTCGTTTTTGGTGGTGTTTGACTTGGACTTGGAACGAACAAGAGATGTCGTCAATTCGCGCAAGAACTTCAACACAATCTCTGGTTTCTTCCCTTTGAACTTCTCCAACGACTCTTGCGTGTCCGATAACTCTTTCAAATTCTTCCTCGTGCGAGATTCCATCAGCACGATCGCCCGTTCGATGTCTTTTCGTTTCCTCTGTCTTCTGTTTCCTATAAAAGAGGCGTTCGGGGTAGCATTGGACTCGTAGAGTAACCACTGCTCGAAATCGAACGAGTCGTCGTTCACGCCGAGAAGAGGATTTCTTCTATTCGTATCGTTGTTGGTGTTATTGTTATTATTATTATTATTATTATTCTCGTACTCGTCGTCGTTTCTTTCTTCTTCCTCCTCTTGTTCTTCTTCTTTCGACGATGATGAAAGCGGTGGTGGTTCTGGTGGTGACATCATCACATCATCCTCGTCTTCCTCCCTTCCCTTTTGTGATGAGCTGTGTGTCAGACTGTCAGACTGTGGCTTCTTTTCAAACTTTTGTTGTCCTCTAAAACACACATCACAAAAAAAATCAGAAGACACAAAAATAAAGAAGAGAACACCAAAAACGATGACTTCTTCTTCTTTGTCTTCTTCTTCTCTCCGGTTGAGTTTTAAAGTCTCCTCGAGGAGGAATCCTGGCCTTTGCTCATCTTTTGCTACGTCGTCGTCGTCGTCTTTATTGAAGACGAAAACGAGTCTCAAAGGAGCACGACGCGCGGCGGGGAAAAAAGTAATCTTCTTCTTGGCAGCAACGAAAGACGGCGATCGATGTTTGGATGATATCACTCTTAATAACATCAACAACAACAGACGACATTTCTTGACCTCCTCCGCGCTCGCTGCCCTCGCGGCTGGACTAAACTTGAACGCCGAGAACAACGCTGCGTTCGCTAAATTCAATCAGGACGACGACGAAGAAGAATGGATTGTTAACCCGAAACGGATTAAACTGGAAAACGAACCCGATGGATACAAGCCGAACGAAAACTGGACGGAGGCGAAGAAAGACGTGGAGATCGTGAGACCTCCTCCTGAACCGGTGAGAGATCCAAAAGACGTTTTTAAAAGCAACAGTAGTGCTAGTAGCAATAGTAGTAGTAGTTACGAACAACAAGAACCAGAAGAAGAAGAGAATGTGATTGAAATAGATATCGATTTGGTGGAGCCGGGATACGTCCCGGCCACGCAAAAAGAAGTGGACGAAAAGACGCTGAAACAAGCAGTTAATAACGCCAAAATTAAACAGTTCAATAACGCGCCGGATGATTTTCCAACGTTCATCAGAGAAGGATACGAGGTGAACGTGGTTACCCCGAGCGGCTTTAAAAAAACAGAGGACGGTTTAATGTATTATGATTTCGCTAAAGGAAGTGGGAAGTTGCCGGGGAAGGATCAAGAGGTTACATTTCATTACGTAGCGTATAACGAAAATGGTGGAGTTATCGATTCGACTTATAGAAAAAATGCGCCTGCAAAAGCCCGATTGGGCATTAAAGGAATGATTCCTGGCTTCGAGGAAGGGTTAAGCACGATGAAACCGGGCGGGAAAAGACGGATTGTCGTGCCTCCGGAATTGGGACCGCCGATTGGTCCTGCGACGTTTTTCTCCTCGAAACAGTGGGAGGTGTTTGACATCGAGTTGATCGATTCCAAGAGCTGTAGTCGAGAGGGAGGATTGCCGGGCGGGTTCGGTTCCTCCATCGTGTGCAATTAGATTTGAAGGATATATTGATTCGTTTGTAAAAAAATGCGAATTGTTTAGTTTCACGCATCGTCGTTCTTTGACTTGCTCTATGAGTAAAGGATTTTTATGTAAACGTTACTGTACGCTATTTATTGTGTTTTTTACTTCTTACCGCCGAAGAAACTTTTCTTCTTAGTAAGCTCTGGTGTGCCCTTATCCATCGATTCTTTCTTTAAGAAGCGCTCGCCGAATTTCAGACGCTCTTTGTAATCATGTTTCCAATGTTCGAAGCGAGATTGCAAAACCTTGAACTCTTTCTGCACGTCCATGCCGTCGACCCCGCTGATTTCACCCGCCGCAACTTCCCTGATGAATTCAACGTCATCGTCCAAGACGCGCGTCATTGAGTTAAACTCTCCTTTCATACCGTCCACAAATTGAATGACTCTCGAGGCTTGACCAGATGGGACTTTGTTCGCATGCGCGGAAGGCTTTTCCAAACGCGAAGGTTCTTGTTTGCCAGTCGGCGTCGAAGCGGACGGCGAACTCTGTTGATTTTGTTCATTTTGCATCATAGCAGCAACTAGCGCATCGTCCGCAGCGGTAATTTGCTCTCGTAACTCCTCTATTTGCCTCTCGAGCGCCATCTTTTCTTCCCTTTCGGCCTCCACAGATGCTCGCAACGCTTCGTTTTCGGCTTTAAGAGCCTTGACGAACGGATTGTTCAACGCGTCTACGTCCTCAGATAACGACGCCGCGGACGAATTTTCGCGATCTAGAGTGGATTCGGGAGAGTTATTGCGTTTGAGAGCGGCGGCAGCAGCATCCGTCTCTGCTTTTGCTTTTGCTTCTTCCTCTTCTCTCTTGCGCGCCGCCGCGGCAGCTTCTGCCTCCGCTTCCTTTCGAAGACGTTCTTTCTCCTCTTTTTCTCTCTTTTCTTCCTCCAGACGCATCTCGAGTTCGCGTCGCTCGCGCTCGGCGACACGCAATTGGACTCGCGCATTGAATGCTTTCTTTTTCGCTGCCATTTGAATCTTAAGCGCTGCTCTGTTCCGATCTCTTAAAGTGATGAACTCCTTTCGCTGTTTTGTGCCTTTCCAGCTCGCTTGCGCGATAATCGTCGCGGAACGGATGCGTTGGTACTCTTTGCGTTGCTTGAAACCTTTATACGAGGCCTGGATAATCTTTGAATAGTAAATCGCGTTCGATCGTGCATCTTCCAAGGCGCCTAAGACGCCTTGCTTGAAGAAAATTTTTGTGGTGCCAAACTTGACGTGCTCTTCGGCGTCAACGGAGAAATGCTCCAAAATCATCTTCGTGACAGTTTTACTGTCTACTCCGGAGGATTCAATAACATCTTTACCGACCAAGAAACCGAACCTGTGCGCAAAATCTTCGTAGAGCGAACGCGTCGGGTACCCAGCTTGAGCGATGCGAGTCGCCTCCAAAATACCAGCGCAAGCGCACTGGTGCAAAATGAGTTTTTGATCGGTTTCGGTTGGAACGAGGGAAGCGTTTGGCTTTACGCATCGAATGAAGTGCGGCTCGCACGAATTCAGCTTTTGAAGTAATCCACTCAACTGGTTGCGAAATTTTGTGCAAACGGTTGATTTCATTTTCGCTGATTTTGAGGCTTTCGTTACCATTGTTTCCATCGCGCGGTTGTGCAACGCTTCACCGATGTTTGTCTTCATAAACTCGAAAGTGTTATCTGTATACAAAGCCGTCGCCAAATCTAATGGTAACGCGTCTCTGTTCTTTTCGAGGAACCCTGCGCACTCGTACGTGACGCTCCCGGCGTAGTGAACGATATCAAACGAAGTCTCCGATGTTCCTTTCTTTCTCATGCACGAAAACTTTTCCATATTGGAGAGCTCGCTGACGATTTTCGCGTGGTACGTTTCATCCGTCGCGCCTGGGAAACTGGCCTGATCATCTAAAAGTGCAAACAAACCCATGGGTTTGTTTTCAATCACTTCGAGCGTAGAAGAGTTATCGACGAATTCGATTCTCGACCATTCGATGTTCTCTGTCTCGTAATCTTTCTGTTCCACTACGAATAAGTGATGGTTGAACATCTTCTGCATGGATTCGTTGGCATAGTTGATGCACAACTGTTCAAACGTGTTGTGTTGGAAGCTCTCAAAGCCGTAAATATCCAAAATATTCAAAGAAACCAAATCTTCGTCGTCTCTTTGCACGGCACCGTCGCGCGCGAAGGATTCGTTTATTTTGCTAACCAAATACTCGAACAACGCTTCGAACATGGCCTTCGCCAACGCGTCGCGCGCGTCATTCGCTTGCGTCAATGTCAAATCCGTTTCAATCTTCTCTCCACCAGCAGAAATAACACGCTTAATCAATGAACGCTCTAACGCCGCAGAATCCACCCCTAACAATTCACTCGTGTATTTCAAAGCGTCTTTTGTCTTTACAACAGCGGCGTCGTGACCAGATTCATTCAATGTGTCAAACTCGATGTTCCCGAGATGTAACACCGACGCGAGCGTTTGATAAATGTCGTCGATGGTTTTATCCGCGATACCAATCGCCTTCAACGCCTCCTTCGTCTCCTTGTGCTTGTTCTCGTCGTCGATTTCCACGCTCTTTTTGCTTTGAACGCCGAATCCGCCTAAATAGTTGAATCCCTCTTTCGCGTCGTCCAAGAACCACTTTTTCTTCTCTTCCTTAGACGCGCCGGCTAAGAGTTGGTAAAACACGTGGAACGATCGTTCTCTTTTCGAGTGGTGCACGACTCGAGACTTTTCCAAGAGATACGTCTCGATCATCGCCTGCGCTAACTTTCCGTTGGACTTTTTATCAAACTTGATGTCGATCAATTTACCAAATCGCGAAGAGTTCAAGTTTCTCGCCGTTTTTGCGTTCCCAAACGCCTCTAAAATCGGATTTGTCATTAACAAATCTCTCGAAACTGCGTTAAACATATCGATGTTGTGCTTCTCTTCGCCGTTGCTGCTACTATCGTGAGATGTCGTTGCGGCTAAAAACTTCATGATAAACTTGGTCGTTTCCGTTTTCCCAGACCCGGATTCTCCCGAAATCACAATCGCTTGATCCAATTGATTCTCCATCATCTGTTCGAACGCGTTCGAGGCGACTTGGAAACAATGTGGAGGTAGATCCTTTACAGATGAAGACGAAGTTACATCCCCTTCCGCGCCAGTCGTCGTCGAGGATGCCGTCGCTTTCACTCCGCTCGCCGCGTTCCTCGGCGAGTAAAAGTTCATCACTTCCCGGTCGTATTTACTCGGCAACGGCTCGCACGGATTCAACGCGATAAGAATAGGTCCAGCCTTAGAGTAGATTTCTCTCAACGACGAATTCTTACTTTTCTTGGTGTTTCTCATGAACCGGTCCTCTAAGAAATGAACGATCGATGGTGGATTCAAGTTGGTCAATCTCGCGACGTCCGAAAGCGACTCAATCAAGTTGGCTGGATTACCTGCGAAAATTCTCTTATACGACACGCCTTTTAGCAAAGTCGTTTCGCCGTCGGAAACGAACGCGTTTACATCCATGCACTCCCCTTGTTGATCGTTCTTTACAACCGTACCTCGCAAGAAAACCAATCCTTTTTCTCCACCACCTTCTTCGAATGAATCGTCGGCCCCGTTTTGTTGTTGCTGCGAAGATGTTTCATCGGTTTCTCCTCCTCCTCCTGTGGAACCATCATTATTATTCCTTTCTTTTAATAAAGCGCTCAAGACATCTTTCCCGATTGGTTTCTCCGGGCACACGGACGTTCGACAATCGATATAAATTGGTGCGTTGATTACCAACGAAGAGAGAATCGCCGGGTTATCGAAGCTCTCGATAGCCGCACTCATGGTGGTATAACACTACTCTTCCTTCCCGGCGGACGACTTTGATATACTCCTTTTGGGCACACGACCTTTACCTCTTCTCTGTCTTCTGTGGCGTTTCGAGGCGACGTTTGGCCTCGCCTCGTTTCTCCGCAAAGAAAGAGAAGAGGCCTTTTGGAAGGGAAGGAAAAAAGAGGAGGAAGAGGAGAGCTCTCCAAATTAGGGTATAGCATTTTGCAAATTTTTTCAGAGAGTTTCCCTTTCTCAACAAAAAAAAAAGGCAGCTTTCCTCCCTTCAACGAAAAGAAGAAGGAGGAAACTGCTGCTGAAGAAGAAGAGGTGCGCGTGGTGCAAAGCGGCGGCGCAACCTTGAACAAGAAACGTCCGCGAGAAGAAGAAGAAGACAAAGAAGAAGAAATCGAAAACGCGCCGGTGCTTTTCGAAACGCGTTTACCGCCACCTTTGGAAGAGGAAGAAAAGAGAAAGTCTGTCGCGAGAAAAAGATTTTTGAACAAGCAGCAGAAGAAGTTACTGATGAAGAGTAAAGGAAGAAGAAGAGAAGGAAGAGGTGACGACGAGGCTGAGGACGAGGAGAAGGACGACGACTACGAATTGCTGGAAGAAGAAGAGAGGAAAAGAAGAGACGTTTTAGCAAACGCGAAGAGAAACGGGGGCGGGTCTGGTCTAGGCATGTTCCTACCAAAACCAGCAGTAGCAGTGGATGCGGGAACGCTCGGTATTGGAGGCGATTTTCACGACGGTGGGGCATTTGGAGGTGGATTTGGAGGAGGAGGAGGAGGAACTCGCATAGACTTGCCCGGTGGAACGACGACGAAAAGAGCCGCCGCGGTAAAAACGCAAGACCGAGAACAAAACGAAACAACAACAACAACAACAGTAGCAGCAATTCCGACGATTCATCCCTCGCAGTTATACGAAGTAGACGACGATGGGAACTATATTCATCAAAAATTGATCGATTCTATGCAACAACAACAACATCCATCGACGGGAGGAAACGAGCAGGCGACAACTAAAGTTGAGAACAACAACATGAGTTTAGAAGATATGCTCGCAAAGTCCAACAAGATGGTTGAAATCACCCAAGATGACATACGAGGCTCGTATAATCCGTTATTGGCGAACGAGCGCGCAATTCAAAACACGAACGATATGGGTGGCTCGTTAGGGAAGGTTTCCGGAACGGCTCGAGCGAAGAATCAAGTGACTTCGTTAGTGCACGACGCGAGACAGGCGGAATTGAAACTAGCGCAACAACAAGGCATGCGCCACCGAACGATGGCAAAATCAAAGTACGGGTGGTAAGATGTGCACACCCACACGCGCAATAGAAATAGCTGAAGATAGATGTATTATTATTATCATTATTGTTCATTATTGCAAACAGCAAATGAGGCTTCTCGTTTAAAAGCTACCTTTTTGTTTTGTTTTATTTTTAACCTTGCAGCTGGTTTTCGATGATGGAAATAACCGTCTCCGCCGGTATCATCCCTTCTGTTCTCAACGCCGGCGACGCCGCATCTTTCGAAACGAAGACTATCGTGGGTAAACCTTCAATGCCAAGTTGCGTAGCTAACTCTGTCTCCTCGTCCGTGTCCACTTTGATGCATCGCACCGCCTCGCCGAGTTGTTCCTTCACTTTTTCCAACTCTGCGGACATCAACACGCACGGACCGCACCACGTGGCGTAAAAATCAATCACAAGCGGTGTCGACCTGTCCGCCATGGCCACTTCCAACTGTTCGGCGTTCATTTTCTCCACTAATCCAGCTTTTACTACGACTGATAATGATCCGCTTCTTTTTTGTTGTTGTTGCTTAGTATTGCGACGAGTTTGGTGGAAAGAAGAAGGTTGTTGATGACGAAACGCGAATAATTTCGACGACGCGGGAGGACAAGGAGCGCGACGAGAAGATGACGACGACGAAGTGGACGCGTAATGCGTGGATACTCTGGATTGCATCATCATCGTTGTTGTTGTTGTTGTTGTTGTTGTTGTTGAGTGTGTGTTTGTGTGTGTGTGTTGTGCGTTTTGTCTCTAAACAAATTATTCGCTTTGTGAGTGTGTAGTTTGTGCGCGA
>Ga0209305_1001512_pt1 | contig 14804 bp, 14 predicted proteins | sample COGITO_mtgs_1103_FD_184792 | JGI IMG/M metagenome (GOLD analysis project Ga0209305, IMG submission 184792) | Pelagic marine microbial communities from North Sea - COGITO_mtgs_110321 (SPAdes) (version 2) | ecosystem: Environmental > Aquatic > Marine > Epipelagic ...
CCCAGATGCTGTCAAGTTCGCCGACAGCAGATACACATTGCCTATTTTCTTTACCATGGGGCTACTTCCTTGTTGCTATTCGCTGTCATGCTTACACTCTTATAAATCGATTTTATAGAGTTATATTATTTATCTTTCTACGAGCTATCGAATAGAAATTAATAGCCCGTATTGTAAAAACTAATATTTCTTGGAACGCGCTCCCTATTGGGGAAAATAAAAATACTAGGCTTAACTAGATCACCATCAATTACCTCGATCCCCTCTCTATTTTTACCCGGGTAGGATGAAAAAATCCGCTGCCCTAATGTCATTCCTGCAAATGAATCTCCGCTTAAGTGGGGTATTTTCTGAATAGCAATACTAGGTTCACCTACCGAAATCCAAGATCCACCCTTAGCATCTACGCGAATATAATATTTACCATCAGCACTTAATCTTTGTTCATCCTTAGGATCAAAATTGCCTGGACGCTTATCTAATAGCTCACCACTGGCAAAATCATAGGTGAAAATTTCATTAAAAATCTCCATAGTCATGACTCGACCACCGTCTAATAAAAACCAGTGCCCCCAAATTCCATCATCGCGAAAACGTGACCCTATAAAATCATCTTTTCCGGTGGCTAAGTGATATTGTTTGACCGCACCTTTTGACGTTCTATAAAGCAAAGAGCCACTATCGGGCAGCCATTGAAAACTTGGCCAGCCCATGCTTCCCGTTAACTCAATAATCTTTTTAGTTTCAAGGTCTATTATTTTATTTTGATGGCCTAATTTTACAGCGATATAGCGGTTATTGGGTGAGCGTGGCATTGACCAACTAGTTCGAATCCCCCCTCCTCCCGTGCTGTATAATAATTCTGGACTTACTACTTCTCTTATATCGCTGCCGTCTAAGCGCATACTCCAGATGCCGATATCTTTGTAATCATTTAAGCCTGGTTTGGCCCATGTAAACTGCACTCGTGGAGTACTTAATACATAGGGGTCATCCCATACTTCAGTTTGATATTCATAATGAACTTCATACGAAGTTGACCACTTACTTTCTTTTATAAACTTAGGTGGAATCGGCTGACTACATCCCGCTAGCAGTAAAACTACCAGCAATAACACTGTATTTATCACGGTGCTTAACAATCTATTCATCAAGGTATTTTTCATTTTAAATTATCCAAAAAGAGCCTCAAGCCCCTCATCACGAAGTTGCGATGGTGAAGGTTGCTCACTCATTATTTCATCTTCTTCAGGCTGCGCTATTTCCGCTTTTAAAGAAGGCATGCATTTATGAAATCCACAGACGTCTAACAAGCACTGGAGATTAGCCGTTCTAAGCTAGGGGGATCATTCTAGGGAGTTTGTAGGTTCTTTAGCGCTTTCAACTTGGCAATAAACAAAGAAAGGGCTGTTTAGCTGGGGGGGGTTGTCGCCCAGTTATTTTTTGCATAGATCAATTCATCCATAATATTGTAACAATCACTACTCATTCCATAAGCTCAACATATTAGTATTCGAATACGTCAACTACAAGCGCGGCAGGTTCGATTTTTGAAGTAGTATGCAACTTTGCCGCGTATATGGGTATTTTTTGAGGGGTAAAATCAGCGCCTTTGCCATAGATCTATAGGCTCTATTTTAGCCGAGGCACAAGTTTGTTCTACGTTATTTTTACGAAGATGTGGCTGATTTAGAAATTTATTTAACTTCATTCTCTACGAATATTCTTAACTTATTTTCGTGAGACAACCAAGGCACTGGAAGTTGGATAGCATGATGATATAGAGAAAGCTGCTCTATGTAGAAGCCACCAATAATTGCAGTGGCTAGCCAACCCATACCGTTCATCTGAAAAGCGGTCTAGTCGAACTCCTTCCTCCACAACACTGTTGTTTGAACGACCATTCAACTGATAGACTCACGCGCCGATCTTAACCCTCAGCGAAGTAACATAATGAAGACATTAATCCTGCTATTTACTTTACTGCTTCCAGTCAGTTTATTGGCAAACGAGTGCAAACAGATTAACTTTGGCTCGGTCGCCTGGACCGACGTGCAGACCACTACAGCCACCGCCAGTGAGTTACTGAAGCGCCTCGGATATGAGGTTGATAGCCACCAATTGACAGTACCTGAGGTGTACCAGCAGCTTTCATCCGGCAAGCTCGACGTATTCCTGGGTAATTGGATGCCTACTATGGAACCGATTATTCAGCCTTATCTGAATAACCAAAGCATTAAAGTGTTAGGCAAAAATCTGACCGGCGCTAAATACACGCTAGCGGTACCAGCGTATGTGTACGACGCTGGGGTGCGTTCATTTGCCGATATTGTCCGTTTTAAAGATCAGTTTAAACACAAGCTTTATGGCATAGAAAAAGGCAACGATGGCAACGCCCTTTTGCTGGATGCCATTGCTAAAAATGATTTTTCCCTGGGTAACTTCTCACTGATTGAATTACCCGAGCGCTTAATGCTGCATCAGGTAAAACGCCACATCCGCGACGGTGACTGGATTGCATTTCTCGCCTGGGCACCCCACCCAATGAATGAGAATTTTGATATTCGTTACCTCGAAGGTGGCGATGCTTATTTTGGTCAAAATCTCGGTGGCTCCACTGTTTATACCAACGCTCGGGCTGATTTTCGTGCAGACTGCCCAAATGTTGCTAACCTACTCGACAACCTGAAGTTTTCACTGGAGATGGAAGGCGAAGTGATGAATATGATCTTGAGTGAATTTGTACCCGCGGATCGCGCCGTACGCGATTGGATGTTTCGTAATCCGAATGTGGTAGCACAATGGCTAGAAGGTATCACAAACCGTCAGGGACAGCCGGTGGATGCCGCTAAACTCGCAGCAGACATGCAACTGACATTCAGTAGATAACATAATCTCTGTTAATAAAACGCCTGCAAAAACGATCAGTAGGCCGAGTATTATCTCGGCCTACCGATAACAAAAACAAAAATTCCCGATAAACAGCAGCTAACCGAGCGAATAAACATAGATATTTTAACTGAACGGTTGTGGCTCTGGGTGTAACTGAATGCCAAACTTATTATTCACATCTGCTTGCACAGCTTGCTGAATATTAATTAAGTCTTGCTGTCTCGCGCCGGGCTTCAAGGTTAACACCAATGCTTGCTGATCGTGCATTTTGGCCAAGCCTAACGATTTACCTTTCCAGCCACACTGATCGATCAACCAACCTGCTGCAACTTTCACCCGTTTTTCACTTCCTTCAACATTACCTTGAGCAATGCCCTGCACTGCATATACTGGCATATTAGGAAACTTGTTTAATAATTCATCCGCTTGAGATTTTGGAATAATAGGATTAGTAAAGAATGAACCTGCATTTGGAATTTTAGCAGGATCTGGCAGCTTACTATTACGCACGCCAATCACCCAATCAGCCACTTGCTGTGCTGTCAGTGATTCAGCGCTCTTATCCATACAAGTCGCAACAAACTTCTCGGCCATTTGTTTTAACGGCGCATAGGAAGTTTGTGGTTTGAATACTTTTGATAACCTAAAAATGACTCGGGTAATTAAGAAATCATTTTTAAATTGGTTTTTGAAGATAGAATCACGATACGAAAAATCACATTGATCAGCAGTAAAAGCCATCCACTGGCCAGTCGATAGCTGCAAACCCCGAACTTCTTCAATACACTGGCCAACCTCAACACCATAAGCGCCGATATTCTGAATAGGTGATGCGCCAACAGTTCCGGGAATGAGCGCTAAGTTTTCTAAACCGTAAGCGCCCAGCTCGATGGATTTCAAAACCCACTGATGCCAATTCAAACCCGCATCAACCGCATAAGTTATCGAATCATCATTTTCCGATAACTTTTCCACACCCTCCATAGCACTTTGAACAACTAAACCGGTTACTTTAGGCTGCACGATCATATTACTGCCGCCGCCTAAAACCTTAATATTTAATTGTTGCTTATCAGCATAAGCCAATAAAGTTAATAATTCAGAAATGGATTTAAAGCGACTGAAGTACTCGGCCTTACCCGATAAGGAAAGGGTATTCAGTTTTGAAAGTTCAAAGTCAGAGATTGGCTTTACGGCTGATAGAATATTGGTTTGAGACTGCATTATTATTTCGACTTAATATTCAGCTTATTGTTCGATTTGATATCTAAAATTAATTGCTCACAAGCGTCCTCTACCATATCCAGAACGGCCGAAAAACCATCTTCGCCACCGTAATAAGGATCAGGAACTTCTGTTAAACCTTGAGCTTTTAACCTGGGCGTTGAATAAGCTTCAAGAAATAATTCTGGCATCGTCTTAACATCACCAGAAGGAACGATCCCCTTTAGATTTTCTAAATTTGAATAATCCATCGCCAAAACATAATCAAATTCTAAAAAGTCTTCTGCGACAGCTTGGCGCGCTCGTAGGTGAGATAGATCATAATCACGCTTTCTCGCAGCAAGCTGCGAACGTAGATCTGGCTCCTTTCCAACATGCCAAGCGGCCGTACCAGCGCTATCCACTTCGACAACATCCGATAAACCCGCCATCGCCAACTTGTGCTCAAGTACTCCATGAGCAGTTGGCGAACGACAGATATTACCTAAGCAAACAAATAAAACCTTGATCATTAGCGCTTAGCTTTTTCTAACTTTTCTTCTTCGCCCATTTGGCGAGCTTCTTGCTCTAGCATCACCGGCACACCATCGCGTATAGGAAAAGCTAAACCATCAAACGTGCATAATAATTCTTGCGCTTCTTTATCCAATTTTAATTGGCCCTTACAGTTTGGGCAAACCAACATCGCCGCTAATTGCTTATCCATTATTAATCCTCTTTATCACTAACATTTATTACTCTGAACAAGAGTCGCTAGATCATTTATTAATGTTGTTTCAATGTATGTATTTAAGCGGGCATTCACTTCGAGGTACCACATATTTACATCAGCAAATGCCGCGCACTTAACCCAATCTTTTTCTGTCATAACGAGCTGTGTTGAAAATTCATCAGCCCAATTCAAATCTACCGGAGTAAATGCATGATGATCTGCAAATACATGATCACAATGCTTAACGGACAACTCATCCAACGTAGAAAAAAAACGTTGCGGATTACCGATGCCAGCCAACGCGTGTGTATTTTTACCCGCAAAGAAATCTAAATTTCTACGCTCACTCGTCTTAGCATTCACCCAAGCCGACGGGATTATCTCCATGCCATTAGCTAACACATCAGAACCGTTGAGAATAACGGCATCAACTGAGTTTAAACGCCAGGAACCTTCGCGCAAAGGTCCCGCAGGCAATAACCAACCATTACCCAAGTTACGCACAGCGTCCAGCACTACGATTTCATAATCACGCGCCATTTTATAATGCTGCAAACCATCATCCGAGAGAATTAAATCTATTCCCTGCCGTGATAATAACTTAATCGCCGCATTCCGATCTGGGCCAATCACTACCGGACAATCTAGACGATCACGCAATAATTTAGGTTCATCGCCTACGATATTAGCAGCTTCATGTTTAGCTAAAGCATAAGGATAATACGGTGCATTGCTGCCATAGCCTCGACTAATAATTCCGACACGAATACCCACGTGGTTAAGCTGTTCAACCAAGTGGCAAACTAACGGCGTTTTTCCCGTACCGCCGACATTAACATTCCCAATCACCACAACGGGAATTGAATTATTTTTGCTCGCTCGCACGACACGAGTTAGCCATAAACGACGAGCATGACTCAAAATAAAGAAAAGTCCACTCAGTGGCAACAGCCAACCATTCCACCATTTATGGCTATACCAACTTTTCTCAATGCGAGCAGAGAGACGATCAAGCATTTTCATTTTCATGGAATTGCATATCATGCAAGTTGGCATACGCGCCCTTGGCAGCTAACAATTCGCCATGTGTGCCGCGTTCAATAATTTCACCTTTTTCCATCACCCAAATCTGATCAGCATTTTCAATCGTGCTTAATCGATGAGCGATAACAAAAGTGGTTCGCCCCTTCATGACTTCTTCCATTGCACTTTGAATATGACGCTCAGACTCTGTATCCAATGCCGAGGTTGCTTCATCCAAAATAAGTACCGGAGAGTTTTTCAAGATAGCGCGAGCAATCGCAATACGTTGGCGCTGGCCTCCAGACAATAAAACACCGTTATCACCAATTATCGTATCGTAGCCATGACTCATTTGAACAATAAACTCATCCGCATGCGCCGCTTTTGCCGCCGTAATCACTTCTTCTCGAGTTTTTCCTTTCAACTCGCCATAGGCAATATTTTCCAGCACAGTGCTATTAAATAACATAACCTGCTGACTTACGACGGAGACATTTTTGCGCAAGCTGGCAAGCGTAAGGTCTTCTATTTTATGACCGTCAAGTAAAATACTGCCTTGCTGGGCTTGATAAAATCGAGGCAACAAGGTCATCAAGGTTGTTTTTCCACCACCCGAACGCCCCACCAACGCATACGACTTACCCGCCTTGGCGGTTGCATTAAGTGATTTCAAAACCCAATCATCTGAACTCGGATATTTAAAACTTAAATTATTAATTTCAACATCGCCACGAGCATTTACCAAATCAAAATGACCTTCGTCTTTCTCACCCTCACTGTCTAATACGGTAAAAATTGACTCGGCCCCTACCATGCCTTTTTGCACAACCGAGTTAATATCGGTCAGCGCACGTAAAGGCTTAGCAATTAAAGATGCCGCCGTAATGAAGGTCATGAATTCACCTGCACTCATGCTCTGGTTCAATACACGCTCAAACATCATATAAATCATAACCCCTAAACCCAGCGCAATTATCTGCTGGTTTAAAGGAACGTTAATGGCATTCGTCAGTGCAAATTTTAGCGCTTGTTTGCGGTTATCTTCACTGGCTTTATTGAAACGAGCACTTTCGAAATCCTGACCACCAAAGGTTCGCACTTCTCGATAAGCAGTAATCGATTCATTGGTGACCTGAGTTACGTTACCCACAGACTGCTGGATGCGTTTACTGTATTTACGAAAAAATTTACTCGCGAAAGACACAAGAGCACCAATAATAGGCGCCAGTGCTAAAAAGATGAGGGTCAGAGTCCAATCGAGATAGATTAAATAACCCATCAAAAAGATAACCGTTAAACCGTCTTGCACCAAGGTAGTGAGCGCTTTTGTCGCGGCGCCGGTTACTTGATCAACATCGAAGATAACGCGAGAGATTAACCGCCCCGTCGATTCACCATCATAATAATTACTGGGCAGCGTTAGCATATGGTTAAATAATACGGTGCGTAAACTGTGCACGACACCACGCCCTACTCGCGCAATAAAATACTTGCCTAAAAAGGTTCCAAGTCCACGATAAGCAAATATCACGATCAAGGTAACAATAACAAAATGAGCGTCTTCAGGTTTAGGGTTGGCGAGTACTTCGGTGATCTGCCCCATCATCCAAGAAAGTGCGGGGGCCGCCGAAGCGAACAACACAAAACCAAGAATGGCAACTAAAAATGAACCTATAAAAGGCTTAACATAGGTCAGCAGACGCCCATAGAGGCGTCGTATCGATACTTGTTCTGACATTGATTATTCCGCGCTAACGTGACGAGTAGTAATACTGAGGTTTACAAAACCCGTTTGTCCTGCGGCATCCATTGCACGCACAACTGCTTGGTGGGGAGTATTAGCGTCGGCCGTTATCGTAACTGGCAAGCCCTTTTCTCCATTCGCAGCCTTAACTAAGCCACGCTTTAAGGTATCTAGCTGATTATTAATCAAGGTTTTATCATTGATCGAATAACTACCCGAAGCCGTGATAATAATTTCTAATCGATTAGTCGCTACCGGCTGCTGCTCTGCGCTCGCTTCTGGCAAATCTATGCTTAAATGATTTTCCTTAGTAAAGGTCGTCGAGACCATAAAAAAAATCAGCAGCAAGAATACGACGTCAATCAAAGGTGTAAGATTAACTTCCACCATTTCTTTATTTTGACGTTTGAAATTCACAGTTAAACTCCAACCGGTTGCTGACTCTCTGGAGCATCCACAACTTCACGCTCACCATGTAAGACATCAACCAATTTTAAAGACTCTTGCTCCATAAAAACAACCACTTCATCAACGCGGCGTTGTAGCATTCGATGACAAATCAAAGCCGGTATCGCAATCGACAGACCCGCCGCTGTTGTTACTAAGGCTTCTGAAATACCGCCAGCCAACATTCCCGCTTGACCTGTACCCGCTAACATAATTTCCGAGAATACTTTAATCATACCAATGACCGTACCTAACAATCCCATCAACGGTGCGACAGCAGCAATAGTCCCCAAAGCATTTAAATAGCGCTCCATTTCATGAATTTCATGACTGGCCACTTCCTGAATGCTTTCCTTCATAATGTCACGACCATGCTTTGAATTCATCAAGCCTGCCGCTAATACTCGACCCAAGGGCGAGTTATCGCGTAACTCTTTAATACGCGCGCCATCAAGCTGGTTGCTTTTCATCCACCCCCAAACTTGACCTAATAGATTTGCCGGAGCAATTTGACTGGTGCGTAACGTCCAAAAACGTTCGCTGGAAATAGCTGCTGCTAATACTGAACAAATGATGATCGGAATCATCATCCAACCGCCACTCTGGATGATCTCAAACACAGGTAAATCTCCTAACAACATGAACTTATTATGATTTATGGGCGCTACTTTAGCACAAGCTTGATCTACAGCTCTATACTCAGATGCAATGAATGCGTGGATCAAATCACATTTGTTGCCAGTTTTGCCGCCATACCGGTGAATTTTTTTGACGCCAACGAGTGACTGACATTATTTCAGTCAAGTTTATTTCTATCGCGCCAGAATCTGCAGTATTGTAAAGCGGTATTGAATGGTGCTTAAAACGCGTTAGTACACTGCTGTGCGGATGATGGAAACGATTTTTAAAACCACTTGAAACAACTGCTATTTGAGGATTAACAGCCATCAACCACTCTTTGCTCGAACTGCTTTTACTGCCGTGATGCCCCACAATTAATACATCCGATTTCAACTCATCACCATAAGTTGCCAGTAATAGTCTTTCTGCTTTCTTATCAATATCCCCTGGCAATAGAATTCTTTTAGCGCCCATCTCAATTTGAATAACGCAAGATTGATTGTTATCACTGGCATTAGCCATTTGATAATGGAAAACTCGCCAGCGATTTAACTCCCCTCCTAACGACTTCCAACCTTTTACATCATGACAATTATTATGCTGTTGCTGGCGTGGTTGTCCTGCATACGTCAATACTGGAACTATTTTACGCCGCAACCCCGCCTCACCACCGGCATGATCATTATCAGAATGACTGACAAACAACACATCCAGCTTTTGCCCGCTAAACGCTAAAATATTCTTTGCAACGACCGCATCCCCCAAACTAAAGCCTGATCGAAATTGCGCACCGGTATCATACAGCCATGAGCTCTGCACCGAGGCGTCATGCTTTGCGTCAGAAACAGAACCATAAACCGCTAATCCCTGCCCCACATCAAAGATAATTAATTTTTCATTATTAACCGCAGTCGGTAAGAAAAAGACACTAATAAGAATCAGCAAGCTTAATCGTTTAAAAGGAGCACCGGTTAACCAAAGAGTCAGAAAGACCAATGGAAACAAAAGAAACAACCAAGCACCTGCAGGTTTATATACCAGCCACGAAGGCAACAGCGATATTTGATGGAGAAAGTCCATAGTACTGTTTAGCACGACATTTAACACATCGACGACCATGCCGTCGGGCCAGATAAAGGCAAGCATCGCCATTGGCATGACCACAAACCCTAATAATGGAATGGCAACTATATTAGTGAAAAAAGACAATGCTGATTGAGGCTGCTGAAACATCCATAACAGAGGCATTAACGCGATGAATACAACCCATTGAGGATGATACAGCAGTTTGATTTTCTCAAGTACGCTTTCAGATATTTTACCCGATGCCTGTGTAGCAAGTATTGGCGTAAGAGATGGCACTATAAGAGACGCCTTTGCAGAAGAAACTTGCCCAGAAGCATCTTTAATAGAAGATGAACGATGACCAATTTGTCCACCATAAGTCATCAATAGAGCCCCTACCGCAGCAAAAGAAAACCAAAAACCAATAAATAAAATACTCAAAGGATTAATTATTAACACCAGCAGAATAACCCAGAGCCAAGTATCAAACAGCGACCAATGACTGCGTAAATAAATAACACAAATACCAAGGCCCAGCATCAGGCCTGCTCGCTGAATGGCCAATCCCATTCCTGCCATATAGGCATAAACAGCGCATGCCAATAGCAGTATAATGGGGGTTAACTTAAACAACATAGATGCACGAGGAAAAAACAACAAGACCTCCAACCGTATCAATAGGTACCACAGACTTGTCACCATAAAAACTAAGAAGCCAACATGAAGCCCACTCACAATCAGCAAATGAATGGTTCCGGTTAGCTGAAAGTCCAGCCATTGTTCTTTGGGTAAATACCCAGACTCACCAAACAGTAGTGCAGGTACCAACTGCCCAGCGGGGCCCTCCATAGACGCGGCGCGCTGAATCCATTCTTCTCGCAGCACTATCAATTGGCTACGCCAGCCTTGCGCCATACCGACCAGTTCATGGTTGAGCAAGTACCCCGACGCATCAATTCCACGACTTAATTGCCAGGCCTCATAATCAAAACCCCAAGGATTTATAAAACTGTAAGGGGCTCGTAGCTTTGCAGTAAACGTTAACTGTGAGCCGCAAGGGATTTTAGCCTCAAGTTTCTGATTGTCTTGATCGGTACTATTTCTATTTGAGCTACGATAAAAACTCAGCGCCAAGCGCTTTAATGACGGCAAAGATTTTTCAGTAGAACTGAGCGAATCGACTCGTAGTAACAATTTTTCCACATTGTTACTTGCGTCACTGCAGCCAATCACTTCCCCATACCCTGTGACCACAACACCCGATAAATTAGCATCAAGACGACTGTGCAAGCGCTCAAATAACCAAAACTGGCTATAATAAGCTGAGAGAAGAACACATAATACAGCGAGAGCGCGTACACGCCATGGACTTGAACTTGATCCAAACACCACCGCGACAACCAACAACACCAATAATCCACATTGCTCAGATTGAAACTGTATTGACACAAATAACGCTAAAATAGCACTAACTAAACAGAGTCTCATTGCCACCCCTGACGATTATGGGCATAATCCAGCCCATAATCAGCATGGCAGATATCGCTGAAACCACAAAAGAAATGAGCAAATGCCAAAGAAAAAGTTACAGAAACTCTTCCCAACGCCCGATCAAGTGAAAAACAATAAGTCACTTGCGTTTTTAGGGCCACTTATGAGCAAACCGAAGCTGTGGCATCTTAATCGCCGCTCGGTTGCACAAGCATTCTTTATCGGTATTTTTTGTGCGTTTATTCCTATGCCATTCCAAATGGCACTGGCCGCAGTATTGGCTTTTTACTTCAACTCTAACCTGCCTATTTCTGTCGGGCTTGTTTGGTTAAGTAATCCTATTACGATGCCACCCTTGTTTTATGCAACATACAGTTTGGGGGCGTATCTATTGGATATTCCGGCACGTGAGTTTAATAGCAATATGAGCTTAGATTCACTATTGTCTCAGCTTAATGAAATATGGCTACCCTTATACCTCGGATCGTTACTAGCGGGGTTTATTTTTGCCAGTGCAGGATATATAACCATGCGAATACTCTGGCGTATGAATATCGTATCCCATTGGAATAAACGTAAAGCTGAACGCTTGGCACGAGAAATAGAATCTTTAAAGAATCAGCAGAACTGAGAGTCAGCAAACGAGACATAAAAAAAGGGAGCATCAGCTCCCTTTTTTTATGTCTCTTTACCGTGCAGGTATTTTAGCTATGCTAAATGAATGCAGAACAGAACCCCTGACTCATTTAGGTTTACGCATTTCAACTAACGTCCGGTCAGACAGTTTATAACGGCGATTGGCTCGACCCGCCAATGCTTCATCATGAGTAACAATAACAAAAGCCATGCCCACGGTTTCGGATAACGCTAACAACACATCCTCTACCTGTTCAGCCGTTTGCTGATCTAGATTACCCGTGGGTTCATCTAACAACACAACCTTCGGCTGCCCGACCAAAGCACGAGCAATGGCAACCCTCTGCCTCTCTCCCCCTGAAAGCTCAGAAGGCTTATGCTCAGATCGTTGAGAAAGCCCAACCTGATCCAAACATGTCAATGCCTTAGCCCTTGCTACTTTGGCCTTATCACCACGAATCAGCAACGGCATCATCACATTTTCAAGCGCACTAAATTCAGGTAGCAAATGGTGAAATTGATAAACAAAGCCTAAGTCACGATTACGCAGCTGAGTACGTGCCACCTCTGCCAATGAGTGAATTTTATGACCCGCTAATACAACCTCACCACTATCAATAGAATCTAAGCCGCCTAACGCATTTAACAACGTACTTTTGCCGGAACCCGACGCACCAATAATGGAAATTGTTTCACCAATATTTACTTTTAAATCCACATTTTCCCAAACAACAACTTCGTCTGGACCTGTGCGATAGGTTTTACTCAAACCTTTAGCGTCTAAAATAATATCATTCATAACGTAACGCCTCGGCTGGCTGAATTTTTGATGCCCTAACCGCAGGGTAAATAGTCGCGAGAAAACTCAATACCAGCGCACTGGAAGTAATCATGGCAACATCCGACCACAAAAGCTGCGACGGCAAATAACTGATGAAATAAACATCACTATTTAAAAACTGCACACCTGAAATTTTCTCAATCCACGCGATAATATCAGAAACTGTCAAGGCCCCAATAATACCAAGCACCGTTCCTAATGCCACACCGACCACACCAATCGCAAGACCTTGCACCATAAAGATCTGTAAAATCGTTCTCGGAGTTGCTCCCATTGTGCGAAGAATAGCGATATCAGCTTGCTTGTCAGTAACGACCATAACAAGAGTAGCAATGATATTAAACGCGGCCACCGCCACAATAATTAATAACAACAAACCAATCATGGTTTTTTCCATTTTAATAGCTTGGAAGAGATTACCGTGAGTGCGTGTCCAGTCACTGCCTGAATACACCCCATCAACTTCGCTAACCAGCTGCCACACTAGCTTAGGAGCGATGAAAAGGTCTTCTGTCTTAATTCTTAACGCTTGAGCCTCACCCGCAAGACGAGCAAGTTTTCGAGCATCTGCAAGATGAATCACCGCCAAATTAGCATCTAACTCCGCACCGACAGAAAATATGCCTGATACGGTTAAACGCTTAATTCGAGGTAATATACCCGCCGGAGATAAAGTCGCCTCAGGCAGCATTAACGTCACTTTATCACCCATCACTAAATTCAAACGACGGGCCAGAATTTCGCCTAATACCACATTAAAACCCGAAGCCGTCAATGACGACAATTCACCTTCAACCATATGATCAGGAAGAATAGAAACTCTACGTTCAGCTTCTGGATCAATACCTGTAACCATCGCCCCTTGTACTCGCCCTTGATAGGCCATCATGCCTTGCAAGCGTGTTAGTGGTGCCGCGGCAACAACACCTGGGAATTTTTCTACCTCCTCCGCCAGTTTGTGCCAATCCTGCACACCACCTCGCTCATAAATAATGCCATGAGGAATCATTCCAAGAATGCGCTCTCGCAACTCTTGATCAAAGCCGTTCATGACAGACAATACGAGAATAAGCACTGCGACACCCAAAGTCATGCCGACCATGGAGGATGCTGAGATAAAGGAAATAAAATGGTTTCGACGTTTCGCCGCTAAATAGCGGAAGCCGATTAATAAAGGAAGTGATTTTTTCATGTGCGGATTAAAACACAGCTTCTATAGAAGCGCTATCGCAGTAATCGACGTATTTCCTTGATTTTTGTTATAAAAAAAATGATCCTAAGCTCTCAATCCAATTTGCTTGCTGTATAGATGTCAACTTGACGTAAACGGCCTTGCTTCTTAAACCGCCTCGGCTAAGATAAAGTCAACACCAATGCCTTAAATGCATGGAATTAATATGAAGAACAGCATGAAAAAAAATCCAATCATAAGCGTTAAATACCTTATTATTCCGCTTTTATTGCTGGTTAACGATGCTGCACTGGCCGAAATCAGCTCTCTCACGTCAGAAGAGTTAACCGATACTTATATTAAAGACACCACGGTTATCGTTCGCCCGCAAGAAACTAAAGAAGCACGCCAAACAATACCAGTGAAGCTAAAAGTAACGCCTTTAGAGCAAGCGACACAGGTGCTACCAGAAAATCAGTCTGGCACCATGTCATCCATTAGCCATGAACTTTCTACCTATGACGATCTTAATAATCAGCGAGCGCTAGAAAACAACCTAACCCCTCAATTACCCATCGCTACCACCAAATTTTTAAAAGCCCCTTTATCAGAGGCGACTTTAAATCAAGTTCGTCAAGCTTATGGGATTGGAGCAGGTGAGACCGTTGATCTTTCTACCCTCCGCTTTTTGACAAATCTAACGCCGACTAATCCTGGAGATATTCCTGCAGGCTCAAGTTATCAGACGACCGAACGCTCTTTTACCATTAAAATTCCCAACATGGGAAATTTCAATACTCAGCAAATTGCTAGCCCAAATGGAGAGATCGGAGTGAATGTCACCCCCTCGCACATTGAATACACACTTAACCTGCCTAAGTAACGTTTTAATCGTAAATTTACCCCAATTTGGGCCAAGTCATTGGTTTGAATAGGG
>Ga0209305_1001515_pt1 | contig 14794 bp, 14 predicted proteins | sample COGITO_mtgs_1103_FD_184792 | JGI IMG/M metagenome (GOLD analysis project Ga0209305, IMG submission 184792) | Pelagic marine microbial communities from North Sea - COGITO_mtgs_110321 (SPAdes) (version 2) | ecosystem: Environmental > Aquatic > Marine > Epipelagic ...
TATTAATATATATTCAGTTTAAATACTCTTTATCAAACTCACCCCCCTACAGAATATTCGGTCGGAGGGTATTTTTAGGGGTTAAAAACCCCAGAAAATCAACGTTTTTATTCTACAGTAACACTTGGGATTTATATCGCCCTAAATAAAATTCGCATTTTCTAAATCCTTGAATTTTATTCTTTCTTTTTTTTTGATTAGTAATCTCGTTGTAGTTTTTCCATCTATTTTCTTTATCTTAAGATTCTCATCAACACTAAATGAATTATCTCTAACTATATTATACTTAAATTTAATTGTAAGTATATGTAACTTAAGTTTCCTATCATAATCAACACTAATATTTTCTACATACCCTTTTATGATATCTTCTCTTTGCTTACCCTTCAAACTCTCTCTTGCTTTCATATTTTTTCTATGAATATCATACCAATCAGTATGTTTGTTTTTATCTTTTAATAATAACAACTCATCTACATTCTTACTTACCTTATCCTCTAACAAGAGGATTTGTTTATTGTAATCACCAAGATTTTTTTCATGTTGTTTATATGAAATTTCCTTTAATCCATGCTCTACATTACTCTTTGTAATTAACTCTTGGAATATTCCTATATCCTTATTAAATCTTTTTATCTCACTTTCTAAACGCTTCTTTAATTTCTCACTTCCCCTTCGCCTAGTTTCATTCTCTTCTAAAATCATTTCCTTAAACGTTTCCCTAGTTAAACTGCTACCTCTTACTACCTCGTTAACTACAGAGAATACATAGTCATCTGTAGCATTCATATCTAATCCAACATTCATACTACAAGGTGCTCCCAAATCTTCTATTCCTCCTCCTTCTCTCTTCCTTCCATCTGTATTCTTTCTTCTATATCTTCTTTGACTATCTCCACAAACATATCTTCCAACACTATGAAAAAATTTGGCCCTGAACAATATGTGCCGCTAATCTCACGTGCGATGGTTGTCAGGGTTCTATATTTGCGCCTGCTGTACTCGTAATATCCTTGGCGGCAATAAACCACGTAGACCTCTCCGTGATATTCTCGCTCAAGAACGGTTCCTGGGATAAGTTTTGTAATCGCGCCTCTTGAGCTATTTTTCAATGCATCACTATTAAAGTCGATAGGATGGATGTGTCGCGGCAAATGCATATCAGGATTGACCGGCTTTTTTGATTCCGCATGGTATTTTTCCATGATTTTCATCACAATTTGGTCAAAGGTAAAATTGATCGAGCAATCCTCACCGAATTCCATTTTATAGTCATGGCGCACTTGTTTCATGCTGGACAGTCTCAGCCGCGCATATTGTTTGATCAGATACAAATCATCTTCATCCTGACCTTCCGTGCGTGGTTCTTGAAAACCCTGAAGCGTTTCCAGCCATTGGCTCACATTAAATCTTAATCTGTCGTTACTCATCAGCGCCTCCATACGTAATGGTGGTCTTTGATTTGAAAAACCGGACGCCAGAACAATTCGTTTGAGAAATATGCCGCGCCACGGCAGTGATATTTTTGAACTTGATATTCCTGTAAGAAAACCCACCGTTGATACATTCAATGATGTGATCCTCGCCTTTGTATCTTTTCGTGATGATCGTGCCATCTGGGAACTTTGTGTTTGAGCCTTGAGATGCTTTTGACAAAGGGTTGTCGTTTTGCTCTCCACTGATGTAATGATCCATCAATCGGCTGATTATGGCCTCTCGGTAGAGATTGTGCGGACAGGACTTCTTAAAGATGTGCTTATATTCTGCGCGCAGCAAACCCACATCACACAGGCGAAGGCGTGCATATTGCCGTACCAGATACAAATCCATGCTCTGGGGCTGACTATCAGCAAGTAATTGCGATAAAAACTGCCATGTCTGATCTTCTTTCATATAGCTACCTCCTGAAGCCATACACGCTTCAGAACCGTTCTTTATCAAGTTGTTTTCTCTGTATTTCTTCTCTTTCGACATTTCATAAACTCCTTTCACTTTTGCCTGTATTGAATAGGTCTGCAAACCTGCCCAAAAACGACGAAATAATTTTCATCTTTTTTGCTGGTACCCGATTGGAGGGAAAAATGACGAAGGCTGGTAAAAAATAATCCAATGGAAAAAAAGCGCCCCCGAAGAGGACGCTTTTTGTATCTGACATTTAATTGGTTTGGCTGTTTTTCTAGCTTTATACCTTATTAAATGTATCTATGTATCTGATTATGTGTGTAAGGGATACCCCGAAACGAACATTCGCAAAACATTAACTATGTCTTGCATCAAATAGCAATAAATTATATTCTAATTATATGCGTATTTTCATTTTGATAGCATTATTGTTTGCATTTACTGCAGGAAGCTTCGCCAACATGGCTCATGCTTCTGCGGAAAGTCACACCTGTGCTCATCATCAAATGGATCAAAATAATAGCGTGGATAATGAGCCTTGTCATTCTGATCAGGGTCAAAACCACGATGAGAGCGCTTGCGATGATTGCTGTTGTGTTCATTCTCATTCAATGGCCACTTCGACAACACCTGTTAAAATGGCACTCAATGCAAGCAAGCAGAGTGCTGTTACATCCATTGATCAAAATGATTCTGACTTCGTTTTAGGCCTCAAACGCCCCCCCCGTATTTAATGTTCGCAGGCTAATTGTGCCTGCATTTTGCGTCAGCTCTGTTTAGGGCTGCGTTTTTCTATGAACATTTAAAGACGGAAATAACAATGAAATATTTATATATAATCTTGCTGGTTGCTTTGTTTGCGCCTATTCAAGCAGCAAAAGCAGAAACGCTTTCACTAGAAACAGTGATTAAGCAAGCCCTTCAAAACAGCCCCGAAACAGCACGTATCTTAAACAGCGTAGCGGATGCCGACGCTGAGGCTTTTGAAATTGAAACTTTACAAAACCCCTCAGCCGAAATTGATTTTACAGCAATTGAAGATAACTCTTCGCGCTCAGTTGGTCTTGAGTTCGAACAGCCAATGCGGCTTTCGAATTTTGGATCACGCGGATCATATGCTGATGCACTGCGCCGCACTGCTAGCATTGAGCAGAAAGCACAAATGTTGGAGCTTATTCACTCTATAACTCGTGGCTACGCCTCCTATTGGGCCCTACAAGAGCAGGAAAATCTTTTATCTGAAAACGCCAGCTATGCTCGTAAAAAACAAAAGCTGATTGAACGCGCTGCAAAAGAAGGACGCGTTGATGCGGCAGACGCCAAAATCTTCAAAGCCGAAGCCTTGCGCTTGGAAGAACAACTTCGTGTTGTTCGCGCCCGTAAAACAAACGGCGCGGCGAATCTGTTGCGCATGGCTGGAATGGATCAAACGAGTTTTGATGCAACACGCCCTAAAAGCCCTGAAATTCCTGCGCTTGCAGAATTAACGTCCCTTGCGGGTCATGAAGGCTCTGTTCGTAGTTTGCTGGAAAGCCGTAAAGCCTTAGCAGAACGCCGCTATAATGTAGCACGGCAAGATGCAGGCTTTCCTGAATTTGCGCCTCGCGCTGTGATCGAACGTGATTTTGATGACGATAGCACCACAATCTTATTTGGCGTGAATATAGCTATTCCGATTTGGGATCGTAATAATGCCGAGCTATCCCGAGCCAATGCGGAACGCCGCTTGGCGCAAAGCAATTTGAATGCGTTAAATGAACAAAATTTTGCGAATGTGCTGGCGGCCTCTTTTGAGCAAGCCATGGCCACGCAAATTTCGGCTTCCACCTATCGCAATAAAATTGTTCCGTCATGGAATGATGTGCAATCGCTCACAGATAAGAAATTTGAAAGTGGTCAGGCTTCTATCTTTGATCTTTTTCAAATGCGTGAGCGCATTACAGACGTACAAAGAGAAGCCTTACAAACATACTTAAATTCTATTGAGGCGCGGATCGAGCTTGAAAGCTTAATCGGTCAAAGCCTTGCGGACATAAAGGAATAAAATCATGCAAAAACTTTTACTCACACTCTTTCTCGTAGCATTTATAAGCCCCGCCTACGCAGGACCAGGACATGATCACGGTGAAAGTGCCTTTGCTGGTGGTTCAGGTCCAGCGACTCATTTTGATTTGACCGATCAGCAAATGAATAACCTTGGTATTCAGTCTGCAAAAGTTGAATTTTTACCCATTGCACAAGCGGTTGATATGTTAGCATTTACAGAGTTATTGCCTGAGAAAAAAGCGTCCATTTCTCCACGTTTTGGTGGTAAAATTATTGATATTGCTGTGAAAGTTGGTCAAGAGGTTAAAAAAGGACAACGTCTTGTCACTCTTGAGCCTGTCAGTGTCGGGAATAGCAATGTGGTTTTATCTGCGCCGATGGGTGGGTTTGTTTTAAATCTTCGTGCAGGTGTTGGTGAAATCGTTGATGTGGGTGGCGATATTCTTGAAATTGGAGACGCATCACAGATGCTAGTTCGTGGTGTAGCTTACGAAACACCCGATATTCAAATCTTGAAAGTTGGACAAAAAGCAAAGCTTCATCTTGATATTGCCCCTGATCGGCATATTGAAGGTAAAATCCAGCGCATTAATCGCGTCATTGATCCCGAGAGTAGGACATTTTCTATCTTTGCACTGATTGATACACCAAAGGGTGATATTCAACCCGGATTGCAAGGAACGATGGAAATTTTTACAGCTGCGGATGCACCAGTTATGGCCGTTCCTAAACGTGCTGTTCTTGGAGAATTAGGATCATACTTTGTGTATGTGATCAAAGGACAAGAAGTTGAAAAACGCGATGTTACAGTCGGTGTAAAGACAGGCCATCATATTGAAATAAAAAGTGGATTATTTCCCAATGAAAGCGTTGTAACAAACGGTAACTACCAACTGCAATACATATCTGTTGGTGGCATTCAGGAACATTCAGATGATGAGAAATCGCATGATGAACAAGAAGACCACTTCCATGATGACGGCCATGATCATAGCGATGAAACTGAATCAGATAATCATGATGATCACAGCGATCATAAGCATTAAGGGGGGAATAAAATATGTTTGATACAATTATACGTTTTGCCCTGAATTATCGCCTTTTGGTGATCACTATCGCGGCACTCATGACTGTTTACGGTTTTCAGGTTGTACGGACACTTCCCGTAGATGTGTTTCCTGATTTAAACCGCCCAACCGTCACAATTATTAGTGAAGCACACGGTCTTGCTCCTGAGGAAGTCGAAACTCTTGTAACCTTTCCCATAGAAGCTGCCATGAATGGTGCAAGCGGCGTGACAATGGTGCGATCATCATCATCTATTGGCTTTTCCATTGTATATGTTGAGTTTGATTGGGATAAGGATATCTATCTTGCTCGGCAAATTGTTGGCGAAAAACTAAACCAAGTTGCAGGTAGCTTGCCAGATGATGTTCAATCCATCATGGGGCCTGTGTCCTCAATTATGGGCGAAGTAATGTTTATTGGTGTTACATCTGAAAACCCCGATATCAGCCCCCTTGATTTACGAACAATTGCTGATTGGGATGTGAAACAACGACTTTTAGGCATTAGTGGTGTATCAAAAATCACGGCGATTGGCGGTGATTTAAAACAGTATCATGTACTGGTCGATCCCCAGAAAATGCTTAACCATGGTATTACTTTGCATCAGGTGCGTGAGGCATTAGAAAATGCAAATGTGAACACGACTGGTGGGTTTTTATTAAATGCATATCAGGAGCATTCAGTTCGTAACTTAGGTCTTATTAGGTCTCTGGATGATCTAGAAAAAACTGTCATTGCGAAAGAGGTTTCGCCTGATATGCCCGCCCTTACGCTTGCGGATGTTGCAGAGGTTAAACTGGCTGGACCAATCGCGAAACGCGGTGACGCGTCTGTTAATGGTAAGGCAGGTGTATTGCTTGCGGTTTCAAAACAACCGGGAACAGATACGATTGGTTTGACTGATCGCATTGAAAAAGAACTCGTCTCTATTGAGAAATCATTACCCGAAGGTATTATCCTCAACCCTGAGATTTTCAAGCAGGCTGACTTTATTAAAAACGCTATCCACAACATCATCGAGGCCTTACGCGATGGTTCTATTCTGGTGGCAATCGTCCTGTTCTTATTTTTACTGAATTTCAGGACAACTGCAATTACGCTAGTGGCCATTCCTTTATCTATCGTGGTAACTCTCATCATCTTTAAATGGTTTGGTATGAGCATTAATACCATGACACTTGGGGGGCTTGCTGTAGCTATTGGGGAGTTGGTTGATGATGCAATTGTCGATGTTGAAAATGTATTTAGGCGATTACGAGAAAACAGACATAAAAAGGATAAAGAGCCAGCTTTAAGTGTAGTATTTAAAGCCTCTAAAGAGATTAGGAACTCAATTTTTTTCTCGACCATTATTGTATTTATGGTTTTCTTGCCACTTTTTGCGATGAGCGGTCTTGAAGGAAAAGTTTTCATCCCTCTTGGGGTGGCTTACATCACCGCAATTGTGGCCTCAATGCTCGTTTCGCTTACTGTGACACCAGCCCTATGCTCTTACCTCTTGCCGAAGATGAAGCGTATGGAGGATGAGAAAGATGGTTGGTTGGTAAGGCAGCTAAAAGCAGGACATAGTAAGGTTTTAAACCTCGCTTTGCCTCGACCCAAGGCTGTTTTGACTATTGTCACCGTGTTGTTTTTAGGAGCTTTAATGCTTGTGCCGACATTTGGGCGTGAATTTTTGCCAGAATTTAATGAAGGCAGTTTTACAATCAATGTGACATTACCCCCCGGAACATCGTTAGAAGAAAGCAACCGTCTCGGTATTTTGGCTGAAAATCTTATGCATGAGATTCCCGAGGTTGCCGATACTGGGCGAAGAACTGGTCGCGCCGAAGAAGATGAGCATGCGCTTGGTGTCAACTCCACAGAATTGGAAGTGACGCTAAAACCATCTGACCGGCATAAAGAAGAGATCGTTGCAGATATTCGTGAGAAACTTGGATCAATTCCCGGTGTTATTATCAATATTGGTCAGCCTATCTCGCACCGCATAGATTTCATTACCTCTGGTATTAGGGCGCAGATTGCAATTAAAATTTTTGGTGATGATCTGAATGTGCTAAGAGCCAAAGCCGCCGAAGTACAGGATCTGGTTAAAAGCGTTGAAGGCATTGCTGATTTACAAATGGAACAACAACTGTTGATTCCCCAAATTCATGTGAATTTTGATCGTGATAAAGCCAAGCAACATGGCGTAATGATTGGCGAAGCAGCTGAACATGCAGAACTTGCAATGCAAGGGCAAACCGTCACCAGCATCATTGATGGCAATCGTTTGTTCGATGTCGTTCTACGCTTGAATGACGAAGCGCGAGAGGATAAAGAGGCCATCGGTAAAATTCCGTTTGAAACACTGCGCGGTAATGTCGTTCCCCTCCAACTCTTTGCGGATATCGAGGAAGCTAAAGGACCAAACTTGATTAACCGCGAAGGCGTAAACCGCCGTATGGTTGTGCAAGCTAATACACAAGGCCGAGACGTAGTTAGCGTCGTTGAAGATATTCAAACCATACTCGATGAAAAGCTAGAGCTGCCATCGGGATATTATATTAGCTATGGTGGACAATTTGAAAGCCAAGCCACTGCACAGCGTAATATCCTAATCTTGAGTATTTTTTCGCTTTTAGGAATGTTTCTTGCACTCTACACCAACTTCCGTTCAGTAAGCCTAAGTTTGCAAGTCATGCTCGCAATTCCACTTTCTTTCATTGGCGCAGTGATTGGAATCTATATGACAGGCGGCGTGTTCTCAATCGCAACCATGGTTGGGTTCGTAACGCTTACAGGTATTGCTTCGCGTAACGGTATTATGATGATCTCACATTATCTCCATCTCATGAAATATGAGGGAGAAAAGTTCGACCTTCAAATGCTAAAGCGTGGAACACAAGAACGGCTTGTGCCAGTGCTTATGACTGCATTAACGGCACTGCTTGCCCTTACACCACTCGTAATGGCTGCAGGTGAAACAGGAAAAGAAATTCTTAGCCCTGTTGCGATCGTGATCTTCTCAGGTCTGTTCAGCTCTACGCTTTTGAACCTTATCGTTACCCCATTGGTGTTCTGGAGATTTGGCGAGAAGGCTTCACAAAGTTATTTGGAACAGCAAACAAAGCAGCGCGTTTTATAAAAAAGGAGATTTTTAAAATGACAAAAAAAGCAACTGTATATCGTATGGTCATGGATAAGCATATATGCCCGTATGGTTTAAAATCAATCGATCTTTTAAAAACTCAAGGATACGAGGTTGAAGATCATCACATCACCAGCCGCGAAGAAACAGATGCATTTAAAGAAAAGCATGATGTAAAGACAACGCCGCAAACTTTTATTGATGGAGAACGTATCGGTGGACATGATGATCTGAAAGAATTTTTCGGAAAAAAACAGGAAGGCACGACTTACAAACCCATTATCGCAATTTTTGCCACGACTTTACTTATGGCTCTCTCAACGGCATGGGCCATTGATGCGATGAATATCATCAGAGTGATCGAATTTTTTATTGCAATTAGCATGTGCGTATTGGGTATGTATGCGTTACACCGAAACAAACACTCTAAATGATTAGAAAAAAGCTGGTGGATTTTTGTTCCACCAGCTTCCTTTACCTTCATATTTTAATGAGCGTGATTACCGTGATTGCCATCCTCTTTCATGATTTTGGTGATACTTCACCTGTCTCAGAATCAGTTTTTGTATCAATGATACTTCCTAATAAAGGTGTTTTACCCACCATTATATCAACTTCGTAACCTAAAACTTTATCTTTAACTCTTTTAGTTTTCTTAGTTACTCCATCTTCCTTAAAAGCGTCAGTTTCTTTATTAATGTAACTGTATTCTGCTTTAACAATTCTTCTTTTGTAGACATTCTTATCTCCAATAGAATCGCTTTCTTCTAAATGAGAAAAGAATTTATCTTTATTAAGAGAATTCTCATCTCCCCAATAATTGATATACTCTTTTCTTTTTGCTTCATCTTCTTTACTAAAGATATTAATTTCGTGTTGGATACTAGCGAGAATTTTATCTCTCTTTTTCTCCCAACGTTTTCTACCATCTTTAGCATTTCTATCAGCGTAAACTTTCTCATTCACGATTACTGACTTACCTAAATTATTAAGGATAGTTTCTATATTCGTGCCTTGTATCAAGTTTACTTTTGGTGGTGTGTTGTTAGTTATTATATTAGTCATGTTTTCTTCCTTTCTATTAATTAAACATGACTAACAATATCAAGGAATGACTATACAAACTTCTGCTGTAAGGGGGAGTATGACTTAGTTTTAGTTATCTAGGAAAGATTCCATTAGATACGTTTTTCAGTATCTCTCTTGCTTGTTTTAAGTCTCTACTTACATAATTCTGAGCAGTAACTTTTATATCATTACTACTGCTTCCTATTTCAATGAATGTATTATCATCCCATTCATTATTTGGTAATTGACTCCATAAATCAAAGTATGGTGAAGGTATTAATCTATTCTTCTCATGCCACAATACTTTCAATGCTATATCCCAAGATTTCTTATTATCTTCTAATGGATATTCATAAGGTGTTTCTTCTCTATACATCCAAGTAAGTAACTGTCTTCTTAAAGTATCTCTTTTAGGTGTTTTGTTATCTATCATTCCAAATTTAGGAATTCCATCTCTCTCTTTCATTCCAAATAATTCAATACATTTTTCACTGAAAAATTGTTTCTTAAATTCCCATATAAAGTTTAATGGAAATATCTTATCCATTATCTCTTCTCTTTTACCCCACGCTTTATACTTCTTCCAATCTACTTCAAACTCTTTTGATAACTCTGCTTCTTGTAAGAATTTGAACCAATACAAATAAGTAGACATTCTTACAGGATACCAATATCCATCATGGTATTTTACATAGTCTGATTTTGGCACGAATCTCTTCTTACCACTTCTATACTGATGTGCTGTGTAATCATAATCTACCATCTATCTTCCTTCTTGTGTTAGGAAGTAATGTAGCATTATTTCTTTCTCTTATAAAATATATGGAATAAATTAATTGCCTAAATTTTAACCAATTATAAAAACCATTATTCATGGTATAGGGTGAGGGGTAGGTAGAATAATGGGTGAAATTTTATTTCACCACATACTCATTCAAAATTTAATTTATTAAATTTTTCCATATCAATTGTTTATAAAAATATTAATATTTTGAATTGAATATTTTTTCCTACTTTCTCTCTCTATCTTTCTTCTATACTTCAACATATTATTAACTAATAAATTCTTGTAAAAGAATTTATTTCTTCTACTTCTTATTCCTCTATCATTAAAGTTATTAGCGATATCCTTATAGGAATATCCTCTTTCCCTTAATCTAATAACTTCGCTTATTATAAACTTACTATACTCATCATAACTATCCACATTTCCAAGATTTATCTTGGAAATTATATCTAACTTTAATTCAATGTTATTGATTGTTTTAGGTGTTGACTTTAATAGATTTTGTAGTATTCTATTATAAATGGGCGATATAAAACTACTCCACAGTTACACTTTTTGCAAGATTGCGCGGTTGATCGACATCAGTCCCTTTTATCACAGCAGTATGATAAGCTAACATTTGTACTGGTATAGAATATAATATAGGCAGAATGAATTTATTACTCTTGGGAATTTCTAATGTAACATGCGTAATATTAGATAGTTTTTTAATACCTTCTTTATCAGAAATTAGTATTATTTTTGCGCCTCTTGCAGCAACTTCTTCAATATTAGAGGCTGTCTTGGCAAATAACTCATCAGAAGGTGCTAATGCTACTACTGGAACTCCATCATCTACAAGAGCAATAGGTCCATGTTTTAACTCACCCGCAGCATAAGCTTCCGCATGAATATAACTTATTTCTTTTAATTTTAAGGCTCCTTCTAAAGCAATAGGAAATGAAACTCCTCTTCCTACATAAAGCACATCTCTCACATTCTTTAACTGTTGTGCTATCTTATTTAATGAATTATCAATTGTTAGAACTTCGGCAGTTAAAGCTGGAAGTTCTATTAAATCTTCAACTAGTTTAATAATCATATCTTTTGGTAATGTTTTTCTACATTCAGATGCATATAATGTTAAACATGCTAAAGTAGCAAGCTGAGTAGTAAAAGCCTTAGTAGATGCAACACCTATTTCAGGCCCAGCTAATGTTAAAACAGTTGCATCGGCAATTCTAGCAATAGAGCTTTCTAAAACATTTACTATCGCTAAAGTTTTTAAATTTCTTTTCTTAGCATTATTTAGAGCAGCTAAAGTATCTGCAGTTTCTCCCGATTGAGAAATTACTATCACGGCTTCATTATCAGTATGAGCATGATTTCTATATCTATATTCAGAAGCTATATCAACTTCTGTAGGAATATTTGAATATTTTTCAAACCAATTTTTTGCAACCATTGCTGCATAAGAGGATGTGCCACACGCTACAATTGATAATTTCTTAATATTAGTAAAATCAAAATCCATTTTAGGAAAAACAATATTTCGATTATGAGGATCTATAAAACTTTTTAATGTTTCTCCAATTACTGTAGGTTGCTCATGTATTTCCTTAAGCATAAAATGCTTGAACCCGCCCTTTTCAACTGCTTTACCAGACATTAATGTTTTTGTTTCTTTTCTTGTAACAATATTCATTTCTTCATCAAAAATATTTATTCCATCTTTACTTATTTCAGCCATATCGAGGTTTTCTAGATATACTATTCTATCTGTTAAAGGAGCTAATGCTAATGCATCTGAACCAAGATACATCTCATCTTTTCCATACCCAATAGCTAAAGGACTATCTTGTCTTGCAGCTATTAATACATCTTCTCTACCTGCCAATAAGATACCTAAGGCAAATGCCCCGTCTAATCTTTGTAATGCTTTTCTTACGGCAAGATTGTTATCTAACCCCTCATCAATATAATATGATATTAAATGAACAACCACTTCACTATCAGTATCTGTGAAGAACTCATGACCTTTCGCTATTAATTCTTCTCGTAAATCTATGTAATTTTCAATTATACCATTATGTACAATAGCCACCTTATCATTTGCATGTGGATGAGCATTATTTTCATTAGGAGCTCCATGAGTAGCCCACCTAGTGTGAGCAATTCCTATGGTGCCTGATAATGGGTGTTCCTTTAAGAGTGAACTTAAATTTGATATTTTGCCACTAGCTCGTCTTTTATCAATTTTTCCATTAACTAGTGTGGCTATACCTGAAGAATCATAACCCCTATATTCTAACCTTCTCAGACCTTCTAATAGCAAAGATTCTGCTTTATTTTTACCTACTACACCAATTATTCCACACATGAAAATGTCATACCTTTAATATCATAAATAAATCTATTTTATTTAGATTTTTTAATCTTTTTTTTCTTAATATTAGATTGTTTATTTCTTTCCACTGCTAACATATCACTTGGAACATCTTTTGTTATAACACTTCCTGCACCAACCAGGGTATTTGCCCCTAACTTTAAAGGCGCTACTAATGAAACATTAGAACCTATAAAGGAATCATTTCCTATACTTGTTTTATTCTTATTAACTCCATCATAATTACAAGTAATTACGCCTGCTCCTATATTCACATTAGCTCCAATATTAGAATCTCCAACATAAGATAAATGATTTACTTTAGATCCTTTTTTAATAGTAGAATTTTTAATTTCAACAAAATTGCCAACCTTTGTAGATTCTTCTAAAATAGTTCCTGGTCTTAACCTAGCAAATGGGCCTATAATAGAATTTTTCTTTATTGTTACTCCCTCTAAATGACAAAAAGCCTCTATTCTTACACCCTCCGCAATTTTAACTCCTGGCCCAAATACTACATTAGGGGCGATATAAACATCTTTAGAGATTTTAGTATCATGAGAAAAGAATACAGTTTCTGGAGCAACTAAAGTAACACCATTTTTCATAACTTTTGATCTTATAATATTTTGCATCTCTTTTTCCGCCATTGCTAAATTCTCCCTATTATTTATTCCTATATTTTCTATTTCTTCTGAATAAGATGCTCCAATATGTATTTTTTTATTATGCGCTATATCTATTATATCTGTTAAATACATTTCTCTTTTATTAGAATTAAGCTTTACTTTAGATAAAAGTCTGAATAATAAATTAATATCAGAAATATAGACTCCTGCGTTACATAAATTTATCATTTTTTGGGATTTATTTGCATCTTTCTCTTCAATTACAGCAGTAACTTCATTAAACTTATTTAAAACAATTCTTCCATAACCAAAAGGATTTTCAGCTTTAAAGACTGAAAGACCTAAATCCACTTTTTTACTTAACTTAATTAAATCTAATATTAATTTAGTACTTATTAGAGGAGTATCACCACAAAGAATCAACGCTTTACCACTAGTATTTTTTAAAGCTTTTTTTGCAGAAAGTACGGCATGTGCTGTTCCATATTGATTACTCTGAAAAGCAAAATCTATATTAGGAAAATAAGCGCTTATAGTATTTTTTACTAATTCTGATTCATGTCCTAAAACAACAATAATTTTTTTTAATGTAATTTTTTTAGATAGGCTTAATATTTTTCTTAAAATATGAAAGATAATTGGCTCACCAGCAAGTTTATGAAGCACTTTAGGAGTTTTACTACGCATACGGTTCCCCATCCCTGCTGCTAGAATTATAAATGAAATTGATTCTTTTTGCATATCTACCTATTACTATAAATAATTATTTAGAAGTTAAACCATAAATCAAAATATTTAAAGGAAAGTTATGGATACAAAAAAAGAAATCATTGTTTTTGATCTAGATGGAACTTTAATTAACAGTGCGCCTGACCTCTGTTATGCATTGAATCAAACATTAAGTGAAATAAATATACCTGAGATTACTTTACAAGAAGTAATGGGATATTTAGGTGATGGAGCATTAGAATTAATAAAAAGAGGAATAACAAAATATTCTAATATCAAAAATTTTGATACTGAATTATTAAGATTACGGTTTTTAGAAATATATGACAATTGCCTATTAAACAAAACTGACTTTTATCCAAATGTATTACAAACTCTTAAAGATTTAAAGAAAATGGATTTTACTCTGGCTATTTGCACCAATAAACCAGAGTTACTTGCTAAGAGAATTATAAATGGGTTAAATGGATCAAGTTTTTTTGACATCATTACAGGTGGAGATACTTATGAATTTAGAAAACCAGATCCAAGACATTTAATTAACACTATTTTAGAAACAGGTAAAAAAGTAGAAGCAGCAATCATGATTGGGGATAGTGATAATGATATTAATTGTGCAAAAAAAGCTAATATACCAAGTATAGCTGTAAATTTTGGATATAGTAAAGTTCCTGTAGAAAGTTTGAATCCTGACTTAGTTATGTCTGATTATATAAACTTAACTCAGCATATAGAAGATATAAAAAAGAAATAACTACATAAAAATTAATATAATTTATTATGCCCAAAGTTAGCAAAAGCTAACTTTGGGATAGCTGTCCATGACTTTTTATTCCTGGGAGGAAACAAAAAAATAAACAACATTTCTTATATAAGACAAATACAGATAAATGCAAATAATAATTAGTTGCATTAAAAAAAAACACATTACTATCTATTTATCAAGTTAATTTTCTCTTTTAGAGGCTAATTCCTCTTTGTAATAGAGTATTCATTCTTCTAGCAAATTTATTAGGATCCGATACTGGTTGTCCTTCAATAATTCTAGCTTGATCTAAAAGCAGCCATGA
>Ga0209305_1001519_pt1 | contig 14763 bp, 6 predicted proteins | sample COGITO_mtgs_1103_FD_184792 | JGI IMG/M metagenome (GOLD analysis project Ga0209305, IMG submission 184792) | Pelagic marine microbial communities from North Sea - COGITO_mtgs_110321 (SPAdes) (version 2) | ecosystem: Environmental > Aquatic > Marine > Epipelagic ...
TCTTACTTGCGGCTGAGTGAACGACAAAGAGAACAACAACAAGGACAAAGAGAACAACAAGATCTCTCTCGCATCATCATGCGCGTTGTGGGAGTGGGAGTCGGATCAGCACCACCGGTATCTTCTTCTTCTTCTTTGTCTTTGTCTTCTTTAGTTACGTCGAGAAGAAATTTTGCCGTCGTCGTCGACGCCCAAACGAAAAGAAGAAGAAGAAGAAGAAGAAGAAGAGGAGAAGGAAGTGCGACGACAACGACCACAAAAGCGAGCGCGTCCGCGATGAACGGTGGCGGTGCCAGCTTTGCGACGTCGTCTTTTTCTTCTTCTTCTTCTTTTGAAGGAGGAGGAGGAGATCGACGAAAGGGTGGGCGTTTGCTTCGAGAAAGAAATACGACGAACGCAACAAAACAGAAAACGAGAATAAAAATAAAAGCACAAGTGGGACGAAATTTCAAACGCCACGAATTCGAAATAGAACGACAAATAGGAGAAGGATCGTTCGGGATCGTCTACCAGGCAATCTGGAGAGGGAAAGAGAGAGTGGTATTGAAGAGACCAAAACTAAACGTAGAAGGCGCGGCAGAGCTTCAAGAGATTGAGAATTGGATGAACGGTCGCGTTTCTCGAGACGCGAAAGGGGCGTGCGCGGAGTTTTTAGGCAGCTATCGAGTGACGTACGACGAGTGGAAAAAGTTGATGGATACGAATCAAATGAACGATTTAACCGCGAAAGAAGGGTTGTGGTTGGTGTGGAAGTATCAAGGCGATCGGACGTTGGCGCAGTTTATGGCACAGTCGGATTATCCCTCCGGATTGGCGAAGAACCTTTTGAAGAGAAAAGGCGTGCGCAAAGGAGACGCGGCGTGCGAACTGGAGATTGCGCAGAAAGTCATGAAACAGTTACTCACGAATTTAGCGACCATGCACAGCGCTGGTTTAGTCCATCGAGATATAAAGCCGCACAATCTCGTGTTGGCGGATTGCGAAGCGTACGACGAGAAAAACAGAGGGAAAAACGTTTTGGAAGGCACGGGGAAATTTCTCAGCGAAAGTTTATCCTCGATTAGAAGAGGCGGGAGTAAAGGTTCAGGAAGAGAAGGAGGAGAAGAAAATGGCGGTGGCGCTATGTACGAGAGGAAAGTGAAGGATTATGTCATGATGGAAGAACCGGAGTTTAAGCTCATCGATTTAGGCGCGTGTGCGTGCTTTCGCACGGGCACAAACTTTGCCCCAGATGAAACCATCATGGATCCAAAGTACGCGCCACCGGAAGAGTTTTTGATTCCGACCGAAGACGCTCCAGATTTACGCAAGTTGCTTGGTCCTCTCGCGTACGCCGCGGGTAGCGCGGCGTGGGTAAAGTACTTACCCGATCGATTTGATTCGTACTCCGCGGGCGTTATCCTCATGCAGTTGGCGTTGCCAAGTTTACGAACCAATCGAGGCTTGTCGAGCTTCAACCGAGGATTGAAAAAGTGCGATTACGATTTGGATTTGTGGAGAACACAAAATAAAGGACAGCTCGGGCGATCGAAGACGGCTCTTTTAGACGCCGGGGGCGATGCTGGTTGGAAATTAGCCGCCGAACTCTTGAAAGGGCGTCCGTACTGGTTGGAGAAGAAAACGGCGAAAAGCGGCGAACAGCTGCTGAGCAATAACAATGATAACACGGATAGACCGTCGGCTTTAGACTGTTTAAAATACGATTTTTTCAGCGTCGATCCAGCTGAATTAGAAGTTAAACAGGGCGGAGCCGCTAAGATTGGTGAGAGTATCGGCCAATCGTTGGACAAATCGAGAGAGATTCTTTCGGACATGTTTGGTTTGCAGAAACGCATCGAGCGACAACAAACGAGCATTAAGAGGCAGTTGGGCACTGTGCAAAGATTAAAAGCGAAAGGTGCGCCTATCGATCAAATCGAAAAAGAAGAAGCCGTCCTCGAGAAAATGCAAGCTGGTTTGCAAGGTTTGTTCAGATCGCTCCAGTTCAAAGACACGCAAGTCCGAACGGAAATCATCCTCGCTGCGAGCTCCTTCAAGCAACAAGCGAAGAAAGAAAACGTCGACACTACCGAATCTTTTGACCGATCCATGATTAGTCTGAAAACGAGAGAAGTGCTTGAAAAGGACATTACTAAGTTTGCGAAGAATTTGAGTAAACAAGCGGGGAGGATAGGGGACGCCGCGACTGGAGCCGTTTTGAAAATACTCAAATCGCGAGACGATAGCGATGAAGTCTCGTCCTCGTCGGATGAAGATGACGCTTCTGAGACTACCGATAGCGCTATTAACGATGTCTCTGATGTAAACAAAGTTGAAGCAGACGAGAGTAACAAGACAAACAAAGGCGTAGGCATGCTCTCCTCTTTGCTCTATGGCGTCGGAAAGAATTTAAAGAAACCGAGCGTGAAGAAAGAAAACGAAACGGTCGTGTTTAAACCGGATAACTCGATCGCAAAGATTATCGACAAAAGGAATGCCACTAACGATGATAGAAGTGTCGGTGACGACACCGACTTTGTCGTTTCTGATACCAAATTTATCCGCGCGAACATGGAAGTCATCGAAGCGGAAATGAATACCGTCATGCAAGAGCTCGCCAAGTTGGACACGCAACTCGGCCTTCGAGAAATCGAAGAAGAAACCGAAGGTGACTTCGGAATCGTCGAGGAAGAAGAAGAAGAAGATGATGATGATAATGGCATGGACGGCAGCATGGATGAAGACACGCAAAACTTCAAGCGCATGCGATAATCGGAAATGCACGTATCGTCATCCTCGGTCTGTTTTAAATACGAAAAACTGCTGTAAAATACATACAACTTCTGCGCTTAAAAATCGATTTTTGGCCACATCTTTCTTTGCGTTAACTTCGTTAAAATTTCGATTTACTCGCTTATTTCTTCTTGGAACACACCGTTGGAGTAGGATATTTTCTCCACAGTGTAATAAATTAAACAGACGAAGAAGAAGAAGGAAGAAGAAAAGCAGTTTTGACGAGGAGGAGAGCAGCGCGTCGTCGTCGTCATCGATGACGCCAACGAGAGATAATGCCCACGATCCTGCTAATAACAAGATGAAGATGAAGACGGTCCGTGGGAACTCCGTGAAAAAAAAGGTGGGAGCGCTAAAGGAAAAACTGAACAGCGTCCAAGTGGAGGACTATAACGAGCTCAATTTTGTTGTCAACGATAACTTTGAAGAAGAAGAAGAAGAAGAAGAAGAAGAAGAAGAAGAAGGGAACAGAAACAAAGACGCGAAGAAGTCCTCGTCGTTCGCATCTTTTGGCCCGGGCGTTTTAATCAAGCAGATGAGCAAGAGAGCATCCTCAATCAACCCAGCCTCGGTGTCGAGAGATTTAGAGGTCAAGATATTCGAGTGCGAGAAGCTGTATAAAAAATACGAAGCGAAACGGTTGTCGCGATCGAGATCGAAGAAAGCCGGGGGCGGGACGGTGGATCCAGTCGTATCCGTGCACGTGAAGAAGAAGGATGGGAGCGAGTACGTTGGAGTGACGAGACCTATTTTGAATACGGTGGATCCTGTGTGGAACGCCGGAGAGGGCGAGTCGTTCTCATTTCCAATATTCAGCGAACAAGTAGAAGAGGAAGAAGAGAGGAGAGGGATGTTTGCCTCGTTTTCACCGAAAAAAAAGAAGAAAATTTTGAAGAAGACGAAAGGAAAGGATATAGACGACGGTGGTAAAAGCGAGGAAAACGGTGCTGCTCCCAAGGTGGAGAGTGGGAGCGATGATGATAATGATGGTTCTTGGTGTTCGAAGGAAATTGTCTTTAAGATTTGGGATTTGAAAGGCCCGTCTGAAATTGATTCTAAGAAATCGCTCATTGGGACGTGTGCGGTACCCATCGAGCTGTGCCCGCTCGATGGACATTGGAGAGAAATCACTTTGGAAGTGGAGCCAGCCGGGTCGCTCGACTCTTTACGATCGCGCGAAGGTTTGACCCAAAACGCGAAGAAAAAAGAGTTGAAAAAAATGATGTCCAAAAAACGGATGGAGAAAAACAAAGAAGGCGGTGGCGAAGGTACTCTGAAGATGGCGTTTAGACGGCCGCCAAAACTGTTGCCAGCGCTCGGTGTGAATGGAAACTGGCACGCTTTGCAAGTGAACGAGGGGAGCGAAGATCCGTTGGAGCCTTGGATCGCAGGTCGGTCGGCGGCAAGACACGGCGCGACATCGTCTACATTCGTTGAGAGGAAACAAGATCAGAATCTCAGCTTATCGGCGAAAGAAAGAAAACTCGACGAGCGATTGAAGAAAAGTTTTAAATCGTTCACCCCGGCCGAACGAAGTGCGATGCAAAACGAGAGACGAGGTCGATACTACGTTCACGTTATGGAAGCTTCGAACATTACGCCAATGGATGGATGGTCGGGATCTGATGCGTACGTTAAAATTGGAGGTGATTCTATGCCGGCCAAAGAGAGATACAAAACGAAAGTTAAAAATGACACGTGCTTTCCTCGTTGGGACGAGAGGTATCTCGTTGATCTCACCAGTAATGATTCGGCGCTCGTGTTTACCGTGTTCGATCGCGATTTTGGGAATGCGGATGACTTCTGTGGCGCATGCGGTATTCCATTGGAATGTTTACCGCAAGATGGCTCGTACCGAACGTTTAATTTACCGCTAGGAACGAGAATCAGTCCACGAAGTGCCGGCGAAGAGGTTGTTTTTGAAGATTATGAACGTCGACTGGACGTTGGATTTTTAAAAGTTTCCGTGGCGAGAATGATGGAACCTTTGGAAACGCAAAATAAAATTTTAGACGCATGTGGAGGATTCGGTTCTATAACATTGGAGGATTCAGGAAATTTGACAAAGTACGCGCGGAGATGTCACGTCAGAGTGTTGGCAGGGAGATATTTGTTACCGGTTGGAAATACGAGTAAAGATTTGTGTGATCCCAGCGTTACCCTCCAAGTCGATAACGCGCCAAAGTTTGAGCGCTTTGCAACATCCGTGGTATACGATACATCCACACCTGTTTGGAACGAAGGTTTAGGAGAAACGTTTACACTTCTCGTTAGACCTGGGGCGAAAGAATTGATTTTGTGTTGCGTCGACAGAAACTTTTCCGGACAAGTTGAAATGGGAAGAGGACACGTCAATTTATTAAACGTCGAGGCGAATGGAGATTGGACGAGCTCGGAAGTTGCAATATATCGACCAGATCCGAAAGATCGAGAAATGATGATTCCATCAGGTTTAGTTTCTGTTCAGATATCTTTCTCGCGTCCTCCGTTTGCGGAAATTATGGAACCACCCGTCATCGACGCGGATAAAAAGATGCTCAACGTTCACGATCCTTCGTTGTATCTCTACGTTCAAATTTTACGGATTCGTAACATAGCACTTCCAGCGTACCGTAAATCTACGGACGTGTACGTCAACTTGACGACAAACACAAACTTACTACCAGTCAAGGGTAGAGTGCAGGAAGATATCAAGTCTACTGCTGAATTTGATACGGAAGTTTTCTCGTTACCGATGAATCCAATGACCACGAGTTTTCGCGTTCGCGTAGTCGCTGAACTAAAGAGCGTATACTTTGGCGTCGCGCTCGTAAAAGCTTGGAAGCAGTTTCAAAAATATCTCTACGGGAAAGATGGAGCTGATGATGGTGGTATGAGTTTTATCGATGAAGACGGGGACGGAGAACTCGACGATCCAGATGAAGCGCTCACGATAAAAGCGGAAGATTTCTTTGCGTTGAAGAAATTTTACGTCGGCGGCACCAAAATCGGTGAATTTACGGTCAACACCTCCGGTTTAGCTATTGGTGAAATGAGAAAGACGTGGGCAAAATTGGTACCGTTGAAAAATACCACAGTGTACGGCTTTTTGAATAAAGCTGGAAAACAACTCGGTCACGCTGAAGTCGCGTACTCCATCGGCCGTCGATCGCTTCCACCCGCAGATTTAGAGAACACTTTTGGAGCGGCTCGTCCGAGAATTGGGAATTTAAGCATTCAAATCAAATCTGTTATCGGCGGTGTCTTAAATTCGGGGAACCCAGTCAAGGATATGCACTACAAACAGAATGTACTCAAGAATGCGAATGAAAAAGATGAAGGCTTACTTGGAACGCACATCTCGTGCGCAGTCATTTTGGAGAGCTTCGAAGAAAACTTCCGGACGGCCTTCGAGTCTGCCACCTTTCCTGTCACCGAAATCATGGGTGAAATTCGCGTCGTTTTGTTCGCGAGAGATCCCGTGACGACTGCATTTACCAAGCCGGTTGGCGTCGCGTGCGTCCCGCTCTCAAATATTTTGGCGAGTGAAAATCACGAACTCGACGTGTGGGCTAACGTCATCCCAACGGACGAAGATGGTCTCTCTGCACAAGATTTAGTCGATGTGGAACGTGAAATGTTCATGCGCGAGAGGAACAAGAAAACAGCGACGAAGAAATGGCAAGGATATTGCCGCATCGTGTTGAAATTTACTCCGATGATAAAGAAGAGTTCTTGGTATTTGCGTCAAATGCCGTTGGAAAGACCGAAAGAAAAACCAGAGGATACAGTAATTGGCATCATAAATGCTTTATCTCGATTAACTATTGCCATTCTCGGCTTTCCACACATTGTCATGCAATCGTTCGCGTGGTTATCTCTTTGGCCGTTGAGAGAAACCTTCGCGTTGAGGTTGTATTTTGCATTTTTTTACACCGTGTTGTGCTTTTATCTTAGAGGAGATATTTTGGGTGCATTTTTACCCCTCTTGTGCGTTGTGGGTCTTTTATTCGTCGGTTACACGTCGCGAATTGTGGAGGATAAAGACGACGCGCCAGTATCGTGCTTTGGAATTAATGAGGACGGTTCAGAGAAGGAAATCTTACGAGCGCAGGTCATCGACGAGTTTGCGAAGACGAAAGCGATTGAAAAAGAAATCGACGAAGAGATTGAGGATTTGTACGAATATTCGAGATTAGTACACATGGGGAAATCACACAAAGAAGCGTCGAGAGTCGTCGGGAATAAAGCCGCAAAAAGAATCAAGGCTGACCGTGAAAACGCCGAGCTCTCCGGTAACAATCCGGTCCAGAAATTACGAAACGTGATAAAATCGCTTTCGTCGAAATCGAATCCAATGGACGCCGTTTTGAAAATCGTCAAAAAATTGTTGGCGTTTTGCATAAACGTGGTGAAGACAATCACTAAAACGGCAATGTCGCTCGATCAAGTTCAGGCGCCGAAAATTTTATCCGGTCCGTGTTTGGCGGTTATCGTGCCTTTGGATTTAATTTCGCAGCCTTTGGAGAGAATTATTGGCGTTTTCGATTGGAGAGATGATAATTTGTCGCATTATTCGGCAATATTGATGATATCGATTGCGATTATTTGCGGCATTGCGTTGAAAATCGCGCTTGAGATCCGATACTACATGGATTTATACTCACCAGTGCGATTGTGGTTCTTCGTCTGGTTTCTCGGCGTTGTCTTTTTAATCCCGCAAGTCTCTAAAGCGTGTTTGTTCCCAATCGTCGTCTTGTACGAACATTCAATTCAGTACAACATCTCCGCGAGTGGTATTCATGTCCCGGCGGTGTGTTTGCGTTCAATTCAAGAGGTTGATAAGTTGACAAAGGGCAGAGTCGCGAAATTATTCGAAGGGACCGCTGAAGAACGCGAGAAAGCTCGAGACGACCTTTTCCAAAACAGGAAGAAAAAATACTTGGCGGCGAAAGCGGCGGAACTCAAGAAGAGAAGGATGAAATCGACTGCCGCTCTTAAAGGATTTTCCTCGAATCCAGCGTCATTTTTTGGTATTTTGATGGGTCGTTCGCTCACGGCGAAGCAAGAGTTGCACCGATCGAGGCTTGAAAAGTTGTTCGTCAAGAATCCAAATGCTCTGGCTGCGGCGGCGATGAAGACGAAAGAGGGTGGAATGGAAGAAGAGTTCATGGAGAAGCCGGACTTTGTGAAGATAGCGGACATCAAGATAAAATCAACGGCGTCGAAAGGTGCCATATTCTTACTATATTTGCCGAAGTTGATTGTCTCAAACGCCGTGGCAATTCCTCGCCGAATAATTTTGTCGCCGATGGTGATTTACGCGGCTTTAGAAAAGGTTGTTCCGTCGAAGCAGCAAGTGAAGGCAAACTTCAAAAAGATGTTTGCCCCCATGTCCAAAGACGAAAAGAAGGTCAAGGGTGTCGGGAAGGTGAGAAATCCGCGCATTTTAAAGAATGGCGAGGTGATTACGCAGGACGTTTTGAGAAAACAAGTCGCCGAGCGACGAGCTTCGAGGAAGCGAATCAAATCGGAAGCGGCCAAGTCTTTGAAGTCTAACTCTCGAGCTAACTCGAGTAAATAAATAGTTTACAAGTAATAATACACATCAGCGCACGCGCGCGATAAATAATACCTCTCTCTCTCATTCCATTTACCGATCTTCGTCGAACGATGAAAACCAGGCACCGACGCCGGATTTATGCCGTCGCCACATTCCAACCACGTCCCCCGGGCAACTCACTTCATACTCCTTACTGTTCGATTTCGCATTAGCCAAGACGTCTCTTTCGTCCTCGCTCACCGTGAACCTTCGCGCGGAATCCCAAATTAAAGCCGCGTCTGCGTTTTCTAATAACTTCAGTCTCGCAATCGGCCGCTTCTGCGCCGCTAATCGAACGGTGTCTAAATACGCACTCCAACTTATTTGATTAAGCGAATCTTTTCGTCTTTTTTCTCCTCCTCCTCCTCCTCCTCCTCCTAAACGTCTGAAAGAGGTCTTCTTCTTTCTAGAAGACGACGAGACTAAATTTCTCATCTTTTTCGACGAGTTGTCCACAAAGTTGCCAATCAACACCACGCAAACGTCCATCGAGATCGCGTAATCTAGCGGTAACTTCAAATCGCGATCGTTCGTAACGACGATAGCCACGTGTTTTCTATTCTTTACAATCTGACGTAATTTCGTTTCGTCTGGCGAGCACTTTTCCTCCAAGCACGTGGCGTGAATCTTTTCTCCTTCCAGTTTGAGCAATTCCTGCTTCGCCATGGCCAAGTTTCTATATTCTCTTCTGGTTTGCTCGCAAAAGGAAACGTGTTTAAGTTCCGGGTCGCACGACGGAAAAGTTGTATCGTATTCATCATCTTCATCGTTATCTTCATTGATGTCGTCGTTTACGTCGTCGGAGGTAAGAAAGCATGCCTCTTCTGCCCGCCTGGTAATAAACGCCGGCACGTCTTGAATCTTCTTCCCTTGACTCTCGTTCGCGAATTCCATCAAACGTCTCCCCAACCTCAAATCCGCGGCGTCCGGCCCGTCCAGGTAAAACTCCGTTTTCAAATTTAACCTCTCGAACGTTCTTTTAAATCCTTTTATTACTTTCGTCGAAGTATCGTCCTCGTTTTCGTCCTTATTTTTAGTATCATCTTCGTTATCGTTATCGTCTGAATCGTCTGAATTGTTACAACATTCGCTCAAGTCTCGACTCGTTTGCATTCCAGCGAACGCTCGAAAAGCGACGACTCGACCAAATTTCTCCCCCGCTTTTTTTATTCTCTTTGCGTTTATGGCGAATCGTTCGCACGTCGTCCCCGGGTTCACGTTGTCCAGATCCCAAAGAATGATTACTTTTCTCACTTCTTCTTCTTCTTTTCGTCGTGGTAAAAAGAACCTTTGGTCCTTCTCTTCTTCCGTGGTTTTAGACGACGACGGTGATGAAATCTTACCGTTATTCTTCAGGGGGGCGGCGCTTTCCCCTCGCGGAACAGAAGAAGAAGAAGAAGAAGAAGAAGAAGAAGAAAGAGAAGAAGAAGAAAGAGAAGATCGAAAACCCACCAAAAGTCTTCCGTTCCTAAAACCCCTTTTAGGAGTCTTTTTATTAATCGTCGACTTTTCAGAGGAGAGAGTGAGAGAAGGAAGGCGCGTTGACCCCGCTAAGGGGGCGGACATGAGAAAAGGGGGGGGTCAAATGAAGAATTCGTTTGAAGAAAAAAAGATATTTACTACGTACTGTAGTATATATACTCAAACTTTTAGGGGGATGTTCTAAAACAAAGTCCTAGAGGTATTCTATCTAAACTATCTACGTATCTATCTATCTACCTACCTAACACACACACAAACTCTCTCTCTCTCTCTCTTTCTCCATCACTACTGTTCTTCTTCTTCTTCTTCTTCTTCTTCTTCTTCTGGAAAAAGGAGTTGTTTCTCGAGCGCTTTCGCTTTCGTCTCGGCCAAGTCCATCTTCTCTTCCGCCTCGGTGCACCTCAAAACGGCATCGTCGACGATTTCTTTCGCCACGAGAGCTTCTTTCATCAATTTCTCGTTGAATAATTCCTCGTTCTTTTCGATGGTGAGTTCTTTTTGGATCAAGATTTCGTCTTGCACGTCGATATCTTTTTTTAAACCTTCGATGACTTTTCGCTTGTCCTCGAGTTCGTCTTTTAATTCTCGCGAGGACGTTTCGAGGAGGAGAAGTTTCGAGGTGCACTCGTTCAGCTCGTGGCGCACAGATTCGACTTTCCGTTCCTCGGTGCGTAAGCGGTCTTCCAAGACTTGCTTCTCGCGTTCGGAACTTTTGAGATTTTCGAGATGTTGAGCGGCTTCGTTTTCCGCTTGCGCGGTGGCGGATAAAAGTTGCTCTTCCGCGTCTATTGCCCTTTTTTGGTACTCTTTGAGGAGACGAACATGTTGCTGCTGCCGTTCTTCGAGCTCCTTTCCATCTTCGACTCCTCCTCCTGCTGCTGCTACCGTTGCTGCCGCGCTTTCTACAAAATATTCCTCTTGTTCCACTAAAAGCCTTTGCGCTTCCTCCAAACGCCGCTCGAGTTTCTCGCGCTCGCGTTGCGCGTTTGCAAACGCCACCATCGCGCTCGCGCCGCGCTCGCGAGTGAACTTCTCTAGAACATCGTACTCTTTTTTCATTTGCGTTAAATCTTCCTGAAAATATTTCTTTTCGTTTTCAGAATACGTAAACTTGCGCTCCATATCTTTCGCGAACGACTCCACGGATTGAATCGCCTCGTCGGCTTCTTTCAACATTTTCGTGAGATTTTCAACCTCTTTCGCTTTCTTAACCATCATCTCTTTGTGAAACGGATTGTTTCGGACGTCGTCGTTGTCGTCGTTATTGTCGTCATTTGTGGCGGCTTTTGTTTTCTCTTCTTCTGCTTCTTCTTTTCCTCCTCCTCCTCCTCCTCCTTTGCCTTTCTCTTCTTTCGTCGTCGTCGTCGCGTTTCCGTTGCTGTTGCTACCGCTCTTCCCGTTATCATCATCGCGATCTCTCTTCTCCTTTTTCTCCTTCAACGTCTTCGCCTCTTCTTTCCAATCTTCAATCTCTTTCTTGCACCTCTCGTTCTCCCTCTCTAATGCCTCGGTGCGGTTTCGTAAACTTTTCTTCTCCTCCTCCTCTTTCGCCTTCATCGATAAAGACGCGCGCTCGATTTCCTCCCGCTTCCTCCGCGCGTCGTTAAGTTCGTTCAATAAATTTTCACGCTCTGACATCATCTCTTCGATTCGTTTCTCGTGCGCTTTTGAAAGTTTCTCTTCTAAGTTTTTTTGTTCTTGCATGTTCTTGTTTTTAATGTTGTTGTTGTCGTCGTTCGCGCGTTCTTTAAACAGTCGCAGCGTCGCGATTTCCTCGATGAGTTCCTCTTTAATCTCCAATTGCGCTTCCCGTTCTATAATTTCTGTCTTTCTTCTTCTCTCTTTTGTTGTTTTATTATCACCGAGAGTTTTGTCCTCTTCTGTCTCTGTCTCTGTCGTCTGAATCGTCAACGCGTTGTCGTTGTTGTTGTTGTTGTTGTTGTTGTTGTTGTTTACGTAAGAATCGTGTAAAGCTTCTTCTGTTCTCGTAACACCAAAATTTGTCTTCGATGCGTCATCGTTCCTGTTAAAGACTCTCTCCGTCTCTGACGCACCGCTGATGCTGACGCCATTCGTTAAATCATTTTGAGAGAGATCATCTTTTAGAACTCCTTTTTTTACTCCTCCTCCTTTATTCTTGTTCTTGTTGTTGTCGTTCTCGTCGTTCTTTTTCTTCCTCGTTGTTCGAAAACCCACCATATTGGTATTCGATTTATGTGCTCTACTTCTCTACTATATGTTCTCTTCGTTATTTATTTTATATGGTGGATGGATGATTTGGTGCTTTTTTTTTTCTTCTTTCCTCGTTCTTTCCTCCTCCTCTCCTCCTCCTAAAAGAAAAAATTTTCTCTCCTTCTCTCTCTCTCTTTTCACAGAAAAAAATCTTCAGAAGAGAAAGAAAAAGGTACGCTTAAAATCAATCCGACGACGACGTAAAAACAGACGACGACGCGAAATTCTCGTCGCATTCACCGTCGAAAGTTTTTATTTACTCGCAAAAGCATTCTTTCTTTGTCGTCGTGTTGTTGCATGGGCTTCTTTTGTCGTCGCGTTCTTATTTCTGTTGCATTTTCTCGCGCGCGACACATCATTGGAGGAGGACTTTTGCGAGAGGAAAAAGGGGGCTTGCGATTTTTTTTATTAGGACTTTGGGTGCGCGTAAAAAACGTGGTTGGTGTTTTGGTGGCAGACGCGAACGCGTGGATGCAGATTTTGAACTTTAAATGCGTTCGACGAGTTCGTTTACCTGCGAAAGAAGGTTTAAACTGTTCTTCTTCGCGGTTGGCGGTGATGATGCTCGCGCGTGATTTTTTCTCATCGCGTGCGTGTGACAAAGACCTCTCTCTGACGACGCTCCTCCTTTTCTCTCTTCTCTTTCATTCTTATACAAAACAACAAGCAGAGCGAAAACAAACACATACATACACATAAATTATGCCGCCAAAATTCGATCCAAACGCCGTCATCGAAGTCTTTCTTCGTGCCACCGGTGGTGAAGTCGGTGCAGCCTCTTCGTTGGCGCCGAAAATCGGTCCTTTGGGTCTCTCCCCGAAGAAAGTCGGGGAAGATATCGCCAAGGAAACTGGCAAAGACTGGAAAGGTTTGCGCGTTACGGTGAAACTCTCCGTCGCAAACAGACAAGCGAAAGTATCCGTAGTTCCGACCGCGTCTGCGTTAGTCATCAGAGCGTTGAAGGAACCGTTCCGTGATCGTAAGAAGGAGAAGGATGTGCCGCACGACGGTAACGTGGCGTTGGATGAAATCATTGAAATTGCGAGACAGATGCGACCGAAATCGAGAGCAAAGACTTTGTCTGGCACGGTGAAAGAGATTTTAGGTACGGCGAAGAGCGTTGGTTGCACGGTTGAGGGTGAAGATCCGCAAGATGTGCAACAATCCATCGATGATGGAGACATTGTCATTCCGGAAAAGTAAGAAAAACGACAGCTATGAACGTGAAAGTTTTTTCGATAAGGTCGGCTAAATTCTCTGGAGGCTACTTCTGTACGAAAGAGAGTCCACCCTAAAATGTTCCTTATTATTAGACGCGTCTATATCTATGTCGTTTATACTATATACTTTTCTGTCTTTGATGATTAGAGAGAAATAGATTAAACATTTAGAAATGCATCAATAATAATAGAATTTTGCCTTAGCTGTTGAGATTTGTGAATGAACAAATACACTTAAATGAACAACCTTCTTTTTATTAAATTCTTTTGGTCGTGACTGCTTAATTAACTCTTCTTCTTTTTTTCTTCTTCTTCTTCTTCTTCTTCTTCTTCTTCTTCTTCTTCTTCTTCTCCTTCCTTCTCCTCTTCTAGTTTTCCGCGACGACTTCCTCTTTCTTCGCTTCTTCTCCTTCTTTTCCTAAATCCTTCGCCTTTTCCTTTTTCTCCGGCGACGCAGCTGACGCCGCCATCGTCGGACGCTCTTGCTTCGGGCGCTCCTCTTTCTGCTGTTGCTTTGGAACGTACGCTTCTAACTTCTCGTTATCACTTTCCTCCGTTCCTGTTTCATCGGAAGGATAGTTCGGGTCGTGATGTCCGTCGTTGTCGTCGTCGTCGTCGCTTTCTTCGTCGCCTTCCGAATCTATCTCGTCCTCGCTTGCGACGATTCCTTCTTCTTTTTTAGCGCCTCGCTCCTTCTTCGGGGAATCTCCTTTACCAGCGGTCGTCGAATCTGATGCCGCTGCTGCCGTTTTCGCCGCTTCCGAAGCTGTAGCTGCTGCCTCTGCCGGAGGTAACGCCGCCCCTTTACTCTTGCTCGCAGCGGCTCCCTTCCTCTTCTTGTTGCTCGACGTCGAATCTCTCTCCTTTTCCGACTCGGGAGTTCGTTTACTCACTTTAAACTTCGCGTTTTGTTTCTTATCGACACCTATCCAGTAGTCTGAAACTAACGCAAACGTGACGGAATACAGCGCTGCCGGTGGAGCCATAAATTTGACGGCAATTTTTGCCGGCTCGTCTCCCGTTTCCGCCGCCAATTTCTCAGCCTTTGTCAATTTCTTCATCGCCAAAGTTAAGTTTGCTAACGGATCACAGACGAGTAAATACCACGACTCTGGTTTCTTTGTGCCTCGACCGAACGGAACGGGCGGCAAATCAGCTTCGCCTAAAGGTCCCCCTCCGCGCGAAATTTGTACCGAAGCTCGCGCAGTGACGATATCGTCTTCCAAAATGAGCGGTTGTTTTTGTTGTTGCTGTTTTTGTTGTTGTTGTTTCATTCCACCGGCAATCACTCCGTCGTTTCCAGCTTGGTCAACCGCGGTCGACGACGACGAAGGAGACTCGCCTTCCACGAAAATCTCGCACTCAAACTTGACCACTTTTGGGATAATGTTCATGATCGTCTCCACGTCCGCTCTTTTGTTTTCGTCAAATTCTGCAAACTTTTCCAAAGCCGCCGATCGTTCCTCTTTCGGCATC
>Ga0209305_1001521_pt1 | contig 14753 bp, 9 predicted proteins | sample COGITO_mtgs_1103_FD_184792 | JGI IMG/M metagenome (GOLD analysis project Ga0209305, IMG submission 184792) | Pelagic marine microbial communities from North Sea - COGITO_mtgs_110321 (SPAdes) (version 2) | ecosystem: Environmental > Aquatic > Marine > Epipelagic ...
AATATTTTTTTTCATAATTTTTTTCTTAAAATTTAACTTGTAATCCTAAGTTGTATATTTTTTGTGGTGGATAACCTAAACCATTACCACCCATTTCAGTATCCCAAAGATCAAATTTGCTAAATGTTACCAAATTTAATCCTGTAAAATATATTCGTGTATTTAGTCCACTAAATATTCCACTACTTTTTTCAGGAAGTGTATATCCAAATTCAATATTTTTTAATCTTAAAAAATCTCCTTCTCGCTGCCACCAAGTTGACTGTTGATTATTATTACTTATTTCATAAGTAGAGAGTCTAGGCCAAAATGCGTTTGGATTTGGATTATTTTCAGACCAGTAATTATTTGCAATTACACTTAAGGCATTTCTTTCATTCACAAAAGGAGAAATATCATTTGGATTTATAAAAAAGGAAACCTTTGCAGCACCCTGCATGAAAATAGATAAATCAAAGTCTCTGTAACCAGCAGAAATTCCGAAACCATAAATTATTTCTGGAACTTGAGGAGACCCAATTGCTGTCATATCATTTTCATTTACTACACCATCACCATTTAAATCGGTATATTTAATATCTCCGGGTAAATATGCATTTGAGGAAGACGAAAAACCATTAAATTGCTCAGGTGAATTAGCAATATCTTCAGCATCAATAAATAATCTTTCTGCTATTAATCCAAATGGCTGATTAACCGGATACCCTATTCTACTTAAGTTATCAAACTCGTATATTGGATCTCCATTTAAAATAATTTCATTAGTAGCGTAAGTAAAGTTAGCCCTACCTGTAATATATAATCCAGATGAAAAGGCTTGATTATAATCCATAGATGCATCTATACCTTTTGATTTAACCTCTCCAAGATTGCTACTAATTCCAGTTGTTAAACCCATGGACTCCGGAATGTAATTCCTTTCCATATAAATTTGAGTTCTATGTTCAGTAAAATAGTCAACTTGAAGATTTAAGGCCTTATTAATTTCTAGTTCTAAACCAAAGTTTGTTTTTTCAGCTACTTCCCAAGTAACATTAGGGTTAGAATATCTATCAATTAAATATCCACTGGTATAATTATTATAATCTAGACCCCAAGAATATCCATTATCTCCATAATTTAAGTTCACATCTGATAAATAAAAGAATCTATCACTAGCACTCGAAATCGCATCATTTCCAACTTTACCATTAGTAATTTTAAATTTTAATAATGTAATACTAGAATTCATTTCTTCAAACCATTTTTCATTAGATGCTATCCATCCAAATCCAACTGAGGGAAAGAAACCAAACCTGTTATCTTCAGCAAATTTTTCAGAGCCATTATATCCAAAATTAAACTCAGCATAATATCTACTATCAAAATTATAAGAAAACCTTCCAGATAAACCCATATTTCTTGATGGTAGTGAAGCAAAATCACTACTACCACTAATTGTATTAAGAGATTCACTAAAATTGAATACTAATAATCCTCCAATTTCATGTTTTTCTTCAAAAATTCTATTGTATTCAGTGGTAAATTCATAATAGAAATTACTATTACTATAATTATTAATTTCTGGACTATTTAAATACTCTGTACCCTCCGATATCTGATATAAATAATACAACAGTCCTTCCTCTGTCTCTAGCTCAGCAGTACCATAATAAAATGGATTATAACTTCGCTTATTTTCGTTCTCTGCATAAGTTCTAACTGACGCTAAACCTCTAAACTTTAAACCCTCTGTAATAAAACCTAGATCCTGTTCTAGTTGAACTTGAGATAAAATTGTATTTGTAAATCTGTCTTTATATCCTTTGACCATGTCAGCATATGGATTAGGATATCCTCCGTTTCCTTTGTTTCCAAATAAAGTATGATTGTATCCTAAATTATTTTCATATTCGTAGAATTTCGGAAAGTTAACAGGATTAGCATTCATTACATTTCCAAAAATACCATTAGCAGATTCACTTGGTCCATTATACCTTTCAAATAATGAATAAAATTTAACAGCAATTTTGGTAGTTTCGGTTAAATTTATATTAATATTCGCTCTTAAGTTAGATCTGTTAATATCAATGTTGTTATTGAAGTTGTTTAAGGGATCTACTTTTAATAAACCTGTGTCGTTGTTATGAGAAATAGATAAATAGTACTGTGCAATTTCTCCACCTCCGTTGACATTTAGATTAGCTTTTCTGTTTAGTGTATAATCTTTAAATAACTCATTATACCAATTTACATTTGGATATATATTTCGATCATCAGAATTAATAGTTCCATATATTTTGTTAATTGAGTACTGTAATGGTGCTGATGGATTTCTTGACCTAGTTGCTTGATTATACATATTCATGTAATCAACTCCACCAAGAAATTCGTTAGTTTGAGTTGGGGAGGAAAAAGAATTTTCATATCTAAATGACACCTTAGCTTTACCTGCTTTACCTTCTTTTGTAGTAACTAATATTACTCCATTAGCACCTCTGGCTCCATATAACGCAGTTGCAGTCGCATCCTTCATAATTGAAAAAGTAGCAATATTATCTGGTTCAATTCTAGCTAGGTCGTCAGTCGAAACTTCAATACCGTCAATTAATATAAGTGGGTTATTTGCATATCCAAAAGAAGTCACACCACGTATAAAAAATTGAGCATTATCTGCACCAGGTTCTCCAGAGGTTTGATAAGAAATCATACCTGCCATTCTACCAGCTAATGAATTAGTTAAGTTAGAAGAAGGTATTTTTAATTCAGATGGATTAATAGTATTAATAGATCCAATAACACTATTTTTTTTCTGTTTTTGAAAAGCGACAACTTGGACTTCATCTAAAGACTCTAGATTTTCTTCTAAAATGATATCTATCTGTGATTGGTCACCGACCACAACATCTTGAGTATCAAAACCTATGTATGAAAATTGTAACACGTCTTGCTTTGTGTTAACTTTTAGCGCATAATTACCCTCAAATGAAGTAGAAGTACCTGTAGTTGAATCTTTTAATAATATTGAGACTCCTGGAAGAGGCTGACCTTGCTTGTCTACTACTTTACCAGTTACAAGAATGGATTGTGAATAGATAATATTAGATAACAATAGAAGTATTATTGTTAATTTATTTAAATTAATTTTTTTCAACATATTTTTCATTTAAACTAATTCTGAATAATTTAATATTATTATGCTTTAAACTACTAATCAAATCTCATGCCAACAGGTGATATAAATTTGTAAAAAATAGTGCTAAAGAAATAATTTTATGTAAAATTAATCATAAAGAACAAACTTATAATATTTTATAAAAAAAAGTGGAAATTTTGAGTAAAAAAATTACAAAAATTACTGATTTGAAGAAATTTAAGCAGTAATAAATAGTGGATATTATTGATGATTAATCAGTTTCATTTTATTTTTTATTCGATAATTCTATTAATCGTGCACTTAGGTCAGGCTTAGTCATATCTTTATCAAATGGAAACATTGGTCGTTTAATTCTTTTGAACTTTAATCGTTCTAAATCTTGGTCTACCCCACCGGGAGTTAGTGCCATAACCCAGTCTCCTCTAATTTCATAAAGTTCTGGAACAAGATATCCAATTTTAACCATCAAAATGTCTACATTAATAGGATCTAATTTAAGATCTGTAAAATCTTTTAAATAATGATAAGGCTTTCGTTTATTTGTGACAATTACACTAATACTACCAGTTTTAACTACAACTTCAACTTCAGCATTAATATCTCCTTTTTTAATTGATGTAATTTTTCCTGATAAAAGAATTGGAGGGCTATATCTATCATCAACAATAGCTCCAACATAACCCTCGACAAAAGAACCAACTTCTAAATCTAAAGCTTTTTTTATAAGATCAGGACCTGGAATTGAAGCGTAAATTAGAGACGGACCAGTTGAATGTTTAAATTCAGAGCGTGATAGTAATTGATTTAGAGTATAAGTGACATCTCCGGCTCCACCAGCAGTTGGGTTATCTCCCATATCGCTAATAATAAAAGGGCTTAGTTTACTTTTAAGTGCTAATTTTAAACTTTCATCAAGTGTTGTTGTAGGTGCAACAAATTTAAAATCATTCCTTGATTCCCAAAATTGATTAGCTAATTTTTCTGCACCAGAAATCACAGCCTTTTTATTATCGCCTGTCACCATAACTACAGCGTGATTTCTAAACTCATCAGCCCAAGGATATCCAACCCAAATTGCAGCATCAACAATTCCCTCATTTTGAGTTACTAACGGTATTTGTTCATAAAGACTTTTTCCTGGTTCTATTCTGGTACTAGTTTTTTCTCCGGGGAGTAATATTGGTACAGGTACCCAAGCCTTGTAAGCTGGTTTTCCTTTTTTATTTATTAATCGATCTAAAAGATTAGTTACAGCTCTTTTTTTAGATTCTATAGCATCTTCATGAGGAGCCATCCTATAGCAAGTTATTAAATCAGATTGCATTGCTAATAATTTAGAAACATTTCCATGTAAATCCATAGAAGTTGAAATTAAAGTTTCAAAGCCAACAATATCTCTTACTCTTGCGATTAAATCTCCTTCAGCATCATCAATTCCTACAACACTCATAGCTCCATGGATATCAAAAAACACACCATCATAGGGACCGTTTTGTTTTAACATTTCTAAAGATTCCTTGACTAAAGATTCATATGCTTCACTAGTTACAATTCCTCCGGGTAGAGCCTTACCAACTAATATTGGAAGCCATTCAGCTCTATTACGAGTTAAAGAATCTTTATGTAGAAAAGGATACTTATCAAAAATTTCTACTCCTCTTTTAGCATGAAATGCTTCTTTACTTGTTGTAGCTGGAGAAAAAGTACTGGATTCAATTCCAAGACCAATTATAGCAATTCTTGGATTTTTAATTTGAGTATTTTTTGAACAAGCAATGATTAATAAAACGTGTAGTAATAGTACTTTTTTCATTTTATAAAAATAATAAAACGGTTACACTTTATAAAAGTATAACCGTTTTATTGTTTTAGTAGATAACTCTATCGAAATATCGAACATTTATTTTACGCCAAGAGATTTTAAATTAACAATCTGTTTAATCAGTAACATAGTAATTAACTAAATCGTCACACTCATCAGTTCCTGGCGTCCTGAAGTATCGGACTACGTACCAATCCGAGTCTTGAAAATCGTGATTACCAGCAGGTGGCTCCACCAAATGCTTTATTGAAATTGTATTATCACAATGAAACTGTACAATATAGTTGCTCACTAAAATAGACCATGCGTTCTCATTAAATGTAAAACTGAATGTGTTCTCGTCTATTTCACTCCAAACACCATCACCCGTAATAACTCCTGCATAATTAGTTTCAAATGTATTATTGTTTTCAAATATTAACGAGGGTTCAGGTTCTGCCGATGGGGTTAGGTCATGCCATTGCATAGATTGCACGAGTTCACCATTTACAAATTCTGTAACTAAATCTTGTTTTTCGAACTTATACAATTCCCATTCTCCAAGAACTTTTGCTTGAGTAGGGACTATATTATCTGTATCTTCATTTTCACAGCTGAAAGCGAAGATTGATAAAGCTAACATTAAAAATATTTTTTTCATGATTGAATTATTTTTATACAAAAATGCATAATATTATTTAATTAACAAACGGCTACACTTTATAAAAGTATAACCGTTTTATTGTTTTAGTAGCGGGAACAGGACTCGAACCTGTGACCTTCGGGTTATGAGCCCGACGAGCTACCACTGCTCTATCCCGCGATGTAGTCTACAAATATACAACGCTTTTTAAATTATACAAGGATAATTCATTAAACATCTATAATATTCTTAAGATAATTTAGAGAGATCGTTTTGAATTAACTCCCAATCTTTCATTAGTATATTTAATTGACTTTTTTTGGATTGATAATTATCAAAGAACCCATCTTCTTTTGCAAATTTATCGTAGTTATCTTCTAATTTATTATCCAAATCTTTAATTTCATTTTCTAATAAGCCTATTTTTGATTCAACTTTAGACAATTTATTTTTTAAAGATTTTAACTTCTTTTGGTTATCATAAGATAGCTTATTACTTAAAGGTTTATCAACTTTAATTTTTGTTTTTAATTCAACTTCTCTTAAGTTCTCGACTTTCTTTTCCTCTAAATAATAGTCTATATCACCAAGGTATTCTTTTAATTTTTTGTCTCTAAATTCATAAACTTTATTCACTAACCCTTGTAAGAAGTCTCTATCGTGTGAAACCAATAATAATGTTCCTTCAAACTTACTTAATGCTACCTTTAAAACGTTCTTAGATAAAATATCAAGGTGATTAGTTGGCTCATCCATTATTAGTACATTAAGTGGTTGCAATAGAAGTTTAGCTAAGGCTAATCTATTTCTTTCTCCCCCAGACAACACTCTAACAAATTTATCAGCATCATCTCCTTTAAACAAAAAAGACCCCAGTATATCTCTAACCTTACTTCTATTTTTTTCATTTGCAGCATCAATCATTGTGTCTAGTACAGTTTTTGATCCATCTAAATATTCGGCTTGATTCTGAGCAAAATATCCGATTTGAACATTATGGCCTAACTTAACAAAACCTTCAGATTTGATATCTCCCACAATTATTTTTGCAAGTGTTGACTTACCTTGTCCGTTCTGTCCAACAAATGCAATTTTACTGTCTCGATCTACAGAAAGACTTATATTTTTTAGAACACTCAAATCTTCGTAATTTTTTGAGATATTTGTGGCTTCAATAACTACCTTTCCTGGTGTAATAGAAATTGGAAAACTTAATTTCATTACGCTATTATCATCCTTATCTACTTCAATTCGATCTACTTTTTCAAGCTTTTTAATTAACGACTGAGCCATTGTAGCTTTAGAAGCTTTAGCACGAAATTTTTCAATCAACTTTTCAGTTTGAGCTATTTGTTTAGCTTGATTTTTTTGTGAAGCCAACTGTTGAGTTTTAATTTCATTTCTAAGAACTAAAAACTGGGTGTATGGTTTTGGATAATCATATATCTTTCCTAAAGAAATCTCTATAGTTCTATTTGTAACATTATCCAAAAACATTTTATCGTGTGAAACTATCACTATAGCTCCTGCATAATTCTTTAAAAAATTCTCAAGCCATATAATAGCCTCAATATCTAAATGATTTGTTGGCTCATCTAGTAAAAGAATATCATTATTTTGAAGAAGCAGTTTAGCAAGTTCAATTCTCATTCTCCAACCACCAGAAAAAGTGTCAGTTAATTTATTAAAATCTTCACGTAAAAAGCCTAGACCTTGTAAAATCTTTTCTGTTGTTCCTTGGTAGCTATATCCTCCAATAATTTCATATTGATGCTGTAAATCATTTAAATCGACAATTAACTGACTGTAATCAGCTGATTCATAATCTGTCCTTTCTGCTAATTGAGTATTTATAAAAGAAAGCTGCTTTTCAATAGCTATAATTTCAGAAAATGCTAAGTAAGACTCCTCCAAAACTGTTCGACCAAATTCAAAATCTAAATCCTGTTTTAAAAATCCAATATTAACATCTTTTTCTTTTGCAATTTGTCCAGAACTTGCCTCTATTTCACCAGATATTACTTTTAACAATGTAGATTTACCAGCACCATTTTTTCCAATTAAACCTATCCTATTTCCATTACCTAGTCTAAAAGTAATGTCACTAAAAAGAGGCTCTCCCTGAAAAAATATAGAAGCTTTGTGGATATTTAACATAGATATTAATAAAAATCAGTTGCAAAAATAGATTAAATAGTTAATCCTGCTAAAAATATGGAATAAAAAAAACGCTTATTAAATAACAAGCGTTTTTTTTTATAATGTTAAAGCTATTACCAGCTCCACATATCATGTTCGAAATTTCTAATTTTTTCTTTTATTCTCTCAGATTCTAAAAGTTGCATGAAGGAGTTTTTGGAGATATACTCTTTTACTTCTCTATCTTCTTGCATATTTTCTTCAAGATAAATGACAGAATTAAATCTTCTAGCATTGATTAATTCATCGAATGATTTTCTTACAGAACTATTCTTTTGACTGAACACATATGCATTTTTTAATACGTTTCTAACATCTGGGTAATAAACCCAAAACATGGGTACTTTTTCAATATCTTCTTCATAAAAAGCATTAGCATCAAGCTCCATATTAGCCACTTGTCTGGTTACTGGTGCAATTGCCAGAGGTCTGTATCTCAAATCACTTTGAACTTTATCAAAATACCAAACTCCTTTGATTAAGTACTGAGTAACCATGTCATACGAAAAGTTATTAATTTCGTAATCTCGACCTTTAGTTAAATAAGGTAAGACTGCAGCTTTTCTGAATTTTAAATAAGAGTTATAAAGAGGTGCGTTTGTTTCTTTTAAAGAGTCCTCATCAACGTAAGTAAACTCACCAAAATCAACATTATTATAGAGAGCAAAATCTCTGTAACCTCCAAAATCATTCATTTTGTTAATACCTCTTCTTTTGATAACGGTATCTGTTAGCTTTTTGAAAACACTAGATGAATCTACTTCAAAATTGAATTTACCATCATCATAAATTCTAGCAATTTTTCCATCTTTAATTCCTTTAATTAAATACCATATAAGTGGTCTTCTTTCTTTACCTACTAAAGTAGTGTCAGTTGGATATAAAAAGGGGAAATTAATTCTCTCACTTAAGTCAACAATTTCCCATACTGTCCTTGAAAAAAGAACATCTTTGTCATCTATATAACCATATTCTAAAACAGATTCATCATCCAAATCTAATTGACTCAATGTCTTTACGCCAATTTCTTCAGGGTTTTTTGCATTTAAAAGATTACTCTGACTAAATGTAAAATTTACACCTATAAATAGTGAAAAAACGAATATGAATTTTTTATTTAGTAACATATAATTAATTCTTAAGGGTTACGATTAATGGTGCAGCAGTAGGAATAATAGTACTTGTACCTCTTCCTTTTGGTGCAATATCAGTAATTGTTATTTGAGAGCCTCTTCTAGCTCCTCTAAGAGCTTGTTTTGCTTGAGCACTTAATTCATCACCTTCACAAATAAATACACCTTTACCTTGAATATTTATTTTGAAATTATCAACAGATAGTGGCAAATCAAAATCAAATCCATTAAACTGAGCATCAATTATTGCCGATGCTAAATCAGCTCTATTCATTGACATAGAACCAGTCTCACCATCAATTGATCCTAATGGTGAAGGGATAGGCTTAATTCTAAATGGTACTTCAGTTACAACTCTCTCACCACTTGGTAGGGTCCCAACAACTTTCACGTTTATAGTTTTTTTACCTTTTAAAGCTGCAGGCATTTTTCTTAAATCTAATTCATAATCTCCAGCTGATTTTCTTTCTTTTTTACCGACTAGTTTACCTTTTCGCAAACCTGGTGTAGCTAGTGGGTCAACTTTATTATCAGGTATTCCAGCGAATGAAATTGAAAAAGGGTTTCTTACCCCTTGATAAACAACATTCATTTTATCAGCAGAAACAGTAGCTGAATTCGGTTTAGGAACAACCGCGTAAGTACTATTTACTGGGATAGTAATTATTGAATCACCTTCTTTAAATTGAAATTCGCCTACTATTTCACGCTCTCCAACTGGACCAGCAGGAAACTCAAGAATTGTTTGACCAGTTAACATAGAGGATTCATCTAACTCAGCACCATTTATAAGTACTTTGTCAGCTTTTAATGTTTTATCATTTTTCCCTAATATTATTCTTCCGGTAAAATTATCACCAGCGAAGAATGCAGTTTTGTCTGGAACAACAATTGCATCAAAATTGGTTAATGATGCCTCTATTTTTAATTTACCTTGAAGCATCGCTGAAAGTAGTTCAGATTCTATAGTTTTTAAATCCGCTTGTAACATTGTAAATTTAGTTAATGAGGCAACAAGTGGATATCCCATATAATGATATTCTATCCAATCTCTTACTACTCCTTCTCTATCGGTAACTTGATTAGTAGAGAATTTTTTAATAACATCACTTGAAATATCTTGAAGAGATAAATTAGATTTTAATATTTCAGATACTCCATCACGAAAAACTTTCATTTGAGATAAAAACTCATCACCTTCAGGTGTTAATCCATCTCCAACAAAGAACATTTCATCTATCGCATCAGGCTTATCCATAACCTCATAATCTCTTACATCTTCCAACTGTGAGTAATCTAAAGCAAAAGTTTTAATAGACTCTAGATAATTGTATAAGTTATCTGCAAGAGTTGAAATAGAATCGGCTTTATTTTTTAATTCTAAATATTTTCCAGGTTGTTCATTAGCTTTTTCATCTAATCCTTGTTTGAATTTTTTATTTCTTTCAGTTGCATTCATATTAGATTCAACAACTTGTTCATTCATCAAACCAAATGCTGTTAAAACTTCTTTTGACATATTTAAAGCTAGCATTGCAATGAATACTAGATACATCAAGTTGATCATTTTTTGTCTTGGGGTTTCCTTTCCGCTAGCCATATTGGTGTTTTTTTAATTATTTATAATAAATTAAAACTATTTTTTATTGTTCATAGCGCCTAATACCCCACCATAAACATTATTTAAAGATTCTAAGTTAGCAGCTAAAGATGCCATTTGCTTTTGAAGTTTTTCAGCATTATCTGCAAATTCTTTATTAACTTTTGCTAAACTGTCAGCACTATCCGCACCAGACTTTGCAGATGCCTCCATGTCTTTGATACTACTACTTAAGCTTCCTACTAACGAAGCATCGATTTTAGCTTCTTTTAAAATACCATCTAATTTTTTAGACAATAAACCTTGTGGAGATTCCTTTGAACTTGCTGAGGCTGACCCTCCTTCTAATTCTGGGTAAACTAATGCCCAGTCAGGATCTTCCTCTGGTGTGTCAAAAGCAGAAAGCGCGAATATTAGTGCTTCAGTAATTAGACCAATAGAAAGTAAAGTGTTTCCACTTAATGGGCCCAAATCTTTGTGAATAATTTTCATAAGTGCACCAATAATTACAATTGCTGCTCCAAGGCCATAGGCCATATTCATAGTTTTTTTACTTAATTTAAGTGCCATAATATTAATGTTTATTAAAATTTATAATTTACTTATTTATCTTTTTATTCTTGAACTGTTTGTTTGTGCGTTTGCAGTTAAATCAGCACCTAAATAATCATGTACTGTTCTAAAACCTATAAAACTTCTGGGAATATCTTCATATTCGTAATCTCTAGTACTAACTTGTAAATAATACTTAACGTCTTTCCAAGATCCACCACGAGTAATCTTTTTCTTATTAAATCGCTTATTAACATTGGGATTCATTGTGGATGAAAAATCATATGCTTCAGATTCATAAGATGAATCAACCCATTCAGCAACATTTCCTGACATATTAAAAAGACCATAACCGTTTGCCTCATACGCATCTCCTTCAACTGTATATAAAGCTTGATCAACAGAGTAATCACCTCTCATTGGTTTAAAGTTTGCCATAAAACAACCTCTATCATTTTTAGTGTAAGGCCCTCCCCATGGAAATGAAGCTCCTTGTAAACCTCCTCTTGCTGCATACTCCCATTCGGCTTCCGTAGGAAGTCTAAACTCTGGAACTAAATCTTTATTTTTTGTTTTTTGAAAAGCATTTTTTTTCATTGTTCTCCATTCACAAAAAGCCTTAGCTTGTTTCCAAGTAATTCCTACTACAGGGTAATCATTGTAAGCATCATGCCAAAAATAATCATTGTGCATTGGTTCATTGTAAGAATACTTAAAGTCCGTAATCCATACAGTAGTATCAGGGTAAACTTCAATAACTTCATCAGTTATAAAGTTAGACCTTTTAAAACCATCAAATAACAACTCTAATTCTTCATCAGTTGGATTTAAAATTGGTGGATTATCATTAGCCAGTTGATTTATTAAATCTTCTTTAACCTCTAAATATTCTGCAACTCTACTCTCTTTATACTTAAATTTAAATTGTTTTACATCCCATGTTCTAACATCATTAAAAACCTCATCTTCATCCATAAACATACCCTCAACAACTTCTAAATAAGTGTCATCAGGGTAGTCATTTCTATCTAATATTAAGTCAACATCCCAATTTAATGGTCTATTATCAAACGTATTTTCCTTTCTCCATTTTTGATATACCCCTAAATCAGACGTATCTGCATCTTTGTAAGCATAAAGTGCTATTCCATCTCCTTCAAGGTCAGCATTTGAGTATTCTGCTTCTTCGGCTAATTTTGTTCTGATTATTGAATCTCTAACCCAGTAGACAAACTGCCTGTATTCGGAATTAGTAATTTCTGTTTCGTCCATATAAAACGATCTTACAGTAACTGTCTTAGTAGGAGCATCATTTATACCTGCTATATCATCATCCGACTTACCCATAATAAAAGAACCACCAGGGATAAGAGTCATACCAAAAGGTTTTTCGGAAAAATATTTTTTTCCTTTAACCCCTACTAGCTCTCCTTTATCACCTGATCCACAACTCATTACAATAAGCAATAATGCTGTTTTTAAGATAAAATTCTTCATATTTTTTTTAATAATTTTTAGCTTTAAGTTTTAAAAGCACGTAAACTTATCTATATAATTTATAATATACAAATATAAGCAATCCCTTTTTTTGTTAATTTTAACTTAATTAATAGAGTTAAATTATATTTTTTTTCTGTGCCTTAAACCATCTTTCAGGTATTACACCATTAGTAGCATCAATATAATCTTCATGCATACAAGGTAATAACGAGTGGTCTTCTAATTTATTATTTGAATTTTTTTCAAAAGGAATTTCTACCCACCATCTAGAGGATTTAATACTCTTTAGAAATATTAGCTCTTGACTATCAACTAAAACAGTGAATTTCTGAAAATCTTCAACCTTTTTAAAGTTATTATCAACTATTCTACAGCTAACGCCCTCTATAAAGTACCACAATATTTGTGCGATTAACATTTCTGTAGCTTCGTCTTCAGAGGATGGTATGTATTCATATATCCCAAATGAAGAAACCTTGTTACTTATTCCAGCGTATCTTGAAACAGCGCATATTTCTTTACCATCAAATCCATTTGGTGAGAACTTTTGTTTTGAACTTAGTTCTGAAGATCTAACACTTTTAAGATCTAAAGTGACGATATTTGCATCCCTTAAAATTGGCTCGGCATTTTGTATATTATTATTTAATTCCCCTAATCTATATGGTTCAAAATATAACTTTTCCATCAAGTCTATTTCTTCTTGAGAGTTAAAATATGTTTGATACCCCAAAACAGAGTAATTAAATAAATTATGAGGTTTATCTAAAATAATCTTTCCTAAGAAACTGTTATTTTTAATAGGTTTTGATGAATCACCTAAATCAAAATTAGAATCTATATTCACAATATTTACTGTTTTTTGCAGAAAATCATAGGACCTATAATTAGCATAGGTTAAATCTTGCGTCCCACCAATAATTATAGGAATGATATTATTTTTTAAAAGATCGCTTGTAATACTTTGCATTGCTAAATAAGTGTCAGAAGCAGTATCGCCTAGTATTAAATCACCAATATCAGCAATATTTAAAGACCAATTACCAGGAAATAAATTGTAAAAAGTTTTTCTAACTTCGTTTAATGAAAAATTTTCATTTAATGAGTTTTCTGCATTTCTGTATTCATTAACTCCAAATATCACAATATCAATATTTGCTAAATCTACAGGTGAAGAATCATCCGAATAAATACTAATTCTATTACCTAAAATCAAAGATGAATTTAAGTTCACATGAGATAGAATTAAATCATCCACAGGACTTAAAAAGTTATAATTGATCATCTATTATTTTTTACTTTTAGATTTTTTTTTGGATAATTTGGCAATCTTTTCTTTAGCGTCTTCTAGAGTTAACTTTTCAATATCAAAAGTTTTAGGGAGCTCAATTTTAATCTTTCCTGATATTATATTGAATCTACCCCACCTTGCTTTTTCAACTTTAATTTTATCTTCAGACCAATCGTAAACTACTTTATCAATGTCCTTTTGAATTTTAGTTTCAATAAGTTCAACTATTTCAGCTTGAGATAAATTATCCCAATCGTATTTTTTATTGACGTTAATAAACATATTATTCCATTTGATAAATGGGCCAAATCTACCCTTCCCTTTCTGAACTGGCATATCATTATATGATGCTATTGGAGCATCAGCTTTTTGCTTTTCAACAATAATTTCAATAGATTCCTCTAAGGATACTGATAATGGTGCAACTCCCTTTGGTAGAGAAATAAATTTACTTCCATGCTTAACGTATGGCCCAAACCTACCATTATTAACAAGGATCTCTTCATTTTCGTAATTTCCTAAAACTTTTGGAAGCTCAAATAAATCTAAAGCCTCCTTCAAGGTAACTGAGCCGAGTTGCATCTCAGGTGAAAGACTAGCAAACAAAGGTTTTTCTTCGTCTTCTACATTTCCGATTTGTACCATTGGACCAAATTTACCAAGTCGAACACTAACATCCCTATTAGTTTCTGGATGCACACCTAAGTTTCTTTTACCAGATTCTCTTTCAGCATTTTCCTTAACATCTAAAACAACGGGGTGAAAATCTTTATAAAATGATTTCATCATATTTGTCCATTCTTTTTTGCCTTCAGCAATTTCATCAAAATTTTGCTCAACTTTTGCAGTAAAATTATAATCTAGAATATTTTCAAAATGTTCAACTAAAAAATCTGTG
>Ga0209305_1001535_pt1 | contig 14689 bp, 17 predicted proteins | sample COGITO_mtgs_1103_FD_184792 | JGI IMG/M metagenome (GOLD analysis project Ga0209305, IMG submission 184792) | Pelagic marine microbial communities from North Sea - COGITO_mtgs_110321 (SPAdes) (version 2) | ecosystem: Environmental > Aquatic > Marine > Epipelagic ...
TCAATGTTTCAGTAGGTGACTTCTCTGTAAACGAAGTCAGTTTGTTGGCAATTACTGCTAATTCAGCCAATAAAGTAGAAGGCGACACAGGAATAACCCCCTTTACCTTTAACGTATCTCGTTCGGGTATTACTACGGGGAGCACCCGTGTTAATTACTCGGTAACTGGCTTAGGAAACAATCCTGCAACCGCAACTGATTTTGTGGGCAATATTTTTCCAAGTGGATCGATTATTTTTGATGATGGAGAAGTAAACAAAACGATCACCGTTAATGTAGTCGGCGATATTAATATAGAAACTGATGAAAATTTTACAGTAGTACTTTCAGATTCTGTTTCCTCGACAATAAGCTCAGTATCTGCAAATGGCATTATAAGAAGCGATGACGCATCTCTATCAATCTCCGCTACCGATACTGATAAAGCAGAAGGCAACTCGGGAAGCACTGCTTATACTTTTTTAGTCATTCGTACTGGTATAACTTCAAATACCGCCAATGTTAATTACTCAGTAACAGGCTTAGGAAACAATCCTGCAACTGCAGCTGATTTTATGGGCAATATTTTTCCAAGTGGATCTATTATTTTGGATGATGGAGAAGTGAACAAAACGATCACCGTTAATGTTGCCGGCGATACTGATATAGAAACTGATGAAGGTTTTACAGTAGTACTTTCAAATTCTGTTTCCTCGACAATAAGCTCAGCGTCTGCAAATGGTATTATAAGAAGTGATGATACATCCTTATCCATCTCCGCTACCGATACTGACAAAGCAGAAGGCAACGCAGGAAGCACTGCTTATACTTTTACCGTCACTCGTTCAGGCGTTACTTCAGGTGCAGCAAGTGTTACATACACTGTAGCGGGCTTAGGAAACGATCCTGCAACTGCAGCTGATTTTATGGGCAATATTTTCCCAAGCGAATCGATTAATTTTTCCGATGGTGAATCAAGTAAAATGATCACCGTTAATGTTGCCGGCGATACTGATATAGAAACTGATGAAGGTTTTACAGTAGTACTTTCGAACCCTGTTTCTTCATTGATAAGCTCGGCTTTTGCAAACGCTATTATCGAGAATGACGATGTAGATTCTGACGCAGGATCAAATGCTGACCAAGACAGTACTTCAAGCGGTAGTGGTTCTGGCGGATTACTAGTCTGGCTATTACTTCCTTTACTTTTAATAAGACGGAAGCTGTCATAACAAAAAAAAGGCGCTAATAAGCGCCTTTTTTATTTATCTTATATTTTATTGGCTGTTTAAAATCTCTTGATTGTACCTTTGAGCATATTTTATAAATTTAAGTTGTAACTCTAAATGTTCGTTACCATAAACCACATCCCCCATAGCAGGGGCCATTCTCAATTGATAATTCTGTAACACATCAGAAATAGCACCATCAATACCAGGAATTTTAGGTCCCTTTCTCGTATTGTAAGCCCACAGTTGTGTGTCTCCTTTCTCAAGTGCCTTTGACGCGTCACTAACAGGATTAGCGCGCTCAACCCACAATAAGCTAGAGTAGCGTTCAGCTGGATTATAGCTGGTTAATATTGGCTGATCTCTAACTTTCTCAGCACCTACTGATGGCGTAATATTTGTACATGCACTAACAGATAGCGTTATAAATAAAGGAATTATTAGTTTTTTCATGACGCCTTATTATGTTATTTAACTCGTGTATATTGTAAGTGATTATGACGCTAAAAGATCCATCTCAGGATAGAGAACTACGAGGGAGAACTACATGAGAACTACATGAGAACTACATGGACATCCATGTTATGTGATATCAAATAGGGTCTTTTTTATTTTCAGTTACGTCGGATTCTGATGTCATTTATACTAACTTTATTTATAAAGTTAGTATAAAAATAATAAAATTAAGTCGGCTTTTATATAAAAACCGACTTAATATTACTCAGAACTCTGCTAAATCCTGAGATATAGAAAGAGCTATCATATCGATATCTTCTGGCTCATTTTCTTCGTCCCAGGTTCCCGTACCAATTTGAGCATTCACAGCAGCATTTCCGAAAGTGCCAAATGAAGTGGTTACTAAACCTGTTGCTGTTGAACCAACTTTTCTTTCTCCATCAAAAACGTCCACGGTGAAGGAGAATTTTGGTTTAGCCAATGAGTCGCCATACCCAAATTTACGCTGATAATTTACAATCACATTAGCTGTCAAATTACTGCTCTCACTGTACATCTCATTTTCTTTCAGGTGTGCAATCAGTTTTTCTTCTAGAACACCCTCAAGTTGATTCTGGTTCAGATAACCTGCTGGCTGTCTTTCTGTATTAAGAGTCAGCGTTGTTTCTCCCAGCTTAAACATGTATTTACCAGTAACCTGAGTTGGTTTTTCACCGTAATACTGATAAGGGGACGAAGCACAGCCTGCCAATATCAAAGCGATGCCTAACAATAATAAATTTTTCATTATTTCTCCATTTTATTGTGGAACAAGTCCGTTATATATTCTTTACTAAATTTTAGCGGATGCATTAACACATTTAATATTCCTATCTGCAAGATACAATTAGTTTTAATAATAACGAAATAAAGTTACATAAAAAATGTCTCTAAGCGCAGTATCCGTTTACACCAGCAAAATAAAAAAACATCAGCAGTATCAGTGATCATAGTTTCTAACCATCATTAACGCAGTATATTATAGACATAAAAAAGCCCAGAATTATCTGGGCTTTTTTATCACGTTTATAAACAATCCATTAACGCATTATTTACTTACGAATACCTTCTAAATACAGTTCTATTTCTACATGAGTAGAGGCAGGACCTAGGTTATAAGTAATACCATAATCGGATAGTTTCAACGTCGTTTTGCCTTCAAAGCCTGTGCGGTAACCACCCCATGGATCTTTACCTTCACCAATTTTTTGTACTGGGAAGCTGATTGTTTTCTTCACGCCATGCAACATGAAAGTGCCTGTTACAACAGCGTTATTATCATCTTTCACTTCAAAGCCGGTGCTTTTGAATACGGCTTTTGGAAATTCTTTAACGTTTAAGAAGTCAGTGCCTTTCAAGTGCTTATCACGATCAGCGTGGTTTGAATCTAAACTAGCGGTTTCAATAACGACTTCAATTTTAGATTTTTCAGGGGACGCAGCGTCGTAAGAAAATCCACCGTCAAACGTATTAAAGCGACCTAATAACCAGCTATAACCCAAGTGCTTTATTTTGAACTGAACAAATGCGTGAGCACCTTCGGTATCAATTTTATAATCAGCCGCTTGCGCAGAAATTGAAAACAAAGAGCCTAGTGTGATAGCCGATGTTGTGACAGCGGTCAGTAGTAATTTTTTCATGCATCCTCCTAAGGATAAGTTTTAATTATGAATCGGCCTTAGGACGAATCATTTTTAACAAAGTACCATCTTTATTGATAAAATGATGCTTAATAGCCGCCAAAGCGTGCAACGTAACCATTAAGATCAAACTCCAAGCCAATCCCCAGTGAATGTCACCAGCAATATCTTCTTGGTTTTCAATGCTAATCGACATGGCTGGTATTTCGATGAGTCCAAATACGTCAATGCCTCGCCCATCAGCGGTCGAAATTAAGTAACCCGTTGTCATCAATGCAATCATCAGGCAATACAATAATAAATGCACATAATGCGCGGCCTTCTTTTCGAATGCTGTGCCGCTTATGTCTGGGTGGGTATTAAACCAACGCCAAGTAATTCTTATCATCCAGATCAGCAGCAGTAAAAAACCAATATTTTTATGCAGCTCAAGCGAGCCTCGATACCAGGTATCATAATAGGTTAACTCAACCATGTATAAACCGAGGCCGAACATACCAAATATGCCAAGTGCCATTAACCAATGTAAGGCGATTGCGACCCAGCCGTAACCAGTTTTACTGTTCTTTACCATGGTATTTCCATTATTCATGCGGTTCATGACGACAGCGTAACGTTCGACGTCTTTTTTCACTAAAGATTCAATAAATCTACTGTACGCTGAAACTACTTGTTGAAAAATAGATAAAAAAGGGAAACTATTGTGCATATATGCACAACTCAATTTTTATCGAGGTAATACCATGTCGCAAGCTAGCTGGGATGATTTTCGCATTGCTTATCAAGTTGCCAAATCAGGTACGTTAACCAAGGCTGGCAAGGTATTGAACATGAACCATGCAACCGTACTTCGCCATGTAAATCGCTTAGAAGAAAGCCTAGATACTAAGCTATTTATTCGCCATCAACGGGGCTATCAGCTGACGGATGCAGGTGAGCTAGTGGTTAAAGAGTTGCCCGACATTCATAAAAGCTTTAGCCGCTTAGAGAATTTAATGGCCAGTGCTGAAAAGAATATCAGCGGCAATTTACGCATCACGACCCTAACTGATTTTTCACCGATTTTAAATCCGGCGCTAAAAGCCTTTCGCCAGGCTTATCCTAAATTGCGCATTCAAATAATCGCGACGGATGAAATTATCCCGTTAGCCACGGGGGCAGCTCATGTTTCTTTACGTGCGGGGGCTCAACCCAATGAGCCTGACTTAATCGTTAAAAAGCTGAACGCTCCTGAGATTCATTATTTTGCCGCCGATAGCTATGTACAAGAATATGGACTGCCTAAAAACTGTGATGAATATAACCAGCATTTATGGGCCTTACCAAGTGATAATAAGCGCCATATTCCTTTCGTTAAACAAGTACTCAGGCACATAAACGAAGAACAAATCATTTATCAGAGCAATCACTTTCCCGATATTCATAGTGCGGTTGTCGAGGGCATGGCAATTGGCCCAATGGGAGTTCATCACTCCATTAAGTATAATAATTTACAGCAATTGGATATCAAGATTGAACACGGTATAGAAGGTTTGTGGTTTGTATATCATAAAGATTTAAAGAACAGCGCTCGGATTCAAGCGCTGTATGAGTTTTTAGCAAAAAGCTTAAACTAATAAGGTATTAAGCAAATTGAAGGTGGCTATCAAGACCCATTTGCGTCGACATGCACGGCCAGCGTTGGGCAATTTGAATTAGATTATCGTTTTCTTTCTTATCCATAAAGGCTAAGAATTTATCATTTTTTTCGTAGGCATTTTCTTCACCGAAAATGCCTTTGGTTGCGATCATCACTACTTGCTCAAGCTCGTTGGCATAGGGTTCACTAATCAGTGAGTGCACAATCACATTCGACATAGTCATATCAAATGGGATCATTGGCTGACCGACGCGCATGATATAAGTATCGTTCACTTCTTCAAATAAACGGTGCGCTAGAAAGGCTTCGTCCATTAATGCTGCTAAGCCTGTTTCTTTATTAAGCTCTTTTGGCGGTGCCATAAAGAAACCCTCAACCACTTCTAGAATAGGGCTAACATAATTAAGCAACCCCGCTTCAACCGCACCCTGGTGCAAGTCTTCTAGCATTTGCGGCACTTGCTGAATATAACGTATAACAAATTCGTATAAGCGCTCAAGCGCTTCTACTTCTGGTAATTGTACAATGCGCTCTACAGTCTCTAAACGCTGTTGTAATAGCTGATGAAGCTGTCCAGTTTGTTGTTCTTCGGCAACGGACTTTTGAATCAATTGTTGCAACGCTTCAGTGTTCATCATTTTGAATCTCCAACTACTCTAAAATAAGTAAGCTTTTATCGGTTAGCACTTCGCAAAATATTAAAAGGTGTTCACTAAACACTCAATGGTCAAAGCGATAACTCGACGACGCTTTGTTTTTATAAAAGACCACTTGTTATACGTATTTAAAAAACCCTTTAAAAACAGTAGGTTAGTTACACTCCCTTACCGTTATGAAAAAAGTATAGTAAAGTTTGACGCTTCCGCTAGTTTTTTCCAACAAATATTTGATGTTTGTTCAGTATTGTCAGAAATGCGGGCACCATAAAGAGTGATCGGGCCAATAAAAACGAATAAAAGGCGAGCCATAAACCGTGGTTGGCTAGTTCTTGTGTCAGAAACCAGACAGGCAAAAATACAATAATGGCTGCCAATAACATGGCATTACGCATCGGAGCGCTCGCTTGCATGCCGATAAAAATGCCATCTAGCCAATAACTGCTGCAGCCAATTAAAGGGAGCCAGATCAACCAGGGGCTGTATTCAATCGCCACGGTCAATACGTCTTGCTGATCGGTTAGCAGTCCCAGTAAATTTTCACCTTGCCAAGCAAAGCCCGCCACCATGATAAGAGCAATGATTAAGGCATTGGTTCCCGTTAACCAGATACTTTGTCGCAGCTGGCGAAAGTTTTTTGCCCCCAAACTTTGGCCAACTAAGCTTTCAGCCGCATGGGCAAAACCATCAAGGGCATTAGAAATTAACAGTAACAAGGTGAGCATAATGGCATTCACCGCTAAGACTAAATCCCCTTGCTGGGCACCCTGTGCGGTAAAGAAGATAAAGACACTTAATAGACACAAGGTACGAACAAATAGCTGATGATTAATATTAATCAGCGGCTTCAGCTCTTGCCAGCTTGGCCAGTTGAATGACCATCGATTATTTTTTTGCCCCTGAGTCACGGTACGATACGCCCAATATAACCCTAAGCTCGCAGCAAAGTAATCGGCACATAATGTTGCCCACGCAACGCCGTCACTGGTCAGTCCATAGCCGTAAACCAAAATCACATCGAGCAATGCGTTAAGGCTGTTACTGGCGATGAGTAATATTAAAGGAACCTTGGTTTCACCACGTCCGATAAACCAGCCTATCAACACATATTGAATCAGTACCGCCGGCGTAGCCCCTAAACGAATACTGGCATACTCAACCGCTAATATTTGAACCGTTTCGCTGCCGCCAATAAATGCGATGATATTTTCGAGGGCTAAAAAGGCAAATAGCATTAAAGGAAGACTGATAAAAAGCGCCATAAGTAGCCCATTGTGTAAAACTCGCTCTAGGCTACCCTGATCATTTGATCCACCTGCTAAGCTGGCGCCAGTCGCATGGGCACTCAATGATGTTGTTCCCATGCGAAGAAAGCCAAAGCTCCATAATAATAGCGTCACGACTTGGCCACCCAGAGCAACACCGCCTAGATAACTCACTTCGGATAAATGTCCAAGCACAGCGGTATCCACTAAACTCAGTAATGGCACCGTGATATTGCTTAGCATGATCGGCCAAGCGAGCTGTAGAATACGTTTTTGAAGTTGCAGCATGATGGAAACAGTTTCTGTATGATGTGACAGATGACCAGTTTACTTTATTGAGAATACTTATGTCGCCAATCGAAAATAATACGCCGCCAGAGAAGAAAAACTTGATGCCTATTTTGGCGGCCATGAGCTTAGTATTAGGTTTAGCGGCTTTTATAGCTTGGCAGTCTCTGTCTTCTAATGACCCAGACTCTGCCTCGTTATCAGAACAACTGGAAGATAGCGGAGCTTTTATTTTCCCTCAACCTATTAACGTCACAGACGTGCCTTTTTTAAATGAGGAAGGTCAAACCGTTGGTAAAAATGAGAACGTAGGAAAGTGGTCTTTTCTATTTTTTGGTTATACTTTTTGCCCTGATGTCTGCCCAACAACCTTGGCAGTGATGCAACAAATGTGGGTAAAATTAAGCCCTGAAATGCAGTCGCAAACTCAGGTAGTATTAGTGAGTGTTGATGTTGAACGCGATACGCCTGAGCAGTTAAAAACCTACATGGATTATTTTGATCCGAGCTTTACCGCGTTCACGGGCAAGCCTGCTTCGTTACGTAGTTTTGCCGCTCAGCTCAATGCGGTGTATGCCAAGGTTGAACGCAGAAATGTACAAGGTGAAGCCGATACTGAGCTGGGTTATTTAATGGATCATAGTGCCAATATTACGATACTCGACCCTAATGGCAATTATTTTGGTTTTATCAAACCGCCTTTTAATCCAAAGAAAATGCTGAAAATTGTAACCGCGATTCAGACTCAACCCTGAGTCTGAATACCCGAGCGAGCTAATGAAATCGCTAGCAAAATAATGAGTTAAGCGATTAACAAAACAGCATGTAAGCTAAGGCAAAGAAACTTGGCAATGTAAGCCAAACAAGGTACTTTGCAGCAACGATCAAACTATCGATAAAATTAACGTTCAATCAACTCCCAACCAAAATTTCTCTTCAGAGAATAAGCCGAGATAAACCATGGATTATAGCGCTCTTAAACATTCACACATCGGATTAGCTTACTTAAGCATCTTATTATTTATTATTCGCTTTGCTTTATTCAAATTTAAGCCTGCCTTCAAAAGCAACAAAGTACTAAAAATATTACCGCACATCATCGATACCTTCTTGCTGATATTTGCCATTTGGTTATGCGTCATGATTGGCCAATATCCATTGACTGATCACTGGTTAACAGGAAAAGTTTTAGGGCTAGTGGGTTACATTGCCTTCGGTATTATTGCCATCAAACAAGGAAAAAACTGGGCGTTCGTTGCGGCCCTAATATCGTTCGCTTACATCTTCGGAGCAGCCAAGAGCCACAGTGCGCTATCGTTTTTTAGTCAATTCGGTTAAAATACCGCGCCTTATTTTTTAAATTTATAATTTTTTAACTGACAGAATGATGAGCCCACTATGAACATAGTTGTCTATCCTGGAACATTTGACCCGATCACCAACGGACATACTGACTTGGTTGAGCGGGCCGCGCGCATGTTTGACCACATCATTTTGGCGGTTGCTGATAACCCGAAGAAAAAACCGACTCTCGATATCGAGACCCGTGTAGACCTTGCCAATGAAGTGCTCGGGCATTTACACAACGTCGAAATCGTTGGTTTCAGCAACTTACTGGCTGATTTTGTAAAAGAGAAAAATGCTAACATCATTTTACGCGGCCTACGCGCAGTATCGGATTTTGAATACGAATTTCAACTGGCCAATATGAATCGTGTATTAGCACCCAATGTAGAAAGCATGTTTCTGACTCCTGCCGAACATTACTCCTACATTTCATCAACACTGGTGCGTGAAATTGCCGCCCTCAATGGCGACATTAGTAAGTTCGTTCACCCTGCGGTTGCCAAAGCCCTGAAAGAAAAAGCGTGAGGAAAAGAACATGTCATTAATCATTACAGATGAATGCATTAACTGCGATGTATGCGAACCAGAGTGTCCTAACGAAGCGATTACTCCAGGGGAAGAAATTTACGAAATCGACCCTTCAAAATGCACCGAATGTATTGGCCATTACGATACACCTCAATGTGTTGATGTTTGCCCAGTCGATTGCATTCCGCTTGACCCAGACAATGAAGAAAGCAAAGAAGAACTAGAAGCAAAATACGAATTACTTACCGGAAAATCGATCTAGTTTTCACAAGCCAGCGTGCTGCAAAAAACCGACTCAATCTCTTTAGAACTTGCCATCATGGCAAGTTCTTGCCAAGGTAGCTGCAAAATTATTTGCTTAAAAGGATATCGTATCCATGCTCCCTACTTCATCTAAACTTATTAAAATTTCACTCGGCCTATCAGTCCTCATCGGTATCAGCGCTTGCTCGAAAACCGGCATTTCAACTGAATCGGTCGCAATACCATTATCAACTCCGTTTTCAATACCCAAGCAAGCGGCGATTGCCAGTGCACATCCACTAGCAACCCAGGCAGGAATGGACATTCTTAATCAAGGCGGAAATGCGTTTGATGCCGCGATTGCCGTTGCAGCCTCATTGGGCGTAGTCGAACCTTATAGTGCCGGCCTTGGCGGTGGTGGCTTCTGGTTAATTCATGAAGCAAAAGCTAATAAAAGTATCTTTATCGACGCCCGTGAAAAAGCCCCGTCTTCTGCCCATGCCAATTTATATTTAAAAGAAGATGGCAGTGTTAATCGTGACATCGCGGTGAATGGCGCATTGGCTGCGGGAATTCCTGGCCAAGCCGCCGCTTTTGTTCACTTAGCAGAAAAGTACGGCCAACTGCCGTTAAAGAAAACCTTAGCCGCAGCGATTCAACAAGCCAACGAAGGCTTTCCGGTTTATTCGCACTATCAAAAACTCATTGGCTATCGCCTTGAAGCGCTTAAACGCTATCCCACCAGCGCTAGTATTTTCTTAAACAATAAACAACAAATCCCTGAAATGGGTGCACTAATTAAACAGCCGGATCTTGCTTGGACGTTACAGCAAATTGCCGACAAAGGTTTTGATGGTTTTTATAAAGGTGAAAGCGCGCGTCGTTTAGTCGCAGGAGTCCAAGCCGCCAACGGTATTTGGACATTAGACGATTTAGCCAACTACAACATTATTGAACGCCAACCGATTGAAATTGAATACAAGGGGCATAAAGTCGTCAGTGCGCCACCGCCTTCTTCCGGTGGTATCGCGATTGCTGCAATGTTAAATATGCTGTCGCAATACGAACTGAATACCCTTAATAACGCGGATAAAACCCACCTAATTGTTGAAACTATGCGCCGTGCTTATAAAGATCGCGCAGAATTTTTAGGCGATCCAGACTTTGTTGATGTGCCCACGGCAGAGCTGATCAGCCTAGAGCGCGCCAAAGCCTATGTCACTGGCATTGATATGAATAAAGCGACCAACAGCTTGAGCTTAAAAGGCCCTAAAAATATTCAAGAAGGTTTCCATACCACCCACTTTTCAGTACTCGATAAAGCAGGTAACCGTGTTTCAGCCACATTAAGTATTAACCTACCGTTTGGTTCGGCTTTCACCGTGGCCAATACGGGAGTGGTATTAAACAACGAGATGGATGATTTCTCGGCCAAGCCGGGTGAACCGAATGCTTATGGCTTAGTCGGCAATGCCGCTAATGCTATTGCACCCAACAAGCGCCCACTATCGAGCATGAGCCCATCGTTTGTAGAAAGTAATGATGCTGTTGCCTTAATTGGCACACCAGGTGGCAGCCGTATTATCACCATGGTGATGCTGGGCATTTTGGAGCACATTGATGAGAAGCCTGTTGGCGACTGGGTTGGCCGCTCACGTTTTCATCATCAATACCTGCCTGATGTTATTCAGCATGAGCCGAATACCTTTAGCGCCGCTGAAATTAATGCCCTTGAGAGCAAAGGTCACAAGCTGAAAAATATTGGTCGTGAATATGGCAATATGCAGGCGATTTTGTGGGATAAGAAAACAGGTGCAGTGACAGCCGCTTCTGACCCAAGAGCCTTTGGCGAATCACAGGTTTCTGAATAATGGCTGGTAAAATTGCTTTCTAAATAATCAGAATACAATTAAATCTAATGTAGGTCGTGCTTTAGCGCGACAAGTTGTTAGCCTAAAGGCTAACCTACAATACGCCGCAAGCGGCGGGGAATTAAACCCGCTCAGATTAAATTAAGGTAGCGTATGGAACTCGGATTTATCATCAAAAAGCTAATTAGCATGTGGCTAATGCCTCTGCCTTTTTGCTGCTTAATTATTCTATTTGGATTAATCCTGAGTTTCTGGAAGGTAGCCATCGGCCGCATAATTGCCTTCTCTGGAGTTGCCTTACTCATGCTATTCAGCTGGCAGCCTTTTGCTAACTCGGTGCTCTATCCACTAGAGCATCAGTATCCTAGCTTTGACCTTTCACAACCTATAGATGCGGTTGTCGTGCTTGGCAATTGCCATACGGTAAGCGAAGACATTCCACCGATGGCGCAGCTCTGCGGCACGGGTTTATATCGCTTAATGGAAGGCTACCGTATTTGGCAAGCAAACCCTGAAGCCGAACTTTTATTATCGGGTTATGCCGGCGATGAAAGCCGACCGTATGCGGAAGTGGTTGGAGAGATTGCATTGAGCTTAGGTGTACCGGAAGAGAAGATTCGCTTATTCCCAACCGCTCAAGCTACTCAGCAGGAAGCTGAATTAACGGCGCCTTTTCTCAATGGTAAAACGTTCGCTTTAGTGACTTCCGCTTCTCATATGCAACGCTCGATGAACTGGTTTCAACAACAAAAAGTTGGGGAGCTGTATTTGCACCCCATCCCCGCACCCGCACATTTTGGTGCACCGAAGAAATCATCAAACTGGAAAATAGAAACCAGTGCCCTGTTAAAAACAGAGCGCTCTTGGTATGAATTATTAGGAAATATTTGGGCTGCCATAAAAGATTAAGTGATTAAAGCCGTTTACTTCTGACAATTTACTTCTGACAAGCAGGGCAATAAACCGTTGCCCGCTGGCCTTGACGTATTTCTTTCAAGGTTTTTTCGCAGACCACACACTCTTCTCCACCGCGTCCATACACATTAAGCTGCTGCGCGAAGTAACCTGGCTTGCCATCACCACCAACAAAGTCTCTTAGTGTTGTGCCACCCTGCTCGATAGCGGCCGCGAGCACTTGCTTGATATGAAGAACGAGTTTTTCCATCCTGACTTTACTGATTTTTCCTGCGGGTATCGTAGGGTTAATGCCTGCTAAAAATAAGCTTTCGTTGGCGTAGATATTACCTACGCCCACCACAACCTTACCATCCATAATGAACGTTTTAATCGGCGCTTTTCTGCCTCGGCTTTTTTCATACAAATAGGCGGTATCAAATTCATCACTTAGTGGCTCAGGACCAAGATGATTGATGTAATTGTTATCCACAGGATCTTCAACCCAGAGTAAAGCGCCGAAACGACGTGGATCGTGATAGCGTAAAATTTTACCACTGCTCAACTCCCAATCGATATGATCATGCTTGCCGAAATTTTCCACTTCGCTCGGCTCAACTAAACGCAGCGAACCCGACATGCCTAAATGCCAGAGCGCATAACCCGCTTCAAACTCGACCAAAATGTATTTAGCACGACGGGTCACCGATTTAATAACCTGACCTTCCAAAGCTTGAATTTCTTCACCCACAGGCCAGCGTAAACGCCCCTGACGGATTTTCACCGTTTCTAAGGTATAACCCTTGAGATAGCTTTCGATACCACGCTTGGTGGTTTCTACTTCTGGAAGTTCAGGCATGTTGTTCTCTCGTTTATTTTACTCTAAAGCGTCAACCCGCTACGGCTACATACGTTACTGAGCTCGAAATAGTTTTTGAGAATTGTATGTATTTAAGCCTGCCAATTTTAACATCGCAGGTTTGAATCATAAAACTCAAATCCCAGACATAAAAAAACCCAGTGTTGTTAGCTCTTACAAGCCAACAAGACTGGGTTTTTCAATGATAAAAAAGCTTACTTAATTTTAGCTTCTTTATACATTACGTGCTTACGAACAACTGGATCAAACTTTTTGATTTCCATTTTTTCAGGCATCGTACGTTTGTTCTTATCAGTTGTGTAGAAGTGACCAGTACCGGCACTTGAAACTAAACGGATCTTATCGCGTGGCATAATCTTCTCCTTTAAACTTTTTCGCCGCGTGCGCGGATTTCTTTAAGAACGGCATCGATACCCTTCTTGTCGATAATACGCATAGCTTTAGTAGATAAGCGTAAACGTACAAAACGATTCTCAGTCTCAACCCAAAAACGATGGGATTGTAAGTTCGGTAAAAAACGACGCTTACTTTTGATGTTTGAGTGAGATACATTATTTCCTGTTACAGGGCGCTTACCTGTAACCTGACAAACTTTAGACATTGTTACTCGCCCCGAGTCATTAAATATCAGACCTTCGTACGAAGAATCCAATGAAAAATCTTGTTATCAACTGGTCAAATTTGTGCCAGATGAAACTGTTAGTTCCCTCAATTTTTAAGTGGCATTTACCAAAGCAAAGCATCGGAAACACAACGACCTTAAAAAAGGGTTGCGCTTTATACCAAAAAATTAGGGTTGTTGGCAAGGACAATAGACTGAATTTTACTCAAACAGCACATAATTGCCCTTAAATGGCTATGTTAGACACTCAAACTCATTATAGCCAGCCTTTTTCAGCAAAAGACGTAAACTCACCGTCGCCAATAATTATATGATCCAAAACACGAATATCGAGCAAAGACAGAGCTTTCACCAAACGTTCAGTAATCGCCTTATCAGCTTGGCTTGCTTCCGAAATACCTGAGGGGTGATTATGGGCGAAAATAACCGCAGCTGCATTTTTAGCCAACGCCATTTTAACGACCTCTCGCGGATACACAGCGGCACCATCAATTGTGCCATGAGCCAATTCCACATATTCAATTACACGATGCTGACTGTCTAAAAACAACGCAACAAACGCCTCACTTTGCTTGTCCCTCAGTCGTGCCATTAAATATCGCTGCGTTAACTGCGGGCTCGTCAGCGCGCCCTCTTTTTGCAACGTCTGCTCAAGATGCCGGTTAGCCATTTCCAATACCGCTTGCAACTGAGCATATTTTGCAGGCCCTAAACCATGATGACCCGTAAAAGAAGCCTGATCAGCCACCAGCAACTGCCGTAAACCGCCAAAGCCCGTTAATAAATCTCGCGCCAAGTCCACCGCACTTTTACCTGTAACCCCCGTGCGTAAAAAAATAGCTAATAACTCAGCATCCGATAAATGCTCTGCGCCTCGCGCCAGCAACTTCTCTCTGGGCCTTTCATCCGCTGGCCAGTCTATAATTGACATAATTAATCCCTTAAAATCGGGCTGTTAAAATAGCCCTTCAACGAAAGTCCATATCCCCTTTTTGATTAGCCAACTCCGCGATATACTGCAAGCAGATATTTAAAGGGGCATTCCCATGCAACAACTTTGCAACAAACGTATTTTATTAGGTATAACCGGTGGCATCGCAGCTTACAAAGCCG
>Ga0209305_1001540_pt1 | contig 14655 bp, 12 predicted proteins | sample COGITO_mtgs_1103_FD_184792 | JGI IMG/M metagenome (GOLD analysis project Ga0209305, IMG submission 184792) | Pelagic marine microbial communities from North Sea - COGITO_mtgs_110321 (SPAdes) (version 2) | ecosystem: Environmental > Aquatic > Marine > Epipelagic ...
TAAATCGTTTGATTTCCTGTTTAGGTACAGAGAGAGAGAGAGATGTTGTTGATTAATATATTGTTTTTAAAAGAGAGATTTGAGTGAGAGTTGAACTCAAAAAGAAAGAAGAAAAAGCAAACAAAAAACAAACCTTTCTGGTCCTCCCGTTCCTGGTCACTTCGACCACTTGCAACTGATCTTTAATCAGCGGCAACGGCTGTAAAGGGCTACTCTCGGAAGAATTTCCGATTTGATTGTTGTTGTTGTTTTGTTTACTTTGGATTTGAAAGTTGAAACTCGCGTGTCTCGGTGGTTTCGAATCCGAATTTGGTGCGCCTCCTCGGCTCGCAACCCCCCCGTTGTTTGGGTTGTTATTCATCATCGCATGATGAGAAGTCCCATCATCATCGTTACTATTATTAGTACTAGAAGTAGTATTCTTGTTGTTGTTCTTGGACGACGACGACGACGACGACTTATTAAACATATCTAACAAAGCAGGAGTGTACGATCGACTCCCGGGTCCTCCCGAATCCACCGGCAGAGGAGGAGAAGTCGATGAATAACTTTCGTTGTTGTTGTTGGTGTTCGGAGAAGGAGCAGGAGAGGCACTCATTTTTTGTCCCGTGTTGTTCGGTGTTTGAAAACTGCTCTTTTGGAAGGAAGTTGTTCAATTTTTAGAACGCTCTTTTCGTGGAGCGTTATTTTTCTAGAACAACCGAAGGTTATTCTGGCAAAAGAGCGTTATAGAGCGTTATAAAAAGTTTGTTGTTAAGCATATCATCATCACAAAATTAAAGTGCCACAACCTACTCTATACACTCCCCCAAAACGTAATAATACTATCTATCTTCTCATCGAAGAATAAAGAGAGAGAGAGAGAGAGATCTTTTAATACTGTTGATTTTATCGATTTCTTCTTTCTCAGGGAGCATTGCGTGTGATATAAGGCGTGGTTTTTGTGGTTTCTTTCGGTGAAGATGGGAGCGTGCTTCTCTCAACCATCATCATCATCATCAAAATCATCATCGGATGAAAAGGAGGAGGACAAAGACGAGAAGAAGAGAAAGAGTAGGAAAAAGAAAACAAAAAAGACGAACAAGAACAGAGGAAAGAACGAAGAACAAGAACAAGAAAAGGACGACGATGCGTTTGAACGAGCGATGATGTCCTCGGAATACTCGCGATTACAAACGATTAAGAGAGAAAGAGCGAGACAGAGAACTTTATCGGAGTGCGAAAAATTAGACGTGATTGCAGACGCGTTGGCGAATATCGAGCGAGAGAAGAAAGAACTCGCCAACGCGCGGAGACATTTACGAGACATGAACAGAGCGGCGAAAGCAGCAGCGCAGAAAGTAGAAAGTGATGGATTAGGAGGTGGGACAGTAGGAATAGTAGGGTCGAGCGCGAGCTCGAGAAGAGGAGACGAAGGAGGAGCGGGGATTGCGATGAGCGGGAGCGCGGAAGCGCCGCCGCCGCGCGAAAAGAAGAGCACGCTCTCCAAAAGCGAAACAACCTCATCCTAGCAGCAGGATGATGTATTTTTTGTGTACTCTCCAAAATATAATAAGTGTAGTATGTATTCTATCTAATTAATTCGCGTATTAAATGCATTGTTACTATTACGCGCGCGTATTCTACGAAACGAGTTTTACTTTGAGCTTCTTTTTAGACGAGGCGACCTCCTAATAAGCGACGGCGGCGGCGGCGGATTTGGACTCGCCGCCGCGCTCTTCTTATTCTTATTCTTTTTTTCCTTCTTCTTCTCTTTCTTCGTCTTCTTCCCTATCGTTGTCGTCGCCATCGCCGTCTTCTCCTCTCTTTCTTTCAACACAGAGCGTGGTGCAACGTTCCACGTGTTTTTAATGTGATTCGCAAACTTATTGTCCTCTAACAGCAGCAGCATTTCCATAATCATAACGCAGTGGTGCACGCTTTTGAAGTTTGCGCCGCACACTTCCGATGCCCAATTTAATACGGCGATGTACTCCGGTGCGTTCAAATCGATTCGTGAGTAAGTGTGCACGAACGATCCAGCATGTTTGAAGCCGATGTTACCGTCTGCATGAGCTACCGCAGCTGCTGAAGCTCTGTCGCTCTTGCCTTTGGTGAAAGGTACGTCCACGTAGACTTCGTATAATTTTGCACCCGCATCGGCTTTCAATGGTAATGTTATTGCACCATCGTTGTTGTCGTCGTCTCTGTAATCTTTTCCTATCTTTGCCGCTGATTTTCCCGCCGCCATCTTGCACAATTTATCGCGCACGATATTGAACCGGCCAGAAAGCTTCTTCGTCGCATCGTCGAATATGTTCGCCTCGCACCAATCGATGTACGCGTTAACGTCCTTCGCATCATCTTTCCGTTTATCTTTCGCCAAAATTGGTGGAATAGCGCGACGTTTTCGAAGGAGTTCTTCCTGGAACGCTTTTCGAGCGTTCGTTGCCCATACGAGCCACCCATCTGCGGGTGCTTTGAGCGCGCTATTTTCTCTTTCGTCGACTGGGAAGCAATCGGGAACGTGATTTGACGCCGTCCGTTTACGTTGAAGAGACTTGACTCTTCCGTCAAGACCAAATAAAAGTTTGAGCGTTACCACGATAATTGCAGACGCGTGCACTTCAGCTGGATATGTGCTCAACATCTTACGCGCGTCCGCTTCTTTCATTCTGCTAATCTGAGGCATTTGACCAGCCTCGAATTTGTATTTCTCCTTGTCGAGGAGGAAATCGTAACCCAAGAATTGCATCAAGTTTTCGGCGCTCTCGCAATAAGCATCCGCAACGCGAGACAAAAGCGGCGATTGTGTCTTCTTTTTTACAGCCTTGCTTTCGCTGTTGTCGTCGTCAGCGTTGGTATTTACGTTCTCGTCGTTTCTAGCGACAACGACAGCCTCGGCGGGTTTGTGAGGTTGTTGATGCAGAAAAGCCGGAAACGAAGACTGGAACGCTCTGCGTACTAATTCCCTGGTAAGATTGAAAACATTTCGTTCAAATACTATGTCCTCACGCAGACCGGTTTTCGCGACAATATATTCAGCCACTTGGATCACGTCCGTGCTCGTTGGCATAGTTCTCGGTCTCAACAAGTCTTTTCCCCACGCGCGCATGTTATAGATATTCGTCGTCGGCCGCAAGTACGGCAACTTTCCGGTCGATGCAAGCGTTGAAATGTCTCTCGCAAAGGTGAATCCGAACGATTCTTCGTCCGCAAAACACATCCGCGTGGCAACGAACAATACTCCAAGCGTCAATTTCTGTGGTAAATGCGCCATGATGAGAGAGTTTACGGCGTTGAGATGTTGCCTCTCTTCTTCAGCCTCCATTTTTAAACTTTTTCCGTTTTTGTCTTTTCTGCCGTCGACATCTTCGGCGTCATCATCCTCGTCTTCTTGATAATCTTCACCATCGTTATCATCTTCGATGTTCTCTTCTTCTTCTAATTCTAATTCTCCTCCCCCTTCGTCTACGTCGTCGTCGTCGTCGTCGTCCGAATACGCCAACATTTCCTTTTGTCGTTTTGCGTCGGCGATGGCTTTTCTCCTTTCCTTCCGTAGCTTTCTCGTGTTCATAACAAACGTCGAAGTTCTGAGTGCATCGTTCACGCTGCCAATGTCGTCCATATCGATCGAGAAAAGTTCATCTTTTGCGGCTAACAGTGCAAACCAAATCGAGCGACACGCCTTTCGAAACTCGTTCGCGCGTTTCTCTCTTCGTCTCTTCTCTCTTTCTTCTTCGTCCTTGTCGCCGTAAGAAGAAGATTCCACGTACCTTTCCACGCAGAATTCGCATTGCGCTCTGAGTAATTTCGTCATCGTTTCGCAGTGCAAGTCCACCATTTTCGTAAATTTCCTCTCTTCGATTCTCAGCGCTCTCTTCTCTTCCATCATCCTTTCCTCTTTGGTAAACTGTTGCGAATAATCGTGCACTCGATGACCAAAACCGACCCGTCTTCTTCTCGCGCCGTGAAAAGACATCGGTCCTTGTTCTCCGCCGAAGCCAGGCAAAGCTCTCGCCAAAGCTTCCGCGTCTGGTGCGACGACCAAAGCATCCGTCTTCGCGTTGCACTTTTTACAGAAATAACTGCCAGTTTTCTGGTCTTCCTCGAAATTCTCGAGGCCTGAGTTTCCGCACACCTCGCATATGACTTCCACTTTTTTCTGCTGGTTTTGTTGCGAGGCAAACTGAGACATGGAGTATTTGAAACGCATACTCTCGTCTTCTTCATCGCTCTTTTCGTCTTCTTCTTCTCGTTTTGATCTTCTTCTTCTTTTAAACTCGTTTGTTGTTTCTGAATGAAATTCTTTTTCTCGTTGGCGTTTGGTTTTGAGCGTCAGATTTTTCTTCTTCCTCTTCGTTGTTTCTCCCTCTTTTTGACTCTCGCCATCGACGCCGAAGCGTTTCATGTGGTGTGGTTGCGACATTGCTTTTGTTCCTACTGTTTCATATTGTGTGTGTGTGTGTGTGTATGTGTGTGTGTGTGTACTTTTTTATTCTTAAGAAACTCTTTATGTGACGCTTCGTTGCTCTCAAAAATAACAATAATAATCTCTCTAAATTCTCTCGTAAAATACGTCTCTTTCTCGTTTTATGTGTCTATGATATGTGTGTATACTTACTCGCGCACGCGCTGGACTTAAAACTATATATATTAAGAGTCTAACTTCTTTTTAACTAAAACCGTCGTAATCGTCGGGCATCTCCCACTGCGTTTCACCCGTCGTCGTGTTGTAATAATACGTGAATCCTTCCGGGCTTTGATGCGTCTCCCACAACGGCTTCTCTTCCTCTTCTTCTTTTTTCAACGAGGCTTCGTGCGCGGCGGCGGCGTTTTGTTGCTCTAAAGTTTGCCCAAAGATTGCAGTGGTAGCGGCCGCTGAAGCGGCAACATCGGTGGTCTTTTGGTATTGTTGTTGATCTCTCGGGACGTAATCCGCCATGAACGCTTCTAACATGTGTTTGGCGGTTTCGACTTTATCTTTGAAACCGCTTATTTTAATCATTTTCGTTTCTTTGTCGATTTGGATCTTCGCTCCGGACGTCATCGCCATGCTTCGGATATTTTCACCGCCTCTTCCAATGATGCGACCCTCCTGTCCTTGCGAATCAATCTCTATGACGACGTATTCTGGCTTCCCTTCTCCGGAAGTACCCGCCCCTGCGCCCGGCGCCGGCGCTTGTCGAACCGGCGCGGTGACGATGTCGTGGATGAGCATTCGAGCAATTTCTAGTTGCGAAGCGTCGCCTTTCGCGGAGACTTCGTTCGATTCGCGCTCAATTTGTAATCTGGCCCCGGATTCGTCCGAGATGCGTTTGATTGTTTCCCCTCCGCGTCCAATGACTCTTCCAATCATGTTATCCGGGACGGCGATTCTAATTTCAAGCACTTGTTGTTGCGGCGCTCCCATGTTCGCTTGGAACACCGGAATATTATTCGCCGGTGGTGCTTTAGACGCGTTCACTACGGGCAACAACTGTTCGATGGCGTGTCGCACGCACTCTGGAGCGCCAGCTATGGTGATTAATCTCGGCGCGCCTTTCGGAACATCCGCGGAGGATTGTATTTTCACGATCGCTTTCGTCGCTTGTTGCAACTGATTAATTTTCTCGCCGCCGTGCCCGATAACTTTCCCCGCGTTCTCTTGCGGGCACGGAATTTGCTCGATGATGTGTCCAATTGGTAACTCTTTCGGCATATTCGACGGTAAAATCATCCCCGGCCGCAAAATCGAAACCGGAACTGTCGCCGCCGTCCCCGCCGCGACGCCTTGTCCCGGCGGCGGCGGCGGCACCGAAAGCACCGTCGTCGTCGTCGTCGTCTGCCCCGGAGGCGGCGGCGGATACGCGTATTGAACCGTACCACCGCCATGTAATACTGCTGTTGTTGTGGTTGTTTGTGGTTGTTGCAAGTATACCGTCTGCTGTTGCGTGTGTACGACTTGTTGTTGTTGTTGTTGCGCCGGCGGAGGCGGAGGCACTCTTTGATGCATCATCTGATGTGGAAGCGTCGTCGTCGCACCTCCGTACACGTTCGGAGGAGGCCCACCACCGGTTGCTACTGCTCCGTATTGCGGCACAACCCCCACCCCCACGACGTGCTGATGTTGTTGTTGCGCTTGCGCTTGCGCTGCTTGTGCCGCTCGCGTGCTGCTTCGACTCCTCGGGTCTCTCGGTGCCTGAATCGTCGTCGTTCCGTTTTGGTGATGAATTGACGGCGTTGATGATGTTGGTTGCGCGGCAGCAGCAGCAGCGGCGGCGTTATTCACGGATTGCAAGAGAGACTGCAACGCTTCCGTGGACGGAATAGTCACTCCTCCTCCTTGTGGTGGTGGCGGTGCGTGCAAAGCGTCGTCTTTGTTTACGTCGTCGTCGTTTGGTACAGCAGCGCGAGATCGTTTTCGCGGGTCGGACGGACCTCCTCCGACATCGTGTAAGTCGTCGTTCTCCCTCGCTCTTCTCGTGGACATTATGCGAGATGATTTGAAAGTAAAAGCGATCAAAAAACAATGATGATGATGATGATAAACTTCTACTACTACTACTAATGAATCGATCGATCGATCGATCGAGAGAAGTGATGATGAATAATGAGTCTACGAATAAAATGAGGAAAACGTTTTCGAATTTCGAAGAAGAAGTCTTTTCGAAGGATCCAAAAATACTGTAGTCCCATACTAATACTACTACAGAAGAAGGTACGCAAACAAACGCAGGTAAATACTTGACGATGATTCAGACGACGATATAATTTATTACGAGTTTTACGAACTGCTGGCATTCTTGCGTTTGTTTTTGTTTTGTTGTTATACTACACTCTCGTTTGTTGCTCTCTATTATTAAAAGGTATACAAACGCGCTCCGCACGAGAGTATTTTCCCTCCGAGGCGTTCTTCCTCCGCTTTTACGCGCGCCGCTTCCGCTTCGGCTTCGGCTTTAGCTTTCAATTCGGCTTCGGCTTTAGCTTTCAATTCAGCTTCGGCTTTAGCTTTCAATTCAGCTTCGGCTTTAGCTTTCAATTCAGCTTCGGCTTTAGCTTTCAATTCGGCTTCGGCTTTAGCTTTCAATTCAGCTTCGGCTTTAGCTTTCAATTCGGCTTCGGCTTTAGCTTTCAATTCAGCCTCGATGATTCTCGCTTTTTCCTCTTCTTCTTCCTTTTCTCGCTGCATTCGCGCCGCTTTCTCTACGGTTTCGTCGTCTTCGTCGAACGAATCGTGTTCGGTATTCGAGGCGTCGTGTAGAACCATCTCCTTGAGCGGCTCTTCGTGGTGCCCGTGAATGTGACTACTACCACCTTCCAAAACTGGTTTCCAATCGGTTGTATCTTGCCACGGCCCAAACTCGATGGCATCGTTCGCGTTCCCGGCTTTATCGCCTCGAGAAAACTGTTGCACGTCCCCGGGCTTGCCGTAATCGCTACAAAACTCCCCGTGCGGCATTCGTCTTTTCAATTTTCCATCCCACCCTCTGTTGTATAAATTAAATCCACCTTTCAACAAGACCAGCTTCTCGTATCCAGCTTCGTCTAACATGTCCAGCGCGTGCACCGCTCTTTGCCTTCCATCCGAACACACCACAACAATCTTGGCTGCTTTTTTATCCGGGAACCTCTTCTCCACCTCTGCGATAAAGTTCTCGTTTTTATGTTGGTTCTGAAACACCTTCCCGCCCGCGGTTGCGTCAAACCTGTACCCCGTGGACGTGACCAACGGAATATTTGCCACGCACTCTGGCCCAGAAACGACGACGACTTCAGACACGCCTCCAATAGTTCCTTTCGGTGGATTCGGAAGTTTCCCGAAAAACTCCCTCTCCTGGTCGTTGCGGATGTCAAGGAAAACCCATCCGTCGTCCCAGAGCACTCTCCCTTGTTCAAAGTTTGCCACGTACAACTCTCCGGAGTTGAAACCTTTCTTCGTCTCTTCGTCGAAAACTTTGTCCCCGTATTGCTGAATGACGACTCCTTCTTGAACCGCGGCGGCGGACGCGACGACGTTTAAACGACGATGAAACGACGACGAAAACGCAATCGACCGATGATTTTTGTTTTTGCTGACTCGGCAACAACTGGACGATGATGATGATGATGATGATGAAATCCCTCTCGACGCTTTGATGAAAACCGCAGCAGCAGCAGTTCCGCGAGGAGTCGCGCAGGAGGATAAGGAGAGCGATGGTGATGATACTGACGTCGACGTGAGCAGCATGTTCACAGTAGTGCGTGTGATATGTGTGTAGAGAGGTGATAAAAAATTTCGGATTAGATACGGACAAAAACGGAAAAGAAGAGAGCGTTTGACTTAATCGCAGTGCGACACGTTTTCGATACAAATCTCTCTTTTTAATAAGTGCCCTGTGTTCGTCCTTTTCGTCCTGCCTGGTTGTCTGAAACTCTCTCTCTCTCTCTCTCTTGTGAAAAAAAACGAGACACCACACAAGAAAAAAAAAACAAAATTAAAAAAAAATGTTGATGCGCTTTTGCTTCGCAAGGTCTTCCTCTGCTGGGTGCACATCGTCGTCGTCGTCGTCGTTGAGGAGTGGTCTGAGGAGGAGGTTGATGAGATCGTCGACATCATCAACTTTTTCCCGAGGAGGAGGAGGACGACATTTGATTACGATGATGAATTGGCGAATGGACGACGGCGGCGACGTGAACAATAACGAGATGGGAGATTCGCAACAAAAGCAACGACAACAACAGCAAAAACGGACGAGTTCGGGTGGCGCCGCTTCAACATCAAGAAGAAGAGACTATTACGACGATTCAGACGACGAGAACAACTCGTACGACAACAGGAGAGGCAGAGGAGGAGGACGAGGAGGGAGGAAAAATTTTAACAACAACAACAACGGCGGCGGTCGAGGAGGAGGAGAAAGAGGACGAGGACGAGCGCAAACACAAACATCGACGAGGAATAATAACAACAACAGTTATTACGGAAACGACGAGTACGAGAATAGCTCTCCCTATTATTATAACAATCGCGACCGGCAAGGAGGAGGAGGAGGAAACTACAACGATAACAAGCCGGCGTATTTACAAAGAAAAGAGGAGCGGAAAGCGACGAGAGAACAACCAACCTTACGAGAGATGGCTCTCGGTGAAGTCATTTTTGGACAGAATCCCGTGAAAGAGGCGTTGTTGCAAAATAAGAGGGACGAGTTTTACAGACTGTGGATCCAAGAAGGCGACGGGGGAAGCTATTCGTCGGACGAGAAGATGATTGCCAGAGCGAAAGAGTTGGGATGTACGATTTCGTACGCCACGAAACACGATTTGAACATGCTGACAGAATCGAGACCGCACCAAGGCGTCGCTTTAGATTGCACGCCTTTGGAAATGGAAAACATCGAAAGTTTGTTGGAGGAAAATGGAAGTGGAAAGAACGCCGCGGAGACCGAAAGGAACCGCGAACATTCTCTCTGGCTCGCGCTCGACGAAATCATCGACCCGCAAAATTTCGGCGCCATTCTCCGAACGGCGCACTTTTTAAACATCGACGGCGTCGTCGTGTGCGCGAAGAATTCCGCGCCTCTCTCACCAGTCGTCTCCAAAGCCTCTTCTGGGGCAATGGAAACGATTAAAGTGTACCAAACGAACGCCATGCACAAGTTTCTCGCCAAGTGCGTCGACGACGGTTTCAACGTCATCGGTTTAGCCAACCAAAGCGGCGCGGAAAACGTCTCCAACTTATCTTTGAATCAACCAACGGTTTTAGTCGTAGGAAACGAAGGCTCTGGTTTACGAACGAACGTTCGCAGAGCGTGTTCGAGGATTGCTAAAATCGAAGGCGGCGGCGATGATGAAAACAACGCGACGACGAATACCAACAACAAAACCACCAGCGTCGAGTCGTTAAACGTCAGCGTGGCGACTGCAATCGCGCTCTTCCAGCTCACATCATCATCATCATCATCATCATCATCATCATCGGAGTAGTAGTGGTATAAGTAGTATAGGGCAACAAGAGTCATAATACACATAATAATACTAAAGCGACCAAACAACACGCACAACGCTTCTCTCTTTTTTTTTTGCAACACAAAATCGATTTTCTAAAAAAAAGGAAAAAAACCACCACCAGACCACGTCGACGAGTTTCTTCTTTTCCTTCTTTTCTCCCCAGAACACCTCGCAGCACCCGCTGCTGCTTATACTAAATACTACTACTAATAAACGAATACTAATAATAATAATGTTCAACTTGTTGTTGTCGTCGAAATCGTCGTCGTTCATCGACCGCGCGTTCGCGACGAACATCAATCCACCCGCGACGACTTCTTATAAGCAAAGATGTTGTTGTGGGGTCACCTCCTCGAAATCGTGCACGTCGTCGTTTTTTGTTGGTGGGTCAGAACGAGGAGGAAGGACGACGACGACGATAACGAAGAGCAGCAAAAGGAGTAGCCAAAGAAGCGAAATGAATTCGTTCGTTTCTGGGAGGAAAAGAACGACGAGGACGGAAACGAAGAGAGCGTCCTCGTCCTCGTCGTTCGACGAAGGAGAGATCCCGACGACGGAATCGTCCTCGTCGTCCTCGTCGTCCCCATTATCATCCTCGACTGAGACAACAACAGAGACAAAAGCAGTAACAAAAGAGAATGAAGATGAAAAAGCGAACATGAATGAAGTCGCGCTGTGGGTCGGCGCTGCCTGCCTCTTTGGCGCTGGAATCGGCTTCGTCCAAGGCGTGGATAAAGCCTCGGAGTATTTCGCCGGGTATTTGTTAGAGCAAAGTTTATCGGTGGATAATCTTTTCGTTTTTATTTTGGTGTTTGATTACTTTAAAGTGCCGGAATCGACGCAACCGAAGGTTCTGAGCTACGGGATTGTCGGAGCGATGATCATGAGAGCGGCGATGATTCTCGCCGGCGCGACGGCTATCGAGGACTTTGAGCCGGTGTTGTTAGTCTTCGCCGGCATTTTGATTTTCTCGAGTTACAAGTTACTCGCGAACAACGAAGAGGAGGAAGAGGAGGACTTGAAAGATTCCGCCATCGTAAAGTTTTGCTCGAGCATGATTCAGGTATCGGACGAGTACGATGGGGATAATTTTTGGACGACTGCAAAAGACGGAGTGACGAAAATGGCGACGCCTTTGTTGTTAGTGGTGGCGGTCATTGAGCTTTCGGACGTGGTCTTTGCCGTGGACTCAATCCCGGCGGTATTTGGAGTCACGAAAGATCCGTTTATCGTGTACACGTCGAACATATTCGCAATTTGCGGCTTGCGATCGTTGTTTGGATTCGTTTCCGCGGTCGTATCGGAGTTGGAGTATTTAGAAACCTCCGTGGCTGTGGTTTTGGGATTTATTGGCGTGAAGATGGTTGCGGATTACGCCGGGTACCCCATGTCCACCGAAGCGAGTTTAGCGGTGGTCGCGACGTTGTTATCTGGAGGCGTTGCGGCGAGTTATCTGTTCCCGTCGGCGCCTGCTGAAGTGACTTCTTCCGTGGATGAATAATACGAGAGAGAGAGATTAAATATATTGTTATTGATTTTTAGAAAGAAAAAGTGTAATGCGACAACGAGCTTTTTGCGGCAATATAGATTATTATTTGCGTTGACGATTGTTTTTGTTTAAGAACTAAGTTATATAATAGTTATTATATATATATTCTACTAGTATAACCACACGTTCCGTGAACCGACCGACGAGATAAAGTCTAGACTAGGAAACCTTTTCGTTCGCACATCGGTTTTCAGGGCGGCGTCTCCGGTTCTCTTTTTAATCGAAGAGATCAAAGCCCATGTCTTCCTCTTCCTCTTCGACGACTTCTTCCTTCTTCGCCTCGCCACCGCCGTCGCCACCGCCGCCGCCACCGCCGCCGCCGCCGCCGCCACCACCGCCACCGCCGGACGGCACAGACGCGAGCTTCTCGTTACCTTCCGCGATCAAAGCGGCGACGTCTTTGCCTTCGATTTCGGACATGAAGCTGGAGAGCTTGGCGTCGTCAACTTCCGCAGACGCGGCGGCCAAAACCGCCTTGACGTCCGCGGCGGACGGAGATTCCTTACCGGAGAGTTGCGCCTGTAGTAGTTTAAGTAAAAGACAGTAAAAGAGAAGGATTAATGTGAGTTTCTTTGTTCGAAGAAAATTCTAGAGAAAAGGAGGAGGAGGAAAAGAAGAGGTCTTTTTTTCTCTCGAACGATGAAAATGAGGATGAGAAATGACAGTCCGCGCGCGAACGCGCGTCTTTTCTTTCTCTCTCTCTCTCTCTAAACTCTCTCCGAGTCGATCAAATACTCCTCCACGCGAATCCGAGCGAATCCGAGCGAATATATGCTCGCGAGTTCGTTTCCTTAAAGAAAACACGGCGAGAGCGTGAGAGAGAGAGAGACCCCAACAAAAGAAGAAAATCCCAATACGAATGAATGGCTCTAAGAGAAGGAAAACGTACCAACAAGAACGCGGCGACGTATTTCATTTGAAAGTTTAATTAATGCGCGTTAAGAATAAAAACTCGAAGCTGCGATGGGTGTATCGCCTTAGCCAACAAAAGAGGGGCAAACGTGTTTGTTAAAGTGAAGATTTTGATGCTTTCTTACGCTTATTAATAATAAATAATTTCCTTTTGAACGACTCTTCACCAAAAAAAGGACTGGCTGCACAAGAAAAAAAAGACAAGAGAGAGACGAGTTCTCAAATTCACTTCCTCCTCCTCACAACAACACAGAAGACAGAAGAAAGAAGAGGAGTCGAAGCAGAAGGAGTCAAAAATAATGGCTGGATTTTGGGACGACTTTCTTGCAACGAGAACCGATCGTGGTGTGGTCGTGCGCTTTGGGCGCGATTGGAGCGGCGTTACCGGTGTGCGTCCCACCGATTAGGAATATGCTCAGAGCGGATCAGGAACCGACGAGGCCACCGTCCGCGCAGAGCGTCGTGGAAGCGTTGCGAGGTGGGAAATCTTAATACGATGATGATGATTTTATGTATAAAATAGAAGAGTTTAGAGAGAGAGAGAGATGAATACGTTTTAATACCACCTAACGCATCACACGTGTTGTGTGCACGTATGATAAATAGCCTTCTTTGATGGAAATGATGATGCGCAGTAACCACAAAAGTTTCTCGTCCGCGCTCTTTGAGATGATTTCATCAGAAGAGACATTTTGCTGCCGCTGCTGCTGAACTTTTCTTCATTCTTTTTTCCATTCCGAGAGAGAGTGTAGAGAGAACAACACAACCGAAGACAAACGCACTTTTGTGCGTGCGTTTTGCGCGTTTAAAAAGAAGAAGAAGAAGAAGAAGAGAGTAATAACACCATCATCATGTCTTTTCCTTCTTCCTCTTCTCATTCTTCTTCTCGCAATCAACAGCAGCAGCAACGCGCGATGCCGTTTCAACTCTTTCTGGAGAAGATGCGACAGCCTTTAGCGGCAGAATTAGTCAGCGGAATCAAGCACTTCATAAACACTTTCGTTTTAGAAGAAGACAAAGAAGAAGGAAAAGAAGGAGAAGAAGAAGGAGGAGGAAAGAAGAAAAATAAAAGAGATTCGGCGAAAGATTCGGAGAAAATTCAACGGTTTCTGAGAGCGTACGAGGAGAAGTTTCGGAGACACTCGCTTTGGAGAAACTGCTCTCCGGAGGAAGTTGAGGTGGGTTCATTTTTTATTATTCATCGTCATCGATAATACATTAAATACTAAAACAACGCTTTTTCTTCAACAGGCATCCACGGAAGGATTGGAGAAATACGTGTGCACTAAGCTGTACTCGACGATATTCGACGCGTACGGGGAGGAAGACGACGCGATTAACGACGCTTTACAAAAGCGCGTCGAAGCGTTGCGAAATCTACCGCTCACGCCGGAAATGTTGGACGTTTCGAGGAAACAGTTTTTGCTGCTCGGCGAAGAAGAAGAAGAAGGAGGAGGAGCGGACGAAGGTAATGGTCAACCCGCCGTCGGAGATGGAATGCCAACGACCCCGACTTCTAGCAGCAGCAACGACGAGAATAATAATAATAATAATAATAAAAGTCCACATCAAAACAACAACATCCCGAAAAGTTTACGGCTGGCATCCATGGAGCTGGAGAAAATGAACACGTACAAAGCGCCGAGAGATAAGATGAATTGCGTATTGAACGCGTGCCGAATCATTAGTAACGCGGTGTTGCGATTTTCAGGCGGGGCGGATGCTTTCATACCGTCCCTCATATATTCTTTAGCGCACGCAAACGTCCAAAACTTATGGAAGAATATCAAATACATAGAAAGATTTAGACTTCGAGATAGACTAGAACAAGGCGAGGCGGCGTATTTCTTCATCAACGTCGAGAGTGGTGCGCGATTTCTAGGCACGTGTGGTAAAGAACAGCTGAACATATTCTCCGACGAAAAAGACGACGCGTTTCCGGAACCGGTCGATGGACTTTTAGTTTCTTTCAGCGCTTCGAGAGAATTAGAAGAAGAAGAAGAAGATAATGAAGAAGAAGAAGATAAAAAGCAAGTGGCGCGTAGTCCTCATCTCACCACCCCTGAACAACCGAAGACGCCACCATTCAATGGATTTGTTGTTTCCAATGGTGGTGGTGGTGGTGGTGGTGGTGGTGGTGGTCAGAACGATGACGATACCGGTACTCCTCCTTTGGCGACGATGAACATACAAAACGAAATCGAGATAATAGAAACCATGGGCGCGTCGCTGAGTTTAAGCAACGAAAG
>Ga0209305_1001546_pt1 | contig 14622 bp, 10 predicted proteins | sample COGITO_mtgs_1103_FD_184792 | JGI IMG/M metagenome (GOLD analysis project Ga0209305, IMG submission 184792) | Pelagic marine microbial communities from North Sea - COGITO_mtgs_110321 (SPAdes) (version 2) | ecosystem: Environmental > Aquatic > Marine > Epipelagic ...
AGCAGAGCTTCTTCTTCTTCTTCTTCTTCTTCTTCTTCTTCTTCCTCGTCGTCGACGAAGACGACGACATCGAGGAAGAAGAAGAGTAAGGCGATAACGACGAAAAGCACTACTACTACTACTACTTCTTCTTCTTCTAGCACGAAAGAACTCACGCAGAGAGAGGAGATTAATCGACGCTTATTGGCAGGGACGATGTCGACGATATGCGTGCGGACGCTGTTAGCGCCGCTGGAAAGGTTGAAAACAGAGTATCTCTTTAACAACTCCAAAGAAGCTTTGTTCGTAACTTCTAAGATTGTGTTTAAAAACGAAGGCGTGATTGGGTTTTGGAAGGGTAACTTGGTGAATATCGTGAGAACGGCGCCATTCAAGGCGATTAATTTTAGTGCGTTCGATACGGTTCGAACGGCAATCACGAAGACGTTCGATGTCAAGGAAAATACCGTGGCGGATGAGGTTTCTTTGTTTTTATCCGGCGCGTTTGCGTGCGGTACCGCGGTGACTATTTGTTACCCGATGGACGTCGTCCGCACAAGATTGGTCGTCCGAGGCGGGACGCAAAAGTATAAGAATATCCTTTCGTGCGTTCGGATGTTGTACAAAGAGGAAGGGTTGGCGAGTTTTTATAGAGGAATATTACCAGCCATGGCGCAAATGACGCCCAACGCCGCCGTGTATTATTCCGTGTATAACAGTTTGAAACAGTATCGCTTGACGCAAATGAAACGCGAAGGAGAGGAAAAAGCGAATAGAAGGAAGAAAAAGAACAACAACAACAACAACAACAACAGAGGGAGTGGTAAAAAAGATAACACCACGGGAGAACTCAATAACAAGAAAACCATCGAACCGCAATACATGATGCTCTTCGGCATGGTTGCCGGAATAGCCTCCGAATCTTTTACCTTTCCGCTAGAAGTCGCCAGGCGCCGCATTCAAATGAACACCGGTCGCGTCGTCGCTAAAGATATATTTGGATCGAAGGAGCTCAAAATGATGTTAGAAGTCACCCAAAAAGTGTTGCGAGAGAATGGTTTTCGAGGTTTGTACGCCGGATTAGCGCCGTCTGTGTTACAGGTCTTGCCAAGCGCGGCGTTGGGGTACTACTGCTACGAGAGTTTCAAATTAGCCGTAGGGGTTGACTGATAAATGAGTTATTCTGAAATAGATTTGCCTCTCGCGTCCTTCCTCTCCTCGCATTTCATTATTCATCGTTGTGTTCATCGTTGTGCGCTTGTGCTTTCTTTCGTATACGAGTACAGTGCGAGCACATACATTTTTCCTCATTTACATTTTACCATACAATAATAATTCAACGACGACGATTCAGACGCGACGAACACAAACAAAAATGTCTCAGGCCCCTCCTCCTCCTCCTCCTCTTGCTTCCAGCACTCTCTACAGTCGATCGGATGGAACTTCTCTCACCGAAACGAACGCGACAGCCATGTCCATGATGGAAAAGCACGTCCAAGAGACGAAGAATAAGAAAGAATTGGAGTGTTTAACCGCTTTAGCGAGTTGGTTTTTAGAGCGGAGAAAGAAGAGAGTTTTGGCGGTAAATAAGAAGAATAAGAAAGCAAAGAAAGCAAAGAAAGCAAAGACGACGACGACGACGACGAGTAGAATAGTGACGACTTTGAGACGAGAAACGATGGCGATTGCGTTGGAAAAGACGGGGTGGGACGTGGAGAAATCAAAGGCGATTTTGGAGCAGTTTTTACTCTCGGAAGAAGCAGGAGAAAAAAGAGAGGGAGAAGGAGAAGACGACGAAGACGATGAAGACGACGCTTCCTCGGAGTCGAGCAGCGAGAGCGAAAGCGAAAGCAGTAGCAGTAGCAGCAGTAGCAGCAGCAGTAGCGGCGGAAAGAAACGCAAACGCAAAAAAGACAAGAAGGAAAAGAAACGGAGAGAGAAGAAGAAGAAGAAGAAAGAAAAGAAGAAACGGAAAGAGAAGAAGAAAAGAAAGCAAGACGAGGAAGACGACGATATCATCGACGACGTGGGCACGGGTGCGTTCGCGTTTGAAAACGACGAGGAACGGCGGAAACGCGAGTTGGAAACCGAAAGGCAAAATTTGAAAGAGCAACAGCGGAAAGCGCTGTTGAACAAGATGAAAGTTTCCGGGGACTTGCAGTCGTATAAAGAGCAACAAATGTTGAAGGAAGAGTTGAACTACGCTTTGAATATCGGGGACCAAACGAAAGCGGAAAAGTTAAGGAAGAAGTTAGAGGAAGGGGATAAAGGTGGCGCGATGGATAATTATGGGTTCAGACCTTCGTAGCGTATTGTCAACTCAAATTATTTCACGGTACTTCCTCACCCGTTTCTGTTGTTACTTCATCTTCTCCGGTAGAGTTCTATCGAGCCAAGCGAAGACAGCCGTCAGTACAGTTCCTAGAATGTGCCCAATTATCGCTAAACGCACGGAAAGTGTGGGATATTTGTGCCATACAGTGCTCCAATCTAAAGGCGCGAGTAATCCTCCCATCCAAGCGAACAGGACGGAGCCAATAACTGTCGCTCGGAAGAACGCGTCAAAATCGCTTCTGAATCTTCTATCTAAGACGACACGAAGATAATCTCTTTGCGCGAGCTTCACAAACGCGATAACACGCAATGCTGGCATGAATATCGCTTCAACCGTCGTCATCGATGTCGCAGCGGTTCTCCTCCGGTTTTGTTGCCATTGCTGTTGTTTCTTTGTGTTTCTCGTTCGCACCAACGCTTGCGCCGACGCCGCGTGCGTTCCTGGCAGTACGGTTAACGAGGACATGAAATATGCAAACGCCACCGTCGCTCTTTGCTTCTCGCTCGACGCTATTACGCTCGATCCGAATAGAAAAGCGATACTAAACCACATCGCGGTGCCCAAAAGAAGCGCGAATACGCGCAACACCACGCTCACACTCGCATCTAAGGCGTTTTCGATGTACTTCTTCTGCGCCAAGACGTCTGAAATGAGCACGAGCACTGCGTGCGCACTCGCGACGGCGAATATGCTCTCTAAATCGCTCTTATTACTACTAATGCTGCTACTACTACTGGTACCATTTATCATTGTCGTCGTTTCCGTTAAATCTGAGTCGCCGCCTCCCAAGTCGTAAAACTTCGCCGCCGCGACGAGAAGCGCCGAACGAGTGCAATACGTAAACTCTGCTAAGCCGAGCAACGATAACGACGAAGTTCCATCTCTTTTCCTATTCCTCATTCTTCTTCGCTCGTTCTTTTCTTCTTCTTCTTTTTCTTCTTCTTCTTCTATTTCTATTTCTCTCTCTCTTTGGGAAGCACCCACCCTTGCGTATCTTTTTCCTTCTTCGTGTTCTCGTTGTTGTTGTTTTTGTTGTCGTCCTCTCCCATTACCATCGACACCGACGCGTAAAAGCTTCCTCGACCGAGGCGAGAGGACGAAACCTTCTTCTTCTTCTTTGTCTTCGTCTTCTCCCTCTTTCTTCTTCTCTTTCTTAAAAGAAGTATCAGAAGCAGAGTTAGACACGATGCGCGCGATTTCTTTTGCAAATTCCGCCGCTTCCCTCTCGTGTCTTCGTACCGCGTTTTTGTACGTTTGTACACAGTCACGATACATTTGAAAAGGAGACTTATTGAGCTTTTCTCCTTCTTCTTGTTGTCTTCTTCTTCTTCTTCTTCTCTCTTTTCAGGACTTCTTCCACCCTTTCTTCACCAAAGTATTCCTATTCGTCTCTTTGTGTTGTTGTGACATTTTTGAATATAAAATTCTTCTGGTTTTCGAGGTGAAAAAAAAAAGAATCAATCGAAATCGTTTTTTTTTGAGGCCGCTGTGTAAACCAAAAAAAATGACCCCAAAATATCGAAATTTTCATCTGAATTTCGAAATTTCTGAAAAATACGCGCGATTCATAAAAAGCACACACATCATTTCTCACGACTTAAATGCGACGACGTGTAGCTGCTCTCTTATTGTAGCGACAACACGCGGAGGTCGATTTCACGACTCGACGACTGAAGGACTTTTGGCGGCGTGAAAAACATGTGCTTCTTCTTCCCCGGTTGGTGTCTGCCGTTTTCTCTCTGGTTCGCGCCTCTTTCTTTTTCTTCCGAGAGGAGGAGGAGAAGGAGGAGGAGAGATATAGATAAAGAAGAAGAAGAAGAAGAAGAAGAAGAAGAAGAGGAGAATCCATCGAAGAACTCCTCGTGCGGCTCGGCGTTCACCGCGTGCACAGAAGGTCGACCGAGCGAAGAGAATGCTTTCGCGAGACCGATGATCAGGAAGAAGACGACGGTGGAGATGGCAGAGAGGAAAAGACAGTTGAGAAGAGAGAAGGAAGAAGAAAACGAAGAAAGAGACAAAGGAAAGGTTAAGGTTGCCTCTCCTGGTATCACGACTACTCTTTTCAGCATATCTACGCCACGCGAGGAGAAGGAAGGAAATAAAGAAGAAGGTGGAAAAGAAGAGAAGGATAATAACAACAACAGCGTCGTCGCGAGAATCGAGTCCGGGCGGTCGTTTTCGTACGCCGGCGAAGAGATCGTCTCGAAAGAAAGGAGGAGAGAGGAAGATGGAGAAGAAGAAGAAGAAGAAGAAGAAGAAGAAGGCGATGAAGGAGAGGAAGGAGAAGAAGGAGAAGAAGACAAACGATCGAAAAAAGAGGGACTTCGATCGGAGCAAATTCTTAAAGAGCTTAGAAATGAAGGCTTGTTGGACTCGATACAGAGTTCGACCGCGAAATATTGGAAAGAGTTAGCCGCGAAGCGGAAGAAGACGAAGAAATCGTTCGGAAACAGTTGAGTAAGTGCACTACCAGAGACAAAGAAAGAAAGAGAGAGGGAGAGGGAGAAAAAAAAGTTGTTGTTTGAGAGAAACGCATGATATCATCATCACTGTAATACACCTTTATATTGTTGACTACTCCTAAACGCAAATCCTTCTCTTTTCTCTCTTCTACGTCTCGTTGAAACGAATACCTCCGGAGTTCCACACGACCCAAAACGTTCCAATCATCAATCCAATAATCGTCGTGAACGATAAAACGATGAAAATTTGTCCAAACGACACCTTAGGAATTTCGAATTTCACTTCTTTCGGTTTATCAACCTTCATCGGTTTCGCGCCGTACGTCGCCGCGTCCGGTTCGTTGAATGGATTCTTCACCTTTGTAGCCGGCTTCATCGGCGCCATCGGAGATGCACTCGCGTTGGTGGCAGAAGAAACTTTCGCAAACGGCGAGGATGGCGTGCTAGTGCTCGCCGCCGCTGACGAAGCAGCGAATGGAGATTTCGGCGGCGTCGGCGGCGCGGATTTCGGCGGCGACACGTTATCGAAGGGACTCCTCGCCGCCGCCGCCGCCGCGAAACTACTACTCTCTCCTGCCGAAGAAGAAGAAGAGCTCGTAGGCGCATCCTTCCCTGCTCTATTCGTGGTTTGATTAAACGGTAAATTCTGTTTCGCTCCGGCGGCTCGATCGGACACGCCAAACTTACTCGGTAAAGGTTGTATTCTCTTTCTCGAAAAAGGCGAATCGGCGACGGATTTCTGAAACTTTTCCTGATCTTCTCCGGGAGCTCGCTTAAATTGATCGTCGCCCCCGTTGACATTGTTGAAATTGTTGTTGTTGTTGTTGTTGTTTCCATCGCTCTTTACTTGTTCTTCTTCGTTCTCTCCCTCTACCGTCCCCGTGGCTCTCACTCTGAATGATGATCTTCTTCTTAATACCGATTTTGATGATTTTGAGGACGAGAAACAACACGACGCGCACCCCCCAGAGAGAGAGAAAGACGACGACGAGGAGGTGGAAGACGTCGCTCGCGAAAAGTGAACGATGTTGTTACTGTTGTTGTTGTTGTTGTTAGTAGTATTAGTATTCTTGTTGTTGCGTCCCCGTGAGTGGTGGTGGTGGTTCACTGTTTTTGTTGCTGGGAGTACTCCTCCTCCGCAGGAGAAGCTGCTCGTCGTCATCGCCGTCGTCGTCATCTCGAAGGCAAAAAATAATATTCGTGTGTCTTCTCTTTTTGAGGAAAAGGAGGCAAAAAAGAGATTTTTCTCTTTTTCTGTGGCTGTTTTTCTGTGGAGGAGGATATCTCTCCCTCTCTCCTCTTTTTGGATATCTCTCTTAAAAATTAGTCCTTCTTTTTCTCTCTTTTCTCTCTCTGAAACACGCGTTGTTCCTTCATACTTTCCCCGACGCACATTCACATTCACATTTACACACAAATTTTACCATCATTATGTCATCGGCTGTGAGTAGTAGTTATCTCGTATTAGTATCTCTTTATCTCTTCTTCTTCTTACTCTCTCACTCTTTCTCTCTCTCTGGAATGTGTTGTTGGTGTTTTATGATCCCACCTGGATTTTATCTTCTTCAAAACAATAATCAATCCGTTACTATACACACTCCAGAGCGCGTTCTTCATCGCGTGAAACAAAAACTGACGACTCTTCTCTGACTTTTATATGCGCAACAAAAATAACACAACAGATGCAACAAATTTCCATGCGCGCCGCCGTTCGCTCGTCCACGGTTCGCTCTGCGAAAAAACAACAACAATCGCAAAGAATTCGCACCGTCACTCGTGCGGGTGATGGCGAATACGGCGCCTCTGGCACGTCTTTTTACACGACGACGGAGAAACAAGACTCGTACCCATCTTTGGAGAACATCTTGGACAAGCACTGCGCGGACGCGACTTTGAAAGCGTGCATCAAGGAGCTCTTGGACGGCTGCGCGGACATCACAGAAGCGTTGAGATCGGCTTTGGTGACGGTCGAAGGCACGGACAACTCCTTTGGCGACAAACAGTTGTCCGTCGACGTCATCGCGGATAACATAATGTGGGATTTGGTCAAATCTTCCCCGACGATTGCCTTCGGCGCTTCCGAGGAAGAACCGGTGATGGTCAAGTGCAGTGGTTCTGATTACACCGTGTGTTGGGATCCGTTAGATGGTTCGAGTATCGTCGACAACAACTGGGCGGTTGGTACCATCGTCGGCGTGTGGCCGAAGAACACTGGCACCGGCGACGACGGCATGTTGGGCGCGACTGGCAGAGACCAAGTGTGCTCCATGGTCGCGTTGTACGGCCCGAGAACGACGGTTATCGTCACTTTGGACGATGGAGTCTACGAATTCTCCTACGGGTGCACGCCGGAAGGCTGCCAATTGCCGGACGGTTCCTTCGAACCGTGGATTTGCTCCAGAATGAACATCAAAATCAACGAAGACTCGAAGATCTTTGCGCCGGCGAACATGAGAGCCGCCCAAGACACTCCGGGCTACAAGGCTTTGTTGGATTACTACATGGATAACAGATACACTTTGCGTTACTCTGGCGGTTTGGTGCCGGATGTGTACCAGCAGTTCACGAAGAACATGGGCGTCTTCACGAACCCGACTTCCAAGACTTCCCCGGCGAAGTTGCGTTTGGCGTTTGAAGCCGCGCCGTTTGGTGCCTTGGTCGAATTGGCTGGCGGTAAGACTTCCGATGGGGTTACTGGCGGCAGTATCCTGGACGTTCAAATCAACGAAGTCGATCAAAGAACGGCGTTGGCGATTGGTTCCGCGAACGAAGTCGCCCGATTCAACGAGTTGGTCGTGAAGAAGTAAATGAAAACTAAAACTTTATATAATAATATAATTTACTCACAATCTACCGTATCTAGACGACGTTCTTTAAAAAACTTCATCACGTCTACACGCACCGCCGCGGCCGTCTCTGTTTCTTTTTCTTCTCTTTTTCTAGTACAGTATACAAATACTTCTACTCCTGTTACAACTGGTGCACTCTTCTGTTCATCGATTTCGGATCGTTCTCTGCTTTCAAAGCGTTCATAAAATTGTTGAAATGTCTGTTCTCCGAATCCGTCGGTTCGCTGAAATCGTATTCATTTCTTCCACTCGTGAGCACGTATTTTAATGCCTCCGTCAGCATGGTCAAATCGTCCTCGTCTTCGATGAATTTAGACGGCGTCTGTGCGTGTCCCATACCGCCGGCGTTGTCGTTGTTATTGTTGTAAGCGTTTTCTTCTCTTTGAATTTTGTCCAACAAAATCGATTCACTCTTCAACTCTTTGTAATACCCAATTCTATTTCTATTTTCCGGCACGTATCGTCGCCACCACGGCCGTTTTGCTTCTCTCTGCAACTTTTGTCTCAATAGCAAAAGGCGCCCGGCGTACGCCCGTTCTCGAATGCGGAAAAACGGATTCGCAAACCGCTCGACTTTCATCGAACTCGGTTGCGTGGCTAAAGATCTGTTCCTCGCAAGCACTATCGTGTTCAAAACTAATCTGGTAAAATCGTCGTCGTCGTCCAAGTACGCTGCAAACCGTAGATTCATTGTCATGTACTCGTGCCCGGAAAATATGAGACACGAATCTGGAACGTTTTGTAAAGTCTTGTGTAAATTTGACGCGCATTCTTTCGCGCGACCTTCAAAAAACGCACCAACGCCCCCATTCAAAATGACATCTCCGCAAAATAAAGCCTCTACGGTGCTCTCATCAGACGATTCCACGTTTTTACTTCCTTTCTTATGCAACGCGAATGCTATGTGTCCTTTCGTGTGACACGGCAAATGTATCACGCTCAACGCCACGTCCTCTCCTAATCGAATAACGTCGCCGTGCTCGACAAAGTGGGTAGCCCCGTGGCAATTATCCATCTTGTGCGCGTACACCGGTAAATTTTCATTCTTCATCAACTCTTTTAATCGCACGTTTCCTCCCGCGTGGTCATGATGTTTGTGTGTGCACAAAATCATCTTCAACTCCACGCCAACTCTTTGCGCTACCCCCAACGCGCTAATGGGATCCGATGGATCCACCACCGCCGCCGTCTTCGACTGCCTATCTACGATCAAATACGAGTAATTATCCGATAAAAACGGAATTGGAATTACCGCGGCAGACGAAAGCATTTCTGTTTGCGTGAACGAGTGTATGCTTCTCAACACGTCCCCGTTGTCGTTTTCGTGTTTCTTCGCAATCGAACGCAAGTGGATGTACCGTAAAATGCTCGAGTTTGCAAAGATGTAATATATAATCCCGAACCCTTTCTCTCCGAGAAACGCCCACACTTGTCTGGGAATAGCAAACGCGTATATCGGGTACGCCGCGCACGTGATCGCTAAAAACATAACCCCGAACAGGCTGGAAATCAAGTTAAACACCATCGCTTTCCACGTGATGAATGGATTTTTCTCGTATTTAATATGGGTCATGTTCATGTGCGTCGTATCCGTCCGTTCTAAACGAGACTTGGATTTATTCGCAGCACTGGGTGGAAAGTTTGTATCGCGTGATGGTGGTGGGTGCGTTGGCGCGCCTGGTTTTGTCGTCGTCGTCGTCATCATACTAATGCTATTTTTATCGCCCATTTCGATGTCCTTTTCCAACGCCTCAGACATTTATATAGTTTTAGTATATGCGCGAAGAAGAAGAAGAAGAAGAAGAAGAGGAAGAGAGGAAGACCGCCGATCTCCAAGCGAACGAACTCGAACTCGATTGAATGCTCTTCTATCGAAAATGTAAAGTGTGTATCTTCTTCGTTCTAAGAAAGACACACGACGCACAAAAGTGAGAACAAATGCGAGTTTTTGATGTTTTTTAAAAAGAGCGAATCGTTTTTTCGAGAATTTTTCGCGAGCAATTTTTCGTCGTTATATTACATAGCGCACGCTAAACACAATAAAAGAAAAGAAAGAAGAATGACGACGACGCGAGAAGGATGCCGAAGAGGAGGACGGATCGTGGGGCAATCTTTACTCCGTTCTTCTGCTGCATCTGCATCCACTTCTTCTTCTTCTTCTTCTTCTTCTTCTTCTTCTTCTTCTGCGGCTTCTGTTTTTGAAGCGAGGAGAGGTGGAGGACGGCGACCCTTTTTTTCTTCGAATGCGAGTACGACTCGTGCGAACGACGAGAAGAACGACTTTAATACCACTCGTTTTTACGACGGGAAAGGATTCCTGAAAGGATCCCAAGGAGATCGGAGTTTTTCGTGTTCTTCCTCTCCCGTGTTGTCCTGGACGACAACGATACACAACACCATTGGTAGTAATAATAATAATATTCGGGAAAATAGTTTTAGCAACAACATTCAGATTCAGAGGCAATTTTTCAACTCGAGAACGAACCCTTTACAGTTCGCGAAAGGAGGCGGGAAAGGGAAAGCGAGCACATCCTCTGAAACGAACGACGAGAAAAAAGGAGGTTCATCGAATAACAAAGAAGGAGGGATGTCTTTAACGCACTGCACCGGAGCGAACTACTTCAAAACCGGCGAAGACCCGAAACTTTTACCGGACGAGGAATATCCGGACTGGTTGTGGGAGCTAGCGAAGCCGCAGTTGAAAATATCGGATTACGAGAAACGAAAAGAAGAGTATTGCAGCGAGCACGGAGAAAATTCGGATTGGGGAGACGCTTTTACTTGGGAAGAAATGAGGAAGTGGAGGAAATTGGTGAGAAGAGCGAAGATTAAGAAAGATAACGCGTTGAGAGCAAGAAAGTAAAACCATGTCTAGTTTTCTAGTTACCGATAGTATCGCGTTGTAAAAATATATATTAAAAACTGTACGTCGGTTGAAGTACTTTGTGTGACGGCGTCGACGACGGCGTCGTCGACGACGACGACGATTGGATGAGTATTATGGACTCTCTTTTAATTATCTTTTTTTCTTCAATTCTTCTTCGCTCTCGCCAACTTTCTGGCTTCCTCGTTTTCTTTCACCATCTTTTCCCAGCGAATCTTATCGAACTCTTCCGGCGTCAAGAAATCTGGATCCACGTAAGATCTCCAACTCCACATGTGACAATCCATACAAATCGTTTCCGATTCAAACTTTTTTTTACCTCTGCACCACGTTTGCGTGAAGTGGTGTTCTTTCGTGTTTGTGCTTCCGCAAGCGAGGCAATCCGGAAACCGGTCGTTTTGTTTCCACCTCGAAGTCCACTCGGCGACGGTCATGATTTTCATCCCCTGACCTAACGACGGATTAATCTCAACCGGGTCGCCGTGTAAGATTTTCATCCACTCCGTGGAGTGCACTTTCGCTTTCGGATTCGCGTTCGTCTCCGTATACACATCACCGTTTAAATTATCCGCGTAGAGGTGCGTCGTGTCGATTTTATTCTCCTCGTCCTCATCCTCGATGTGCTCTTTGAGGGAATTTTTTTTGGACGAAGAAGATTTCTTTTTTTTCTCCGACGGTTTGTCCAAATCGGTGATTTTAGCCATGCTTGGTTGTTGATGCTACCTGTGCGTGTGCGCGTGCGTGTGCGTCCGAGCATGTTTTGTTTCACGAGAACGACGAGGAGGGATAAAGAAAAGAGATTTGTCACTTCCCATCACGACGCGCGCGTCGTTTTCTTGTTTCAAACGCAAAAGAAGAATTCGTCGTCCACATGCGAGATTAAAAAAAAATGCGCTTTAAACGCTTCCTGGCGACACGAGTGAAAGAAAGAAAGAGATTCACAACGCGCGCACCTCTTTATGCGCGTATATACCAGAAGCAGTGTCGCGCTCAGAAGACAGAAGAAGGTTTCTCGCGGATACAATACGCAAAAAGAGAGTGTGTATTGCGTGTAGATTATGTGTTTTTGAAAAAACAAAAATTGAAGCGTTTTTTTTGATTTTTGATTGAAGAGAACAACAGAAGAACAGAAGAACAAAACACAGACTCTTTTCCCCGCCGTCAAAAAAGACCACCCCCCTTTGTTTTTTGTTTGCACATCGAGAAGAAGAAGAAGAAGAAGTAGTAGTCAAGAAGAAGAAGAAGACAAAGAGCACAAACACACGCAGTATACACGAGATGCATCCTGTCGTTGTTCCTTCTTCCTGGCGGCCGCCAAAATGGAAAAAGAAGAAAAACAACAACGACGGGGAAGAGGAGACAAACAAGGAGATCTTATTAAAAAAAGAACAGGAAAAGAAGTGCTTTCACGGCGTGAAATGCTTGAAGAAACAACTGAAGAAAGCGCTCAACTTTGAAGTCGGGAAACTGAAACGACGCGTGACGATGCATGATGAGAAGAAGAACAATAAGAACAACAACAACAACAACAACAACAGCAGTAAGAATACGAAAAAGTTGTCGTCGTCGGAGAAGAAAGCGACGGAAAAGCAGTTACAGGCGGCAAAGACGCTCTCTGTGGAGGACTTGGAATTCGTCGCGAAGAAGTTAGCGAACGACTGCTTTCGGGAAGCGAAAGGAGAAGACGAAGTAGAAAAAGGAGGAGGAGGGAAAGGAGAAGGCGGGATTTTACCGCCGCCGGCGTCATCGCGGCTGTCCTCCTCAAAAGAAGGAGGAAATGAAGATTTGCAGAGAGCAAAAGAAGTCGTCGCTCGACGCATCGCGCACGCCAACTGCGTGAAAGAAGAGATGGAGAGTTTGAAAGCGAGGATCCTGTTGGTGCAAACGCGTGCGACGCAAATCGAAGAGGCGCGAAAACGAAGCGAGGAGAGGCTGGAGAAGAAAAAGAAAAAGAAGGAAGAAGCGGCGAAGAGACGAGCGGAGGAAGAAGAGAAGAAGAAGAAGAAGAAAAATGGTAACGGCAATAGTAACGATAATACAAACAGAGGCGATTCGGAGTCGTCAAGATCAGAATCCGAGGAGTCCGAGGAGGATGACGAGAAAAAATTTTCTTCGAGCGGCGGCGAGGAGAGCGACGATAGTCTGTCGCTTTCAGAAGAAACGAGACAAGCCATGCGCGAAGCAAGAGAAGAAGCGAAAGAGAAGAAGAAGAAGAAGAAGAAACGGAAGAAGAATATCGATGATGAGAACGACGATGATGACGACGACGACCCGTTGAAATCGGCGCCGTTACCGCCGCCAAAGAAGAAGAAGCAAAAAGCGAGAATGGGCCAAAGGCAACGTAGACTACTGGCCGAGCAACAGTACGGCAGAAGCGCAAAACACGTCATCGCTGAGCAAGAAAAAGTCGAGGAAGAGCAACGGAAAGCCGAAGAGGATCTCAAATCTATGCATCCCTCGTGGAAAGCTAAGCGAATGGATGCAAAAAAGCCGATGATTATTCCTCTAGACAACAACGGGAAAGGTAAGAAAGTTGTGTTTGATAACGACGGTGGCGATCGTAGAAAGCACGCGGCCACGAGCACTCAAAAGAGAGAGTATAAAGTCAAAATGCAATCAACAACACCAGGTGATGACGAGAAACCGTTACACCCCTCGTGGACTGCAAAGTTGAAGCTAGATCAAGATGCGTGGGGTGGCGGCACGATTCCGTTCGAAGGTAAAAAGAAAACCTTCGAGTAGAAAGGAGTGATGAGTAGCGCAGTAGTGATAGAAAGTAGTAATTAAATAGAAGTAGAAATACAGCACAACATACTAGGTACAGTACGCTTGCTTGTCTGAATCTTTGCTTACATTCACCTAAATTCTAAATTCTAACTAAATCGGCATATTCTGGGCAGACTTTCCTGCACTGCTTCAACAACTCGATCGCCTTTCCCCAATGCCCTTCGCTTTCTTCGTTTTGCGCTCGTTTGTGTAAATCGTACGCTCGTCGTCCGTTTTCGTCGTTGCACTTCTTCTCCACTCTTTCGTACATCACGTCCGTTCTGATGATTATTTTCAATGCGTTTTCACCAACCGGCGCGCCTTCGTGCACAATCTCTTGCCTAAATATCAACACGCTTCCTCTCTCGCACTTCGCCGCATCTCCGATCCAATCTTTCGGCCAACGATATCTAGATTGCTCGTCCACGTCAAAGTGCGACAACGAACTCTCTTTCGGCTGATTATAAAACAGACTCGTCTCCCCGCCTTCTTTGCACGTGTTCAAATATACCAACACGCTATAAAACGATCGACGGTTGAAACTCTCCACGGTCGCGCCGTCCGTGTGCGGGCTGAAATGTCCTTTTCCTACGTACTTATTGAACAATAAATGGTCGTTAATTCCGTTGGCCTTCCATTTACCTTCCAAACCGCTCTCGTGTAACGGATGATCTTCGTCGATGACGAGCTCTTCGTCCAAGATGAACTTTCTCACGCGCTTCCATAAATTTTCCGCAATCTCTTTCGATCGAACTTCCACCGTATCCGAGTTTCTAAACATAGACGTCGACGACGACTTTGAATCATTAATACGGGAAGTAGCTGATGTATCGTCGCTGCTCCAAAACGAATACCCGCGATCTGTCCTCTTTTCGATGCCTTCGATCAACTCTCGACACTCCTCGCTCGAGAGCACGTTCTTCAGCACGATTGCTTTCAATTCGTGCACTTCTTTGTTCTCCGTAACAGAACTACTACTCGTAGCCGCAGTAGCAGCGCATCTTCTGCACATGATTTGATTTCTTTCTTCTTCTTCGTCGTCGTCGTTTTCTTGGTTTAACCGCGGGGTTGTCGTTGTTGATGATAAACATCCGTGAAATCTCTCGTCCACAAAACTCTCTTTTTTCTCTTTCGGTCGGATGTTTGTAAAATCCACTCGAACGAATTGTTGTCCTCCTCCCACCGTCGTCATTTTGTCTCGTTCTTCTTCTTCTTCTTCTTCTTCTCTTTTTGAGGGGTTCACGCGGTAGTCAGACGACAGACATTTTGTGTCGTCCAACTCGTCGTCGTTGTTGTTGTTGTTGTTGTTGTTGTTGTTGTTGTTGTTGTTGTTGTTCAGAATTGTTG
>Ga0209305_1001550_pt1 | contig 14597 bp, 14 predicted proteins | sample COGITO_mtgs_1103_FD_184792 | JGI IMG/M metagenome (GOLD analysis project Ga0209305, IMG submission 184792) | Pelagic marine microbial communities from North Sea - COGITO_mtgs_110321 (SPAdes) (version 2) | ecosystem: Environmental > Aquatic > Marine > Epipelagic ...
TCCAGCCTTACGCAACAACGTATTGGTGTATGTATTACGATCGTAAGCGACAACAACACCGGGTTCCAAAGTGATGACGTTATTACCATCATCCCACTGTTCACGTTCTCTTTGATAACTGTCGCCACCGGTTTGCACAACGTGCAATTTTTTAATGCCTAAACACTCAGCGACAAGCTTGAACAAATGCTTATCTTCTTTACAGAATTCAACATGCTCAATATTGTCACTAGGGCGTAAGCTATAACATTGAATTTGATCGCATACTTCAACAAAAGCCGTGGCGACATCGCGGTCAACATGACTAAACACCGTATCCAAATGCATCGCTGAGCGAGAGCGTGGCATCTGACACGCAATCACACGCGTCGCAGCACCTTCGGCAAATAATCTTTTAGCAATTTGTCCGACGGCTTGCGGCGAAGTACGCTCACCCATACCGATCAAAACGCAACCGTTACCCAGCGGCATCACGTCGCCGCCTTCAGCGGTTGCATGGCCATGATCTTCATCAGGATTGCCCCACCAAATTTTAAAATCGCCGTTATTAAAAGCGGGAGCAAACGCTGGGTGAAATTGATAAATAGCCGTAATTAATAAAGTTTCAGGGCGACGAGCAGGCCAGAACATAGGATTAACCGTCACACCGTTATAAATCCAGCTGCTGTTATCACGGGTAAATTGCGTATTTGGCAAAGGGGGAATGACAAAGCCATCAGCGCCCAAATAATTTCCAAACATGCCATTGGCTTTAAAAGGCAAATCGTGCACGGATATGCCTCCGATCAAATAAATTGCCAACTGTTCTGCCGACATACCATCAAGCCAACTGCGCAGTTCATGTAACATGCCCACGCCGACTTCATTTTCGCTAATACGACGATCAAGCACCCAAGCCCTTGCCTTCTCATCTTGTATTGTTTCTTCTAACAATTCACAAAACTCAAGCACCTCAATACCACGATTTTCCATTTTCATACGGAAGTCCATATGATCGGTACGTGCCTGCTGTACCCATAAAACATCGTCGTATAATAATTCTTCTGCATTTCCGGGTGTAAGACGAGAGTGTGCGAGTCCCGGCTGACAGACAATGACTTTACGCAGTTTTCCAATTTCGGAATGAACGCCAAACTCAATCATTTTTTTGTCCTTTAAAAATCGTGTAAAAAATAACCACCCTCTTCTTCAAAAAATCAGTCTCGAACAAGGTGATAACAAGAGCGTAGAAAACAAGAGTATTTAGGCGACCAAAGCCATAATACTAAGAGACCCCATAATGATGAGGGTAAGAATTAATAGGAGTGGCCAAATAAAACGCAACCATCTTTCATAAGGCACTTTACCAATAGCCAAGGCCCCCATAACCACGGCAAACGTTGGATTAAATAAATTTACTAAACCGTTAGCCGATTGAAAAGCCGTCACCACAAGCTCTCGACCCACGCCTGCAAAATCTGCTAATGGCGCCATAATCGGCATAGTTAATACGGCCAAGCCAGAAGAGGAAGGAACAAAAAACGACATAAGTACTTCAAGACCAAACATCACATTAATAAAAACAACGTCAGACAAACCACTCAATGTTTCTTCACCAAAGTGCAAAATAGTATCAGTCATATTACCCGCATCCATAACCACAACGATGCCTCGAGCAATACCAATAATAATCGCAACGCCTAATAAATCACGGGCACCATTTATAAAAACGTCGGTAAAAACTTTCTCGCCCATACGGGTAATAACACCAATTAAAATAGCAGAGAAAATAAACAGCCCGCCCATCTTCGCCATCCACCAGCCTTGGCTTGAAACACCCCAAATCATCACGGCAAACGTTAAAGCAAAAATAACCAATACCAACTTCTGAGACAGTGACAGAAGATGCTCATCATCCGCATTGGGCTCTTGACGAAACTGCGTTTCAATTTCAACTCGATGATCAGCCACAATCGATAACGTCGGATCTTTTTTAACTTTGGCCGCGTAGCGCATCACATAAACAACACAAGCCAACCAACCTGCAATCAAGATGAAAAATCTTAACCCGATGCCTTGTGTGAAAGGAATATCCGCCGCATTGGCCGCAATAACCGTCGCAAAAGGATTAATCGTCGACCCCAAACAACCAATCCCTGCTCCCAAAAGAATAATGGCAACCGCCACCACAGAGTCATACCCCGCAGCGATCATAACCGGAATCAGTAGCGCATAAAAAGCCAACGACTCTTCGGCCATACCATAGGTACTGCCCCCCGCGGCAAACAACGCCATAAGAATAGGAATCATCCATTGCTCATGACCTTTCAGATCACCATAGCCCGTGAAATACCGGTATCAATCGCCCCTGTTTTAGTCACGACACCTAAAAAACCACCAATAATTAATACAAATAAAGCCACATCAATCGCAGCGGCTTGATAAGTATCAGGATCATAAAACCCTGCAATAGGCGCCAGAAAAATATCCACAATACCTTGCGGGTTTGCATCCACTTGCTGATAAGTACCCGGTACAGGCACTTCCTTGCCTAACGCCACATTTTCAATACGCTCGTATTTTCCTGCCGGAACAACCCAAGTGCCAGCGGCAACCAAAGCGATCAACAAAAAGAGAATCGTATAAGCGGAGGGGAATTTCACTTTCATGGCTAACGCCTTTTTAAATTTGAGAAAACTAAAGTATGCAGCACTGTATTTATCGCACCAGTTGAAGTGATCCAATGGCAACAAAAACATCAGGCAATAATCGATCTGTTTCTTTTTTGACGACGCGATAACATTCACAACTCAAGGTTTCGAGCTGTGCCCTGTCTAGAACAGTAATATGGCCGCGATAATAATCAATCACCTCTAGTTTTTGTAATTTTCTAGCAGCTTCTGTCACACCTTCACGGCGTACACCCAACATGTTTGCAATCAACTCTTGGGTCATTACCAGATGATTATCAGGTAAACGATCCAACGAAAATAATAACCAACGGCATAATTGCTGATCAATCGAGTGATGGCGATTACACACAACGCCTTGCGCCATTTGAGTCATTAATGATTGCGTATAACGCAACATCAACTCCAACAATTCTCCATGTCGATTAAACTCTGCCGTTAATACGGTTCCTTTTAAACGGTACGCATAACCCGCACTTTGCACGACCGCGCGACTGGAAGTACTTTCACCGCCCATGAACAAAGCGAAGCCAACAAGACCTTCATTGCCCACCATCGAAACTTCCGTCGAAGCACCGTTTTCAGTAACATGCAGCAAAGCGACAATCGCATCGACAGGGAAGTACACATAAGCCAATTTATCACCCGCGTCATAAAGCACCTGTGCAGAGGGTAATGTCACCAGCTCGATAAAAGGAAACAATCGGGCTTGCACATCTTTTGGTAATACCGCTAACAAATAATTCTGTAACGGTGAAGGGCTCGTGTTAATTATCTCAAGCATAATGTTAAAGACTCTTAAAGATAAATGTCATCATAGAGAACATATGAGTAACCCGATAGCATAAGCCAACTATTCGATGAGTTTATTGATATAGGACATATTATTTTGCTAATTCAACGTATTAAAGCCAGAAAGAACATCAAACAGCTCTTCGTCAATACTGCTTTGGCGCAATCTATGAAAGGTCCGGTTTAAATCTTCTTGTAACTCATCTATATTTTTTTCGGCTCGTTGCATCGCCGCTAAACGGCTGGCATTTTCACTGGCCAATGATTCTGCACAGGCTCTGAAAAGGCTAACAAAAAGATATTCACGCACGAACGCTCGTAATGTTTGATCGGGCCCAAGCACCGACCCTGACATGACTTCAGGCAGGTTATTGGTGGGCCAGTCGATGCCTGCAAGATCACTCTGCCAAGTGGCATCTAAGGGTAACAACTGCTGAATAATCGGTCGGTAAATAGAGCCTGACTCGGGTCGATGATAAAAAATATACACCTTATCAATCGCTCCTCGCTCCCGCTGCGCCTCCATCTCAGTCAAAATATTAGCCACTAGCGCACTAATGGTATTAATAGACCCCGGTAACGCAAAATCTTCTCCTGTCTTCAACTTTGTATCTAACAAGCGAGACTGTATTCGTTCACCCACCGACCATACAATTTTATCACCTGGCAGCTTCGCTAATGACCCAACAACAAACTCGACCATGGCTTCATTAAACTGCCCCACTAATCCTTGGTCAGAACCAAATACAATAACGCCGATCGCCGGAGTATTTTTTTTTGATCTATTAATAACGATTTGAGGCTTTTCAACTTGTTGTTCAAATTTTTGATCACGGCTCGATAAGCAGGCCACCAGCCCAAGTTGCACCGTCTGATAATAATCATCCAGCGAATGTACGGCTTTTTCATATTGTCCAATACTCGACGACGCAATAGTTTTCATACTGCGCACGACAGACTCTAAGTCTTGCGCACTGGCAATTTTGTGACGCAAGCTGGCAATACTGTCTCTCATGAGAAGTTACCCGGATTCTTTTTTTCTAAGCTGTTATTTTCCAAGTCACTATTTTCTCCCTCAGCACCCGCCAAAAATTCTGTTAGAGCTTGCTGCGCAAGTTTCAAGATGGTGGCTTTATCTTCTTCATTTAATTTTTTCGCACTTTCCAGCCTCTCAATCAATTCGTCTGAAATATCAACAGCCGCATCACGCACAGTTTTTTCCGCCGCAGGCATCTGTACTAAAGCAATATCATCAAACAAATCAGCGGTTAACGCGACCAAAACAGTAATCTGCGCCGCCATCGATACTGGGGCAAACTCAGGCTGCATTAAGCACGCTCGAATTCGTTTACCATGCTCAATAATTTTTAAGGTATCGTCATCTAAGCGCGCACCAAAACGAGCAAAGGTTTCTAATTCTTCAAACTGGGCATAGGACAATTTTAAATCCACCGTCACACCACGATAAGCGGCTCGTTGCGCCTTACCACCCACTCGCGACACCGATTTACCCACATCAACCGCAGGCAAAATGCCCAACTCAAACAATGCTGGCGACAGGTAAATTTGGCCATCGGTAATGGAAATAAGATTGGTCGGAATGTAAGCCGAGATATCTTGCGCTTCAGTTTCAATAATCGGTAACGACGTTAAAGACCCGCCTCCTAACTCAGCGCTTAAATGCGTCGAGCGCTCTAAAAGTCGCGAGTGAATATAAAAAATATCACCGGGAAACGCCTCACGACCAGGAGGGCGTCGCAATAATAATGAGAGTTCACGATAAGCACGGGCATGATGGGTCAAATCGTCATAAACAATTAATACATCACGCCCTTTTTCCATAAAATACTCTGCAATACTGGTCGCCGCATAAGGTGCAAGGTAGGCAAGACCTGGAGGATCATTACCCTCGGTCACCACCACTATGGTGTATTCCAACGCACCTTGTTCTCGTAAGGTCGCAATCACTTTAGCAACACCTGAAGCACGCTGACCAATGGCGCAATACACACACAAAACATTTTTGCCGCGCTGATTTAATATAGTATCAAGCGCAATCGCGGTCTTGCCCGTTTGACGATCGCCAAGAATTAACTCTCGTTGCCCACGACCAACGGGGATCAAGGCATCAATCACCTTAATGCCCGTTTGCAAGGGCACACTGACCGCAGATCGATCCATAATCGCAGGAGATGGTCGCTCGACTGGCAAGCGCTCAGTCGTCACTAGCTTACCTTCACCATCGAGCGGCTCACCAAGCGGATTGATAATACGTCCGATCAAGCTGTCACCCACAGGAACATCCACCACATGGCCAAGACGTTCAACTTCGTCGCCTGCCTGCAAGTGCCAATAATCGCCTAGCAGCACCGCGCCGATTTCATGTTCATCTACGTTGAAAGCAATGCCATAAATATTACCCGGAAACTTAAGCAGCTCTTCGAAACCAACGCCTGGCAAGCCTGATACTTTCGCAATGCCCGTGGCGATGCTGACAATAACGCCGACCTCGCGCGGTTTTAATTCCGCCACAAACGAGTGCCGAGCCTGTTCAAAATCTGAAAATAACGTCTCGAACATGGCCTTCATAACTCATGCTCTTTGTTGTTAGCTTGCAGCGCTTCTTTAGATGGCGGCATTTGTTTCGATTGAATAAGGTGATCAACCCGCTTATTCAGCGAAGTAAGATAATCCGCAATACTCCAAGCAATTTTTTGGCCGTTAGCATTAATTTCAATGCCACTGATCACATCCGCGTCGGTCGCAAACTGAACCTCAACAGAGCGACCTAATAAATCATGCAGGGCTGTTTTAATCAGCGTATTCTGCTCTGCAGGAAGATCAAACGCAGTATGAACGATTAAAGGCTTATCTGAATCGTTAAAAGCCAAGTGCAAACTCGATTTTTCTTCATCACTTAATTCGCCTAAGCGCTTCAAAAAAACATTAGCCATACTTGTTTCTAAACGACTTCCCGCAAGATCGGTGAGCGCCTTACGAGCAATCGCAAACACTTCGCCGGTTACTTGTTGGTTAAGCGTTTCTTGCAAGCTGGTTTGTTCATTTTTCAATGCCTGCTCTAACGTGCTGCGCAATGCATCTGCTTCTTGTCGCACGGCATTAAGTAAACGTTCTTTTTCAGTTTTCGCTTCGTCTATTACTTTATCCATAGTCGCAGCACGGTGCTTTTCAAACTCGGCATTCTTTTGCTGAAATTCTTCACGCTGCTGCTCGGCTTCTGCTCTCTTACTATCGGCATCCGCAAGCTCATCGGCAATGCGTTTTTCACGCTCGTCAATGGCATTCAAAATAGGACGGTACAAAAAACGCTTAAGCAACCACACCAACACAAGAAAGTTGATGACTTGCGCAATGACGGTAAACCAATCAATTAACATAACTTACTGACCTGCCGCTTGAGCAATACCGTAGTTCCAAAAAGGATTAGCAAACAGCAAAATCATCGACACAACAAAACAATAAATAGCCGTGGATTCAATCATTGCTAAACCCACAAATAAAGTCCGCGTAATCGTCGCCGATGCATCAGGCTGTTGAGCTAATGACGACAACGCCGTAGCCACTGCTTTCCCCTCGCCCAATGAAGGGCCAATAACACCGATCGCAATTGTCAGCCCTGCTGTAATAATCGATACCACTGCAATAATTGTCATACTGTCCATAGAAACTCCATAAATATTCATAAGGTTAAGTCGCCGTTTGTTGAGTACGTGTGGCCGCCGCGATGTACACAGTTGCCAAAACGAAAAATATGTAAGCCTGTACAATGCCGGTCAGTAAACCGAGCAAGGTCATCACAATAGGAAATAAGAAAGGCGCAATAGTAAGCAAGATCGCGATGATCATTGCACCACTCATCATATTGCCAAACAGACGTACCGCCAGCGCTAAGGTACGAGATACCTCACTGATAATATTAAACGGCAGCATGATAATGGTCGGTTTGGTATAAGAAGAAAGATAACCGCCAATACCTTGCTCCTGAATACCAAATAACGGCACCGCGACTAATACACACAAGGCTAATGCCGCAGTGGTAGAAAGCGAGCCCGTGGGTGGTTCAAAGCCTGGAATCGTCGTGCCCAAAGCAGACAGAACAATAAATAAAAACAACGAACCTAAAAAACCAAGATAACGCTGAGGCTGGCTCAACCCCACTTCTTCGATTTGTTTATTAATGGTAATCACCACCACTTCCAACACGTTTTGCCAGCGAGATCGTTTTAAATTGATAGACAGTTTGCGGGTAATCAAAATAGACCCCAGCACCAGCACCGACATCACCAGCCAAGTAAGCACAATGGTAGCATTGAGTTTTAGAAAACCCATTTGCCAATAAATAATTTGATCAGGGCTAAGATGCATCAGAATTTTTCTCTAATAAATGCGATGTATCAAACGTCATATTTGAAACATACCGCGTGGCAAAAAATCGCACGAGCATAAATCCGATTAAGCCCAACAATAATTGGTGCCAATCATTTCCCAACAGAATATAAAATCCCAGCACCACTACGGCTGTTCGAAACAACAAACTCAGCAAGAATACAGGCGCCACATTTTTACTTGAATTAAGCTGTCGCACCGTCCACCAAAGCCCCATAAAATAAAAAGCTCCTAGTAAAACCCCTATAAACAAAGCCAGCACACTACCACTCCAACTGCTAACCAATAAGCCATCGTTCAAATTATTCAACATCATCACCATCCTCATTTTGATGAATATCTTTGTCTTCTTTTTCGACCCAATGCCAAGCACTAAAACATCCAAGACAAAGACCCGCGACCAATAATGCCAGTGTCCACGAGCGTCCACCGGGATAAAGATCATCCAACCAAACACCCAGCGCAGCCCCCATCAAAGTAGGCACCACAACAGACCAGCCAATCAGCCCCATCATTCCTAAACCAAACCAAACTGTTTTATTAACATGACGTTGCGCTTTGAGTTTACGTTGCGCCATGTCACCAACATGCTGACTGTATTTACTGGTAGGCTTTTTATTCATAAAAAGTTTGCACCTTGTTTAAAGGCCGCTAAACGTTGTACAAAACCACTTTCCATTTTGGTCAAAACAGATCGCAGTTTTTCCTCTTGTTCATTGAGTTGCATATACTCGTCTTCTACCGCCGCACGCAATTCATCCAGCCCCATACCACTCATGGCATTACGCACTGAAACTCGAACATCCAAACCGGTTTTCACCAAGACCCCTTCATCAACGGCAAGATAAACTTCATCTGCACCTTCCGTTTCGAAAACCAAAATACCCGCGGATAAAGACGCCACACAATCCAATCGATTCGGTAATATGCCAAACGCCCCTTGATGCGTCATCGCGACAATGCGCACCACGTTATGTTCTTCAGCAAACACTTTATAAGGCAACAAAACTTTAAGAGTCATATGCGCTGCTGGCATCTTAGCCCTCCTCGACAGCGGACTGCTTGTACTTCTCATGCGCTTCGTCGATGACGCCAATCATATACAGTGCACTTTCTGGATAGTCTTCAAACTCATCCGCCAAAATTCGCTCACAGCCATCCAAAGCATCATCCAGACTGACCAACTTACCCGACATCCCCGTGAACTGTTCCGTAGTAAAGAATGGTTGTGTTAAAAAACGCTCTAGCCTTCGAGCACGCCCAACCACTTTATGATCTTCAGATGACAATTGCTCCATACCCAACATGGCGATAATGTCTTTAAGCTCACTGTATTGTGCCAAGGTGCGACGAATGTCTTGCGCAAGATCGTAATGACGTTGACCAATAATATTCGGCGTTGCCATTTTAGAACTGGACTGTAACGGATCGATGGCAGGATAAAGTCCTTCACTGGCACGTTTGCGTGACAACACTATAGAGGCAGAAAGATGTGAAAACGTATGCACAGCAGCCGGGTCGGTAAAATCATCGGCAGGTACATAAACCGCCTGAATAGACGTGATCGCGCCACTGCCCGTATTGGCAATGCGCTCTTCCAGTTGTGACAACTCGGTGCCCATAGTCGGCTGATAACCCAAGCGCGCGGGCATTTGCCCCATTAAGCCAGACACTTCCATGCCCGCCTGAATAAAACGGAAAATATTATCAACCAGCAATAAAACATCGCGCTGCTCATCATCGCGAAAATATTCTGCCATGGTTAACGCGGCATGCCCAACACGAAAACGTGCACCTGGCGGCTCGTTCATCTGGCCAAACATCATCACCATGTTGTCGAGCACACCTGCATCTTTCATCTCGCGGTAAAGCTCTTCACCTTCGCGGCAACGTTCACCAATGCCACAAAAGATACTCACACCGGCATGCTGACCGACCATGTTATGAATCATTTCGGTCAATAAAACAGTTTTGCCAACACCGGCCCCGCCAAACAAACCTGCCTTGCCGCCACGCTCAAGTGGCATTAAGACATCAATCACCTTAATCCCCGTTTCAAATACTTGGGTTTTGGTAGAACGTTTTTCTAAGGCCGGCGGCTCGTTATGAACCGAGCGCCATTCAACATTTTTTAGTGCAGGTTTTTGATCAATAGTATTACCAAATACATCAAACATGCGCGATAAAATTTCTTTACCCACGGGCGCCTGCAACGGCTTGCCGGTATCTTCTACAGACATACCACGGGCAAGACCTTGGGTCGGTGTTAAAGCAATACCGCGAATTCTGTGAGCGTCTAATTGAGAAAAAACTTCAATCGCTATTTGGTTATCGGTTCCGGTATGCAACAAAGAACGAATCGGAGGCAATAGAGTATCAAAGCGAACATCCACAACACTGCCACGTATTGAGATCACTTTACCAATATTAAGAGAAGCTGTATTAGAAGTAGCGGTTTTCTGCAAGTCTGCCATGCCTTAAATCCCTTCCTTAATATTCCAAAACTCATCGCACTCTTTCAGCGATTTACTGGCTATTTTTTTGTACAGACATATTTTTTGCTCAAATTAAGAGCGTCGAAAATCTATTCGTTTTAAAAAAAACTGATGGTCACTGTATAGCATCAAAGGAAGGGGGGCTCTGTGCGGTAGCGAACACTGAAGTGAAACATTTAGGCGCGAATGGCTTAAACTGAATTTAGTGCCATTTTCTGTCTGCTACATTTATCTAGATAACTTATTAATTAAAATAGCGAGAAAAATAGCGAGAAAAATAGCGAGTGAGCACTCTGCTACAAAAAGTTGAATTTTTTAGATGAGTTATGAATAGAATGTTATTTCAATCTGTTGATTATCGAGTACACCCATTTATTTATTCCAAACAAAAACGCCTCACAAACACAGCAAGCAACACCGCATTGGTAAGGCGTTCTTTCAAGCAATAATAAGTTAAGCCACTTCCTCTTGCCCACTCGGGCGACCGATAATAATAGACCCTATCATCACCAAACCTAAACACCAGCAATACACCACTGCCGTAACCAACTCTAAAGGAGATAAGCCAGACAACGACGCCGCCAATAGCATCTGCGCACCATAGGGTAAAATTCCCTGGATCACACACGCGGTAACATCCATAATGCTAGCGCTGCGTTTTGCATCCACGCCATAGCGCGTGGCAATGTCTTTAGCCAAGCCACCCGAGATCAAAATGGCTACCGTATTATTTGCCGTACAAATATTCACCAAGACAACACCTGCGGCAATACTTAACTCCCCCATACGGCGATGTGCTTTAGGTTCGGCTTTCTCACGAGTTAAACGATCAAGCTGTGCTGCTAACCAATCTAAGCCACCGCCTATCTTCATCATCGCGCCTAAACCACCAATGAACAGCGAGAGAATCAAAATCTCCTGCATGTTGCTATAGCCTTTATAGATATCACTGGATAATACCGCTACCGTATAATCGGGTATCTGCCATAAACCAATAAACCCTGCGACAACAATACCGGTTAACAGTACGGCTAAAACATTCATACCAGACACCGCCAACCCAAGCACTAATAAATAGGGCAATATTTTAGTGGCTGATGCATGGGGGTCGACCATCACTTGTGCAGAATCCCCTTGAAAGAACAGCCAGATAACCGTGAGCACAGCCGCCGGAATAGCGATCTTAACGTTTAAACGGAATTTATCCCGCATATTACAGCCTTGCGTGCGCGTAGCCGCAATGGTGGTATCGGAAATAATAGAAAGGTTGTCACCAAACATTGCCCCGCCCATAACCGCACCAACGGTAAGCACCATCGATAAATCAGACGCTTCAGCCACGCCCACCGCAATAGGAACGACCGCGGCAATAGAACCCATGGACGTGCCCATGGACGTCGCCATAAAGGCCGTCATAATAAACAAACCGGGCAAAACAAAAGAAGGGGGAATCGCACTTAGGCTTAAGTTAACCACAGCATCGACGCCACCAATGGCTTTTGCCACGCTGGCAAAGCCACCCGCCAATAAGAAGATAAGCAGCATAGTGACGATGGTTGGATTGGCACAACCTTGAATAAACTGATCGACGCGCTGATTAATATTCCCTCTGGCTAATAGCAAAGCCAGAATAATCGCAGGTAATATGGCCACAGGAGCCGATATTTTATAAAACGCGAACTCCGCGCCTGCCGCTTGATAGTACAAGCCACTGCCTATAAACAAGGCCATGAATAAGAGCATGGGCAATAAGGCCCAAGGGGATTTGGTCGTCATAATAATTACTCGTGATAATAGACGTGAAACACACCATTATTGCGGTTTTGCCGCGCATTTGGGTTGGTTGTCCTGATTAAAGATTAGCCCACCCTTTTGAGGTAGCAATCTTGTCGTCCTTGAGTCGCAGGAAATAAGGGCGCGAATTGTACACTTTGCCTAATCTGGATGCGAGAAAATGGTTTTGAACATTTATCTAAATTTGCAGTCTATGTTAACTCTTATAATTTTTGTTCAACGACAGGCATTACTTTATCCCTCAACTCACAGCTTACTTTACAACTCATCTTTATGTTGTGATATGCGGATTCCTTGCAACCGTAGGCATGAGTGTGTCGGCTGAACAGCCTGACTGGCAGGACGTAGAAACAGAAGGCAAGCACCAAGAAGTATATTTCAATGCTTGGGGCGGAGACGGACAAATAAATGCCTACATTCAATGGGCCGCTGACCAAGTGAAGGCAAAATACGGCATCCATTTAGTGCATGTAAAACTCAGCGATACCAGCGATGCCGTGAGCCGTGTGCTCGCCGAAAAGTCTGCACATAACCATACCCAAGGCAGTATCGATTTAATCTGGATCAACGGAGCCAACTTTGCCACCATGAGCGAGCACTCGTTGTTATTAAAAGACTGGGCAAATGCCCTGCCTAACGTTCAACTGACCGACCCCGCTAACAATCCTGCAGTTACGTTTGATTTTGGTATTCCCACCCAAGGAATGGAAGCCCCTTGGGGGCAAGCGTCTCTTACATTTTATTACGACAATTTGGCGATTAATGGCACGGCTAACAACCAGCCCCCCCAGACACTGGCACAATTGTTAGAATGGAGCACACACAATCCCGGACGGTTTAGTTATCCCAAACCAACTGATTTTTTGGGTATGAGCTTTTTAAAATATGCACTGGTCTCTTTAAATCAAGAGCCTTTAAACCAGAAGCAATTAAATCAGCCTGCATCCACGCTCAATACCGACGCCGTATTATTACCGCTCTGGGATTTTTTAGATAAACTGCATCCAAGCCTTTGGCGCAATGGAGAGCACTTTATGCAAAGCGGCGCTCAAATGCGCCGCCTTATTGATGATACCGAATTAAGTTTGGCGTTTACGTTTTCAGGACCAGAAATACCCGCCGCGGTAAAACGCTTTGATTTACCCACAAGTATTCGCAGTTATGCCATGACAGATGGCAGCTTAAGCAATACACACTTTGTCGCGATTCCTTACAACGCAAGCCAACCTCAAGCCGCACAATTGGTTGCCAACTTTTTACTCAGCCCAGAAGCCCAAGCCCACAAACAAAAAGCGCACATCTGGGGCGATAAAACCGTATTGATTCAATCAAAATTAAATTCAAAGCAACAAGCATTATTTAAAACCGCCAAACCGCACCCAAGTGCCCTAGCTTTTAACAGCATTAAACGCACATTAAGTGAACCGCACCCAAGCTGGGTAAATGCCATCATTCAAGGTTGGCAAATACGCTATGGGGTAACTCAATGAGTCCTACAAACACTCAATCCCCCCTTCGTGATCACAGAGACCTGTTTACGCGCCTTGTCACATTCAGCCCTAAATTTTTACTCGCGATACTCATACTCCCCGTATTTGGGGGATTATTAGGTGTGCTATTGCCTGCCTTTGGTTGGACACCTGCATTAAAGCAAACCGCCTTTAGTCTGCAAGGTTTCGACGCATTATGGCAAACCCCAGGCATTGTAAAAATGATAACGCTGAGCATAACCACGGGATTAATCAGTACATTGCTTGCCTTTGTCATGACCTTAATGATTTTAGCGGCATTTTTTAATAGCCCTTGGCTAAATCGTATTCAACGTTTACTCAGCCCCATCTTAGTTATTCCTCATGCGGCGGCAGCCATTGCCGTTGGATTTTTAATTGCCCCTTCTGGAATGATTTCGCGCTTACTGTCACCTTGGTTAACGGGTTGGGACTTAGCCCCTAATGGATTATTTCCTCATGATGCATTCGGCCTGAGTATTATTTTGGGACTAACCCTTAAAGAACTGCCATTTTTATTATTAGTGGCACTGGGCGCATTGGCGCAACCCGAGCTTGGAAAAACATTACGCCAACAGCATAAAGTCGCGATTAACTTGGGCTATTGTCCAATGACTGCGTTTTTCAAAGTCACACTGCCCAGCCTCTATCCATTATTACGCCTACCGACATTGGCGGTACTGGCCTACGCCAGTGCAAGTGTCGAAATGCCTTTAATATTAGGCCCAAATACACCACCCACACTGGCTGTTGCCATTATGAATTGGTTCAGCGATGTGGATCTAAACTTACGCATAAAAGCCTCTGCTGGTGCGCTATTGCAACTTTCACTCACGGGCGGCTTATTAGTACTTTGGCTAGGCGGCGAGAAATTAATAAAAGCGTTGTTTCGTCATTCGCTTACCAATGGCGAACGAGAATACGGCGGTTTT
>Ga0209305_1001557_pt1 | contig 14563 bp, 16 predicted proteins | sample COGITO_mtgs_1103_FD_184792 | JGI IMG/M metagenome (GOLD analysis project Ga0209305, IMG submission 184792) | Pelagic marine microbial communities from North Sea - COGITO_mtgs_110321 (SPAdes) (version 2) | ecosystem: Environmental > Aquatic > Marine > Epipelagic ...
AAAAACTTGCAGCAAAGGCAGTAAAAAGAGTCGATGCTGATGTTGATGGTGATGTTGATACTGATGATATGAAGTCTTCAGAGACTGGAGAATTTGTTCCTTCACCTGATGGTAAGAAAAAATTAAAACCAAAGATAAGATTTGAACAATCTGATTGGAGAAATGAACTTGGTGAAGGTGCTGCCTGGACTAAAAAATCAGGTAAGAATAAGAAAGGTGGTCTTAATGAAAAAGGGCGCAAGTCTTATGAAAGAGAAAATCCCGGTTCTGACCTAAAAGCACCATCTAAAAAGAAAGGTAACAAAAGGAGAGCATCATTTTGTGCAAGAATGAAAGGTATGAAGAAAAAACTCACTTCTGCTAAAACTGCTAGAGATCCCGATAGCAGAATCAATAAGTCCCTTAGAGCATGGAACTGTAATTAAATTTTGTTATGAGTGACGTATATCTTGGTAATCCATTATTAAAAAAAGCAAACACTGCGATTGAGTTTACAGAAGAACAAATTATTGAATTTCTGAAATGTAAACAAGATCCAGTTTATTTTGCAAACAATTATATCAAAATTGTTTCTCTTGATGAAGGTTTGACACAATTTCATCCATATCATTTTCAAGAGAAATTAATTCATAATTTTCACAACAATAGATTTAATATCTGTAAGATGCCACGACAGACTGGTAAGTCTACTACTGTGGTATCATATCTATTACATTATGCACTTTTTAATGACAGTGTAAACATTGGTATTCTGGCAAACAAAGCATCTACTGCTAGAGAATTGTTAGCAAGATTATCAACAGCATACGAAAACTTGCCAAAATGGATGCAGCAAGGTATCCTGGTATGGAATAAAGGAAATATAGAACTCGAAAATGGCAGTAAGATATTGGCATCATCTACATCTGCGAGTGCTGTCCGAGGCATGTCGTTCAATATCTTATTTCTCGACGAATTCGCATTCGTCCCTAATCACGTCGCCGACTCCTTCTTTGCATCTGTTTATCCTACTATTACTTCTGGTAAAAGCACAAAGGTAATTATTGTATCAACACCACACGGCATGAATCACTTCTACCGTATGTGGCACGATGCAGAAAGAAATAAAAACGAATATATTCCTACAGAAGTCCACTGGTCAGAAGTTCCTGGTAGAGATGTAGTTTGGAAAGAGCAGACAATTGCAAACACATCGGAACAACAATTTCGGGTTGAGTTTGAATGTGAGTTCTTGGGTTCTGTTAATACTCTTATCAACCCATCAAAACTCAAAACTTTAGTATATGAAGATCCAATACAAAGAAATGCCGGATTAGATGTTTATGAAAATCCTATTGAGGATCATAATTATCTAATTACAGTTGATGTTGCCCGTGGACTTGGTAATGATTATTCAGCATTTATTGTTTTTGATATTACAGAGTTTCCTTATAAGGTAGTTGCAAAGTATAGAAATAATGAAATAAAACCAATGTTATTTCCGAACATTATATTTGATGTAGCAAAAGGGTATAATCAATCCTGGTTATTGATAGAGGTTAATGATATTGGTGATCAAGTTGCTAGTATTCTTCAATATGATTTGGAATATGAAAATATTCTAATGGCAACTATGAGGGGTAGAAATGGACAGATAGTTGGAACAGGATTTTCCGGTAAAAAAACTCAACTTGGAGTTCGTACAACTTCGGCAGTTAAAAAATTAGGATGTTCAAATCTCAAAACACTTATAGAAGATGACAAATTACTTGCATCTGATTATGAAATTATATCAGAACTAACTACATTTTCGCAAAAAGGAAATTCTTTTGAGGCAGAAGAAGGATGTAATGATGACTTGGCAATGTGTCTTGTAATATTCTCCTGGCTAGTAGCACAAGAATATTTTAAGGAGATGACAGAAAATGATGTAAGAAAAAGAATATATGAAGAGCAAAAAAACCAAATTGATCAAGACATGGCTCCATTTGGTTTTATCGAAGATGGAATTAACGGTGAGACAACTTTTGTAGATGATTCTGGAGATAGATGGTATGCAGATGAATACGGAGATCGATCTTATATGTGGGATTATAGATAATGTCCATCGATGATGAAATCGAATTAGAACATTTATTATTTTTTGATCGTAAATGTCGAGTTTGTGGTAAAGTTAAAAGTTTAATGGATGATTTTTATCTGACTCGAAAAGATAGAAAAACATTAGCATCTTCATATTCCTATGAATGTAGAGATTGTACTATAAAAAGAGTAACTGAATTTAGAAAAAAGAAGAAAAATAAATCAGACATACCATACTTTCCAGTTCCAAGAATAAAAGATGTATATCCAGACTGGTAGTGTGTTCATGCATTGTTTCCCCACTGAAAATGCCCCTTTTCCTAAATATTTTTAGATAAATTTGGATTGCGAGGAAAGACAAGATGCCATTAAATTTAGCATCTCCTGGGATTAGGGTAAGGGAAGTTGACCTTACTGTGGGAAGAGTTGATCCTTCTTCTGAAAAAATCGGCGGTCTTGTTGCTCCTTTTGCACAGGGACCTATCGATTTACCAATTGTTATAGGATCAGAAAAAGATTTACTCGATACATTCGGTAAATCATACAGTACAGACAAACACTACGAGCATTGGATGAGCGCATCATCATACTTAGCGTATGGTGCTCCAATGAGAATTATAAGAGCCGATGATGATGATTTGAAAAATGCTTATGCGGGAAGTGGTTCCGCAATTAAAATTAAGAGTATCGAACATTATGAGCAACTACAGTATGATGATAATACTGTTACAGACAGAACCGTAATTGCCAAGAATCCAGGATCTTGGGCAAACGGTATCAGAGTTGCAATTATTGACGGAAAGGCAGATCAAATTTTGGGAGTTACCACAACTTCTTTTGCTGTTGGTATGGGTATTACTCAACCAATTTCAGCAACTTTACCTGGTGCAGGAACAACTAGTGTTCTTGATGGACACCTTAAAGGAATTATAACTGAGATTGGTGCAGGAACTGTCTCTGTTAAGGTTTTAAGTCATGTCAGTGCGGCTGGAACAGAAACAGCAAAAGATTATCAACCTTCTGGAGTATATACATTCAATACTACAGGAACTATAGGTCTTACTACAGCAGGACAATCTTCAACATTTAGCACTACCACAGTATCTTCAGTTAGTGATTGGTTTGATTCTCAAACTTTAGCAATTTCAACTGCAACTGTTGGTGGATCTACTGCAATATCCACACTTAATTGGAATAATATTGCTGATAAACCAGGAACTTCTCAATATGCTCTGGATAGAGGATCAAGATTTGATGAAATCCACGTTATTGTACTTGATGGTGAAGGTAAAATTTCTGGAACAACAGGAACAATTCTTGAGAAGCATCTCAATCTCTCAAAAGCAAAAGATGCAGAATACTCCGTAGGATCTCCTTCCTATTGGAGAGCATATTTGAAGACAAATTCAACTTACATTTTTGGTGGTTCGGCACCTGCTGGAATTGTAACTTCTGGATATAGTTCTGGATTTACTCTTGCATCAGACACTGATTGGGATCAAAATGCAGAAGGTGTAATCTTCGGATCAACTGGAAAACAAGATTTAATTTTATCAAGTGGAAAAAATTATGATGGTACTGAGGACATTGAGACATCTGGAGCACTTCAAGCTGATTTGAGCAAATTAGTAACTGGATACTCTTTATTTGAAAATAAGGAAAACTATAATGTAGATTTCCTTATTATGGGATCTGCAAATTATTCGAAAGAACAGGCACAAGCACTTGCGAATAAATTAATTGCAGTTGCTAATGTTAGAAAAGATACACTTGCATTTATTTCACCATATAGAGGAGCGTTCTTAAGTGATTCTTCCGCAGGAACTGTCACTGTAAATAATGACGAAACTATTACCGATAATGTAATTGGATTCTATGCTCCAATCACATCATCTTCCTATGGTGTGTTTGATAGTGGTTATAAGTACATGTTTGACAGATTTGCAAATACATTTAGATACATACCACTGAATGCTGACATTGCAGGTTTATGTGCTCGTAACGATGTTGATAACTTCCCATGGTTCTCTCCAGCAGGAACTCAACGTGGTGCAATTTTAAATGCAGTTAAGTTGACATATAATCCATCTCAAACACAGAGAGATAGGTTATATTCAAATAGAGTTAATCCAGTTATTTTCTCTCCTGGTGGAGGAATTGTCTTGTTTGGAGATAAGACAGGTCTTTCTAGATCTTCTGCATTTGATAGAATCAACGTTCGTCGTTTATTTATCTATCTCGAAGAAGCAATCTCTGCTGCTGCAAGAGATCAACTCTTTGAGTTTAACGATGAAATTACAAGATCCAATTTTGTAAACATTGTTGAACCATTCCTCCGTGATGTTCAGGCAAAACGAGGTATTCAAGATTATGTTGTTATTTGCGATGAAACAAATAACACTGCTGCAATTATAGATAATAATGAATTTATAGCAGACATCTTTGTCAAACCTGCAAGATCAATTAACTTCATTGGTCTTACATTTGTTGCCACCAGAACTGGTGTTTCATTTGAAGAAGTTATCGGTAACGTTTAATTTAGAGGTTTAAAGAAAAATGCCTAGTCGCCAACAACGTAATACCTCACCAGTAAGAACGATCAGTGATTTTAAAAGTAAGTTAACTGGTGGTGGTGCAAGACCCAATCTATTTGAAGTTGAATTAGCATTCCCAAATGCCGTTCAAATTGAAAATGATGTACTTCAAAAAGCAAGATTTCTCGTAAAGGCAGCAGCACTGCCTGCCTCTACGATTTCTTCTGTCGATATTCCTTTCAGAGGTCGTATTCTGAAAGTTGCCGGAGATAGAACATTCGAAACTTGGACAATTACAGTTATTAATGATGTTGATTTCTCAATTCGTTCTGCTTTTGAAAAGTGGATGAATTCAATCAATAAGATGACTGATGCAACAGGACTTACAAATCCAATTGATTATACGAAAGATGCTCTGGTAAAACAACTTGATCGTAATGGTGGTGTTCTTAGAACTTATAAGTTCTGGGATATCTTCCCAACAAATCTTTCAGCAATAGATCTGAATTATGAAACCACTGACACAATTCAAGAGTTTACTGTAGAAATGCAAGTTCATTATTGGGAAGCATTTAGAGGAACTGATTCTTTAGCAGGTGGTGAAGATATTACCTAAATAATAGAATAATAGTCTAAGTTAGTTTATAATATGGCAAAACTTTTTGGTTTTTCTATTGATGATGCAGAAAAGAAATCCAAATCTGTAGTTTCCCCTGTCCCCGTGAATAACGAGGATGGGGTTGATAACTATATTAGCAGTGGATTTTATGGTTCGTATGTAGATATTGAAGGACAGTATAGAACAGAGTTTGATTTAATCAAAAGATACAGAGAGATGTCACTACATCCAGAAGCGGATGGTGCCATCGAAGATGTTGTAAATGAAGCAATTGTGAGTGATCTTTACGATTCTCCAATTGAAATTGAATTGTCCAATTTAAATGCCACAGATAATTTAAAGAAGGCAATTAGACAAGAATTTAAGTATATTAAAGAAATTTTAGACTTTGATAAGAAGTCACATGAAATTTTTAGAAATTGGTATGTTGATGGAAGACTTTATTATCATAAGGTAATTGACCTCAAAAATCCTCAGGAAGGAATTAAGGAACTGAGGTATATTGATCCAATGAAGATGCGGTTTGTCCGCCAAGAAAAGAAACAAGATAAAAATCTTATTGGACCAAATATTGCTGGTCGTGATGAACAGAAAAATGGTATTGCTCCAGAAATTGAAGAGTACTTTGTATACACTCCTAAACCAACCTACCCAACTGGAAACCTAACTGGTGGTGGTGGAAATAAAGGAACTAAAATTGCAAAGGATGCAATTACATATTGTACTTCAGGTCTTGTAGATAGAAATAAAGGAAATGTTCTTTCATATCTTCACAAAGCAATCAAAGCACTCAATCAACTGAGAATGATTGAGGATTCTTTGGTAATCTATAGATTATCCAGAGCACCAGAACGTCGTATTTTTTATATTGATGTTGGCAATCTTCCTAAGGTAAAGGCAGAACAATATCTTCGTGATGTTATGAATCGTTATCGTAACAAACTTGTATATGATGCAAATACAGGTGAAGTTCGTGATGATCGTAAATTTATGAGTATGATGGAAGACTTCTGGCTTCCTAGAAGAGAAGGTGGTAGAGGAACTGAAATCACAACTCTTCCTGGTGGACAGAACTTAGGAGAACTTGCTGATATTGAGTATTTCCAAAAGAAACTTTATAGAGCACTTGGAGTTCCAGAATCAAGAATTGCTGCCGATGGTGGATTTAATCTTGGTCGTTCTTCAGAAATCTTAAGAGATGAACTTAAGTTTGCCAAGTTTGTTGGTCGTTTGAGAAAGAGATTTGCTCAAATGTTCAATGATATGTTGAAGACACAACTCATTCTTAAGAACATTGTTTCTATAGAAGACTGGGATAGAATTAGTGATCATATTCAATATGATTTCTTGTATGACAATCAGTTTGCAGAACTCAAAGAAACAGAAATGTTGAATGAGAGACTTGGTGTTCTTGCAACTATTGAACCTTATATCGGTAAGTATTATTCAACTCATTGGGTTCGTAGTAAAGTTCTTCGTCAGACTGATGGAGAAATGGTTGAAATGGATGAGCAGATTGAACAAGAAATCAAAGATGGAATTATTCCTGATCCGAATGCAGTTGATCCAATAACTGGAGAACCATTACCACAAGAAGGTGAACAAGGAATGATGGGTGATGTTCCAATGGAACCTGAAATTGATGGTGGAATGACTGAAGTAGACGGTAAAGCTGCTGAGATATAAATAGAAAATATACATATATTAAATTTTCATGGAAGAAATTGTAAATTTAGTTGGATCCGATTCATCGGCATCTGATATTAGTGACAGAATTAAAGACGTTTTGTATGCAAAAGCAGCAGAACGTATTAATACTATTCGTCCAACAGTTGGCGCATCCATGTTTGATGACCAACAACAATCTGAGGATCAAGAATAATGGGATATATTCGTCATGACGAAAATAATAACCCAGTTTCTCCTCAACCAGGTGTATCTACTGTTTCATATCTTGGAGGCACTACCGGTTGGTCAACTGTCACCTATGAAAATTTTAATGTAGATTATCAGGCTCGTAATGCAGATAATAGTCCAAGAACTCCTGGAACATATCAACGTCACGATGAAAATAATAATCCAGTTGGTGTAGGAACATATCAACGTCACGATGAAAATAACAATCCCATAACATCTCCATAGCAAGATAAAGAAATGAAACTCATCACAGAAGAAATTTCAAACGTAAAGATTATTACTGAAGGTAAAGGTTCCAATAAGAAACTTTATATTGAAGGAGTTTTCCTACAAGGTAATCTCAAAAATCGTAATGGAAGAATGTATCCTATGGAGACTCTTTCTCGTGAAGTAAAAAGATATAATGAAGCATTCGTCCAAAAAGGACGTGCTCTTGGGGAACTTGGTCATCCCGATGGACCTACCGTAAATCTTGATCGTGTTTCTCATAAGATTACTTCACTCACTCAAGAGGGTAGTAATTTCAGAGGTAAGGCACAAATCCTTAATACTCCTATGGGTAAAATTGCATCTTCACTTTTAGATGAAGGTGTGATGCTTGGAGTTTCTTCTCGTGGTGTTGGTTCATTAAAAGAAGATCGTGGTGGTATAAAAGTTGTTGGTGAAGATTTCATGTTAGCAACTGCTGCTGATATCGTTGCCGATCCTTCTGCACCCGATGCATTTGTATCAGGAATTATGGAAGGAAAAGAGTGGGTTTGGGAAGGAGGAATTCTTCGTGAGCAACTCGCAGAAAGAACTCAGAAGAGAATTAACACTCTTGTTGACCAAAAAGTTCTCGAAGAACATAAGTTAAACTTGTTCAACGAATTCTTATCAAATCTTTAAATTATAAATAAATATATTAGTATAAAAATCTAATAAAATCAAATGTCCGTTGGTAGCAATTTACAAGAAATGGAAAACGTAGTAACTAAAGGAGCTGCTGCATCTGAACCAATGTCAAAGGCAGGGAGCAATGCTTCCGGTGTATCCACACCAGGCCAAACTGGCAATTGGGAAGATCTCGGTGGTCCTACTCCAGAAAACTATAAAGTAGACGACAACTCTGCTAAACTCGCAGAACCCAAAATCGCAACTGTCAAAGACATTGTGAATAGAGGTGCTAAACCTGCTGAACCCATGCCTAGTGGTATGAAGGAAGAAGAGGAAGTTGAAGGTGAAGTAGTCGAAGAAGAAGAGACCACTGCATCTGCCGAAGAAGTAGTTTCCGAGGAAGAAACTTCTGAAGAAGAAGTTGTATCTGAAGAAGAAGTCATCGAAGCAGAGTATAACATCGAAGAAGATGTTGAAGCACTGCTTGCTGGTGAAGAACTTTCCGAAGAATTCCAAGAGAAAGCACGTACTATTTTTGAAGCTGCTATCAAAACAAAAGTTGCCGAAGTTCAAGAAGAACTGAAAGCACAATATGAAACAACTCTCGAAGAAGAAGTTACTCTTATTAAAGAAGAACTGACTGATAGAGTTGATGCATACCTTGAGTATGTTGCCGAAGAGTGGATTACTGAAAATCAACTCGCAATTGAGCAAGGTCTCAAGGCAGAAATGACCGAATCATTCCTGACTGGAATGAGAAGTCTTTTTGAAGATCATTATGTAAACATCCCTGAAGAAAAATATGATGTAACTACCGCAATGGTAGAAAAATTAGATGAAATGGAATATAAACTCAACGAGCAAATTAAGTCTAATATTGCTCTTAATCAAAGATTAGCCGAGTCGGTTGCTGATGTAATCTTCTCCGAGGTCTGCGAAGGTCTAGCACTTTCTCAGAAGGATAAACTCGCTTCTCTTGCAGAAAATGTTGAGTTTGATAGTGAAGACAACTATCGTGAGAAACTGGCAACATTGAGAAATTCTTATTTCCCAGAAAATGTTGGTACTCAAAGAGACAATTCAGAGAGTATTTCAGAGAGTTCGGAATCCATTGCACAACCAGTTACTGGTCTAATGGAATCATATCTCGATACTCTGACTAGAGTTTCGCAAAAGTGATTTTTTAATTATAAATCAAACTAAAATTTTTAACAAGGTAAATTCAAATGCAAGGTTTCAATGCTGAACACCTTCAGGAGAAGTGGGCACCTATCCTCAACCATGAGGGTCTTGGAGGCATCAATGATGCTCATAAGAGAATGGTTACCGCAGTTCTTCTGGAGAACCAAGAAAAAATGCTTAGTGAGGAGCGTGAGTTCCTTTCAGAAGCACCTACAAACTCAACCGGTTCCGGAGTTGCTAACTTCGACCCCGTTCTGATCTCATTGATCAGACGCGCAATGCCTAACCTGGTCGCATATGACCTTGCAGGCGTTCAACCGATGAACGGTCCTACTGGACTGATCTTCGCAATGCGTTCACGCTTCACGAATCAAAGTGGTACAGAAGCACTCTTCGACGAAGCAAACACCGGATTCTCTAACAGTGGACTCGGTTTTGACGGCACTAACTCTTATGTTGCTGGTCAGGAAGCAAACGTTGGTTTAGGAACCACTGGAAATCAGAGTGGCACTAATCCAGGACTTCTGAGCCCAACTGCTCAAACCCAAACCGGATATAATGTCGGTCAGGGTATGTCCACGGCAAACTCCGAAGCTCTTGGAGACGGTGGTGCTATCGATTTCAACGAGATGGCATTCTCGATTGAGAAAGTCACCGTTACTGCTAAGTCCCGTGCTCTGAAAGCAGAGTATTCTCTGGAACTGGCACAAGACCTCAAGGCAATCCACGGTTTGAATGCCGAGGCAGAACTTGCCAACATTCTCTCCACTGAAATCCTTGCGGAAATCAACAGAGAAGTCATCAGAACCATCTATAAGGTTGCAGAACCCGGTGCTAAGGCAAACGTTGCTACTGCCGGTACTTTCGACCTTGACGTTGACTCCAACGGTCGTTGGTCTGTTGAGAAGTTCAAAGGTCTTATTTTCCAAATCGAGAGAGATGCGAACGCAATCGCACAAAGAACTCGTAGAGGAAAGGGCAACATGATTCTGTGTTCCGCAGACGTTGCTTCCGCACTGACCATGGCTGGTGTACTTGATTACACCCCTGCACTCAATGCAAACTTGAACGTTGATGACACTGGTAACACCTTCGCAGGTGTTCTTGCTGGTAAGTATAAGGTCTATATCGATCCTTATTCTGCAAACCAAGCAGCTGCACAATACTATGTTGCTGGTTATAAGGGTTCTTCACCTTATGATGCAGGTCTGTTCTACTGCCCTTACGTTCCTCTTCAGATGGTTCGTGCAGTTGGAGAGAACACCTTCCAGCCCAAGATCGGATTCAAGACTCGTTACGGTATTGTTGCTAACCCCTTCGCAGAAGGTGCTGCTCCTGTTACCAATCCTGGTAGACTGCAGACCAACACAAACCGTTACTACAGAAGGGTTAAGGTCCAAAACTTGATGTGATATTTTCCTACGGGAATTCACACTCACAGACCTCCTTCGGGGGGTCTTTTTTTATCTAAATACAAATAAAACAATGGCGACGGCATTTGATAAGCAGATAGGAAATAGAAATTTTTTATCACCTGTTGGATTTAAATTTACATTAGCAAAAGAACCGAAGGTTGATTTTTTTTCAAACTCTGCTAGTATTCCAAATATAAGTTTAGGAACAGCATTTCAACCAACTTATCTTAAGGATATTGATCTTCCTGGAGATAAACTCACTTATGGTGATTTCTCTTTAAGATTTTTAGTTGATGAGAATATGGTCAACTATATGGCAATTCATAATTGGATGACAGGTTTAGGTTTTCCAGAGACGACACAAGAGTTTAAAGATTTAACAACAAGTAATGGTGGAGTAAGAGATTTAAGAGAACAGTTTAGTGACGGAAGTCTTCATATTTTAAATAGCAACTTTAGAGATGTTGCTATTGTAAAATTCAGAGATCTATTTCCGATTTATTTGACTTCTTTAGAATTTGAAGCCAGTGATACAGACATCAACTACTTTACAGCAGAGGTTACTTTCAAGTATACTATCTACAATGTATTAGCTGCTGACAACAGAACACCTCTATGAACCTTGATCAAATTCAGGAGATGTGGGAAAAAGATTCTCAAATCGACCCTGATAATCTACATGATGAATCATTAAAAGTCCCACAACTTCATTCAAAATATTATACTTTATACAATACCATCACTCTTTTAAGAGAGAAGGCAAGAGGAACTTATAATCGTATAAAATTGGAACGATATAACTACTACACAGGAAAGGCAACAGCAGAGGTTTATGCAGAAGAACCATTCCCATACAAAGTTAGAGATAAAGAGGCATTACAGAGGTATATGGATGCCGATGAGAAGTTAAATACTATTGATCTCAAAATTCGTTATTATGATGTGATGCTCAAGTTCTTAGAAGAGATTATCAAGACAGTTTCGAATAGAACTTTCCAAATTAAAAACTCAATAGACTGGCATAAATTTCAAGCAGGTTTTAACTAATGGACCAAGAAGAAGGAAACTATTATAATATTGAAGTAAATATTCATGGCATCCGTCTCATTCATGAAGGTCTTAAACAAGCAGTTCAAAAATGGTCTGGTGGAGAACCACAAGAACAACTAAACTTAATTGCGATGAGAGATAATTTTTATAGACTTATTTTAGAACATCAGTTTGACAATATGAACTAAATACTTGTAGGTGAACCTATGAGTTATGTCTCATTTGATTATATCAAAAAAGAATGAAGTATATTTACAGGTTAAGGCAGAACCTCATGTATACTACGAATTATCAGACCAGTTCACCTTTGAGGTTCCTGGTGCAAAGTTTATGTCCTCGTATCGTAGTAAATACTGGGATGGAAAGATAAGATTATTTAATACCCAGACTGGAGAGATTTACGTTGGGTTGTTGGATAAGGTTACAAAGTTCTGTGATGATCACGGATATACTTATGAGTTTGTAGATAATAAGTATTATGGTCTTCCTTTTGAGACGAATGACTTTATCTCAAAGGAAGGTGTAAAAGATTATATGAATGCTATTTGTAAGTATTCTCCGAGAGATTACCAAGTTGAGGGAGTATACGACGCTTTAAAACATAATAGAAAGTTGTTGATATCCCCAACTGCTTCTGGAAAGTCTCTGATGATATATTCTCTTGTGAGATATTACGTTGAGAAGAAACAAAATATTCTGATAGTCGTTCCGACGACTTCGCTAGTAGAGCAGATGTATAAAGACTTTGCAGACTATGGTTGGGATGTAGGTTCATATTGTCACAAGATATATGCGGGGAAGGAAAGAGAAACAGATTCTCAAGTTATTATTACTACCTGGCAGTCTATCTACAAACTCCCCCGCAAATACTTTTCTAGATTTAATGTAGTTATCGGAGACGAAGCACACCAGTTTAAATCAAAGTCATTAATATCTATAATGTCCAAACTTGCGGATGCAAAATATCGTTTTGGTTTTACCGGAACACTTGATGGAACACAAACTCATAAATGGGTTCTTGAGGGATTGTTTGGAGTTTCGTACAAAATCATTCGTACCGAAGAGTTAATGGCGAAGGGTCATGTTGCTAAACTGGATATCAATGTACTTCTACTGAAGCACCCAGCACATAAGTTTGAAAACTTTGAAGAAGAAGTTCAGTATATTATCAATCATGATCGTAGAAACAAGTTCATAAGAAATCTTGCACTAGATCTTAAAGGAAATACTCTAGTTCTTTTTGCAAGAGTTGAGGGTCATGGTGAACCACTATATCACATGATAAATAATAATACGGTTGATGAAAGACAAGTATTTTTTGTCCATGGTGGAGTAGATACAAAGGATCGAGAACAAGTAAGGGAGATTACTGAACAAGAGAATAATGCGATTATTGTTGCATCATACGGAACATTCAGTACAGGAATTAATATCAAAAATCTCCACAATGTCATTTTTGCTTCTCCATCCAAATCTAGAATTCGGAATCTCCAGTCTATTGGAAGGGTGCTTAGGAAAGGCAATAACAAGACCAAGGCAACTCTCTATGACATTGCTGACGACATATCCTACAAATCCAGGAGGAACTATACCCTTAATCATCTAATCGAAAGAATTAAAGTTTATAACGAAGAGAATTTTAATTACGATATTGTAAACATACCGCTAAAGAACTAATGGGAGATGAATTTTACGCAATCATAAAACTGATATCTGGTGAAGAAGTATTATCACTAGTTTCAGTAGATGAGAATGATGGTGATCCTTTGATTGTAATGCAGAATCCAATCACAATGAAACTTTTACATTCTCAGCATGGAATGCATGTTAAAGTTAAATCGTGGATGGAATTAGCATCTGATGATTTCTTTATCATAAGACCTGATAAAATTCTTACTATGACAGAGACTCATGATAAAAGAATGATTGAAATATATACTAACTATATTGAAGATGAAGATGATATGGATATTTACAATCCTCAATCTTCTTCTAATGAAAAACCCTCAGGTAAGATTATTCCTTCTAGAAAGATGGGATACTTATCAACGGTAGAAGAAGCAAGAAAAACTCTAGAGAATATCTTTAAACTTGAAGATACTAAAGAAAGCTAAACCCTCCTCTTTAACCCTAACAAAGGTATTCTACTGATAATTAAGGGTTCTGTCAAGCCCTTGTAAAGTGTGGTATAATTAAAAGAACTTATACTTTAAAGAGTAATGGATTATGCCCAAAAAGAAATCAGAACATTATGTAAACAATAAAGAGTTATTGGAGGCAATGATTGTCTATCGAACCAAGGTAGAAAAGTCATATATGAAGACTTTCAATAAAGATCTCACTGAGTTTCCGAAACAGGAAAGAGGAAAAAAATGGGAAGGTAAACCACGTATTCCAGACTATCTTGGCGAATGTTTTCTTAAGATTGCGACACACCTCTCATACAAACCCAACTTTGTGAACTACATGTTCCGTGAAGATATGATTTCTGATGGGATAGAAAATTGCGTTCAATACATTCATAATTTCGACCCAGAAAGGTCAAAGAACCCTTTCGCATACTTTACTCAGATTATTCATTATGCCTTCCTGAGACGCATACAGAAGGAGAAGAAGCAATTGGAAATAAAAACTAAGATTATTGAGAAGACTGGATTTGATGAAGTAATGGTTATTGACGATAGCTTGCTTTCTGGGCATAGTTCAGAGTATAATTCAATTAAAGATGCAATTCAATATAAAAATCGATGAAGGTTGCAATTTTAACAGATACTCATTTTGGATCAAGAAAAGGTTCCAAGCACCTGCATGATCATTTTGAGAAGTTCTATGATGATGTATTCTTTCCTACTTTAGAAGCAGAAGGAATTGATACTGTTGTTCATATGGGTGATGCTTTTGATAGTCGT